>JACCDX010253283.1_pt1 | contig 23531 bp, 22 predicted proteins | sample 7449681 | NCBI WGS metagenome assembly JACCDX01 (sample SAMN15323450, study PRJNA562643) | freshwater metagenome | isolation source: river surface water | place: USA:Blue River Watershed | collected 2017-08-18
AGGGCCATGTGGCGGCGGAGGTCTGCGCCGGTGAGATCCTGGGTGACGACAAGCTCCAGAAGAGCCGTTTCGACGCCCGCGTGATCCCGAGCGTGGCCTACACCGACCCCGAAGTGGCCTGGGTGGGCATGACCGAGGACGAGGCGAACGCCAAGGGCATCAAGTTCACGAAGGGGCTGTTCCCGTGGACGGCCTCGGGCCGCGCCATCGCCAATGGCCGTGACGAGGGCTTCACCAAGCTGATCTTCGACGAGGAAAGCCACCGCATCATCGGCGGCGGCATCGTCGGCACGCATGCCGGCGACATGATCGGCGAGATCGCGCTGGCCATCGAGATGGGCGCGGACGCGGTGGACATCGGCAAGACCATCCACCCGCACCCGACGCTGGGCGAATCGCTGGGCATGGCTGCTGAGGTGGCGCACGGCTCCTGCACGGACGTGCCACCGGCGCGCAAGAAGTAAGGGCGTGCACCCCATTCCGCGGCCCGCTTCGGCGGGCCTCGGGAGGGGCGGTGCCCTGGTGGGGCAGGGCGGCAGGGCCGGCCGGGTGTGCTACGAGTTGTTGCGGGCGTGTGTCGCAATACCCGCAACCGGGGGCTCGTGCTGGCGCCGCCACTGCGGGGCGTGGCCACAATCCCGGCCATGAAGTTTTTCTACGGCGCCATGGCCTTGCTGATGGCCGGCACCTTGTTGCCATCGGTGTTTTTTCTGGTGCTCTACATGGCGACCGGCGAGCGTGTCGCGCTGGTGCGGGCGGGCAAGCTTTGGAATTTCCTGCGCGTTTTCACGCTGATGGGTTTCAACATCGCGCTCTGGGGCCATCTGGTGGTGGCGGCCTGGGAATTGGCGCATTAGCGCTCGTGGCCCGGCGTCGTGAGACGCAGGGCGGGCGCCGGCGACCAGGTCGCCAGGCGCGATGCTTACAGGGTGGATTCGCGCATCTGTGGGCAGTTGGCGGTGCCGAACCGGTCGACCGGCATCCGAAAGCGCATGCCCACGCGCAGTTGGCGCCAGCGCTCGGGCGTGAGGCGGCACACCCAGGCGTGGTTCTCGCGGTCGCGCAGCTCGATCTCGAAATAGGCTTCCCGCTTGCCGATGCGTTCGCTGCCGGGCTCGCCCGGCGGTGCCAGCCGCAGTGGCGGGCGCGGCCAGTCCGGCCGGTCGCCGGGGCCGCCCTCGTTTTGCGCGATCCAGCTGCGGCGCCAGGCGAGTTGCGTGTAGCGGCAGTGCTCGCCGGGTGTGGTGCGCTTGCCCGTCGGGTCGGCCAGCACACGGCGAGTCACGTCCCGGGCGTCGGCTGGCAGTTCGTCGCACCAGTCGGAGCCGCTCTCGGCGCGTTGGCGCTCGATGATGATTTCGTAGCGCCAGCTGAGTCGGGTGGCCACCACGGCCACGCCCGACGGGCCGAAGACCCACCAGCCCAGCGTGATGAGCGTGCCCAGCGCCATGATGGCGAGCACGACGACGCGCAGGCGCGGCAACCGCATCGCGGGTCAGGCGGCGTCGAGCTGGGCGGTGACGGCTTCTTGCCAATGCGCCAGCTCGTCGTGGCCGATGTGCAGCCACTGCATGGCCGCCGCATGGTGCTGGGCCCAGTCGTCGTCTTCCGGCAGGCCCTCGTGCCGGCGCATCAGGTGTTCGGCAATCAGGCCGGCGGCGATCAGCGTGTGAACCTCGGGCTCGATGTCGTTGGCGCCCAGCGCCGCGAAATCATGGTGCAGCCGGATGGCGCTCATCAGGGTGGGCGGCAGGTTCCAGACGCGCACGACCAGCGCACCGACAACGGCATGGTCGGTGCGGTGATTGGCGTTCTCGGTGGCGATGTAGGGCCGGTCGATGCGCGCCGCAGCCTCCGCCATCGTCGCGGCGTAGCCCCTGACGCTTTGCAGCAGCACCGGCTGGCCCACATGCAGAAAAAGCCCGAAGCTGTGGGCCAGGTCGAGCGACAGGCCGGGCAGCTCTGCGGCGATGGTGACCATGGCGATGGCGCGCTTGGTGCTGCGTTCCCAGAATCGCACCAGCTGGGGAGCCGTGACCGGAATGGCGTGCTGGGCCAGAAAGGCGGTCATGACGGCGACGCTTTCGCGCAGGCCGATGCGGGTCATGGCCTGACCGACATGGGTGCAGGGCAGGCCCACGGGCCGGAACAGCGGGCCGTTGGCGATGCGAAGCAGCGTGGCCGCCATGGCCACGTCGCTGGAGGCAATGCGCGCGACCAGGTTGAGATCGGGCTCTGGCGTGCTCATGGCCTGCTGCAGCTGGGCCAGCAGCGCCGGGCATGGAGGGATGTGGATGTGCTGCAAGGTCCCGCGGCGGCGGGATTGGTCGAGATCGTCGCGGATCTGCTGCGCGCGGCTCACGCCGGCGTGGGAAGGTGCCGAGTTCTGCATGGTCCGAAAATCTTAGGGGTGCGCCGGGCCGGGTACAGTGAAATCAATCCTTGCCTGCCGTCAATCTTGCCGACTTATCCCGCCAGCTTTGCCTCTGCATACCGGCTCAGTCGATGGTGGCCGGTGCTGCTGGTTGCCCTGCCGGTGCTGGCCTTCGCGGCCTATGACGCATCGCGCGTGCTGGAGGTGGCAGCCGAACGTGGCCCGCGTGTGCTGGAGCAGGCCCAGGCGCTGGTGCAGCAGATCGATCGCAGCAGCACGCAGGACGAACTGCTGCGGCTGCGCGACATGAACGACTTCTTCAACCGGCGTCTGACGTTCAGGGAAGATAACGTCACCTGGGGCGTGCCAGACTACTGGGCTTCGCCACTGGAAAGCCTGGACAAGCGGGCCGGCGACTGCGAGGACTACGCCATTGCCAAATACTTCAGTCTGGCGGCGTCGGGCGTGCCGACGGCCAAGCTGCGCATGGTCTACGTGCGGGCCCGTTTGCAGGGGCAGTCGTTGGCGCACATGGTGCTGGCCTACTATTCCCAACCGGGTGTGGAGCCGCTGATTCTGGACAACCTGCGTCCGGAGGTCTTGCCTGCCTCGCAGCGGGCCGACCTGACGCCGGTGTTCAGCTTCAATACGGAAGGGCTTTGGCAGGGGACCGGTCAGGTGACTGCGGGTGACCCGCTTGCCCGGCTGTCCATGTGGCGGGAACTGGTGGCCAAGGTAAAGGGCGAGGGATTCTTGTGAGGAAAACAACATGTCGTTGATGCGGCAGATCTCCTGGCTGGTGCTGGGGGTGGTGCTGGCCTCGTTGGTCGGGGCGGTCAGCCTATCGGCGCTGTCGGCGCAGCAGCTCATGCAGACCCAGCTGGGCATGAAGAATGCGGACAACGCGCAGTCGTTGGCGTTGGCGCTGTCTCAGCAAGGCGGCGACCGTGAACTGATTCGTCTGCTCATTTCTGCGCAGTACGACACCGGTGCTTACGAATTCGTGCGCTGGCGTGGCATCCGCGGCGAGACCCTGTTCGAGCGCGTGGGCGTGGCCAAACCGGGCCAGTCGCCGGAATGGTTCCGGTCGCTGGTTCCCATCGAGGCATCACCTGGTGTGGCCCAGCTCTCCAGCGGCTGGACGGCGATCGGCTCCGTTGAACTGAAAAGTCATTCCAGTTACGCGCACGATGCGCTGTGGCTGGCGTTGCGGCAGTTGATGGCCTGGCTGCTGGGCGTGGGCAGCGTGGCTGCGGCCGTTGCGTGGGTGGGCTTGCAGCGCATCCGCCGCCCGCTGGATGCTGCCGTCGCGCAGGCCGAAGGCGTGCTGGCAGGCAGTTATGGCCAGGTGCCCGAGCCCAAGGTGCCTGAGCTGCAGCGGCTCACGCGGGCCATGAACGCGATGGTGCAGCGCGTGCGCGACCTCTTCGAGGCCCAGGCGGGCCAGTTGCTGGTGTTGCGTGAGCAGGTTCACCATGACCCGCTGACGGGGGTGTCCACACGCCAGCATTTCCTGGCGGAGCTGGACGCGGCGCTGCAGCGTGACGACGGCCCGGCTGTTGCCGGCCTCGTGCTGGTGCGGCTTCGTGACGTCGGGGAGTTGAATTCGCTTCTGACGCGCGGTGGTGTCGACGACGTGCTGCTGACCATCGTCACGGCGCTCCGGGCCTACCCGGAATCGGTGTCGGGCTGCCGGGTTGGCCGTTTGAACGGCGGCGACTTTGCGCTGTGGCTGCCGGCGAAGGGCGTGGCCGCCGAGACGGCGCATGCCTTGTCGCACGCGCTGCGCGCCAGCCTGCCGGCCTTCGGGCCGGGCGTGCAGGTGGCGCTGGGTGCGGTGGAACTGCCGCGCGAGCAGCCCAGCAGCGTGTGGCTGGGCGAGGCGGACGCGGCGCTGGCCCGTGCCGAGCACCTGAGCGAATCGCGCGGAGGCTTTGTTGTCGAGATCGTGGCCAACCCCGGGGTGGGCCGCGAGCAAGGCGAGGCCATGTGGCGCGGGCAATTGCAGGAGGCCATCGCCAAGCAGCGCGGCCGCCTGGTGGAGTACCCCGTGCGTGACCGCAGTGGGCGCGTGCTGCATCTGGAGTGCCCGCTGCAACTGCAGTTGCTGGAGAACGGCGAGCCGCTGTCGGCCACGGCCTGGCTGCCCTTTGCGGTGCGGGCCCGCCTGACTTCTGCGGTCGACCTGTTCGCCGTTCGCCTGGCGCTCAAGGCGATCACGCAGGACGGGCAGGCGCGTTGCATCAACGTGGCGCCGGCATCGTTGTCCGATGCGAGTTTCCTGCCGAGGTTGCGTGAATTGCTGAGCCAGTGGCCGCAGGCGGCCCGTTCCCTGCTGCTGGACCTGGCCGAGGCCGCCGCGACCGATCACTTCGAGCGGTTGCTGGAGGTGGGCCTGCAATTGCGCCCGCTGGGCGTGAAGCTGGGCATCGAGCATGCCGGCGCCGGGTTGGCGCAGGTGGAGCGGCTGTATCAGGCCGGGCTGGATTACGTGAAGCTGGATGCGTCGGTGTTGCTCGGCGTGGCCGGCGAGGCCGGGCGGGCGGCGTTCGTGCGCGGTATGGTCATCATGCTGCGCAGCCTGGCGCTGAAGGTCTACGGCGAAGGTGTCGTCGATGAGATGGACGCGCAGGCGTTGTGGGACTGCGAACTGGATGGCATCACGGGGCCGTGGGTGACGGCGAGTGGTTCTTGATGTTGGGTTGCTTTAGCGGAGCGCGCGGTTCATCGCTGCATTGCCGGGCGGGACTCCCGGCAATGCACCGGGCATGCGCTTGCTTGGAAAGTTAACCAAAAAGAAGCGGGGCCGCAGCCCCGTCTTCCTCCAAGAGGCGAGCCTGCCTCCTCAGATCTTCATTTCCCACCGCAACTGCCACTGCGTATAGCTCGGCCCGCCGCTGCGGCTCGTGGCGATCAGCGTGTCGGTCGTGCTGACGCTGCCCGTGTAGTAGTCGAGCGGCGCCAGGTTGCTGGCGGATAGGCGCAGCGACTGCTCGAGTGACAGGTTCCATGTCGCGAACGCGTCGGCCACCACCTTGCGGTCAGCGGTCACCGCCGTCTGCAGGCTCTGCTGGATGGTCGACGAGGGCGTCCAGTTCACCGAGGCGCCCACCGACACGGGCACGGAACGCAGCCGGTAGTCGAAGCCCAGGTTGGCCGTCGCCTTGGGCTGGCTTTCGATGCGGTTGTTGGGCCCCGGCAGGTCGTTCACCTTGGACGTGAAGACGCTCAGGTTGCTGCGCACGTTGACGGGCAATGCACCGTCGAAATACTCATCCAGGCGGAACTTGGCTTCCAGCTCCAGGCCCATCGTGCTGGCCTTGCCGAGGTTGCGCGGCCGCGAGACCCAGCGCGGAGTCGCGCTCCACGACACGGTTTCGAGCTCCGTCACGTTGCGCATCACGTTGCTGATGCTGCGCGCGAAGAAGTTGACACCCAGCATGCCGCCCTTGGAGAGGTAGTCCTCGAAGCCGATCTCGACGCCGGTGGCCAGCTCGGGCTTGAGGTTCGGGTTGCCGGCGCGGTCCGGCGTCGTGATGTCGTGGTGCTCGTCGGTGTTGATGCTGGGCCGCGCGACGAGATCCTGCAGCTGCGGGCTGCGGTAGCTGCGCGTCAGGCTCATGCGGATGGCCTGCTTGCCGGCCGGGTCCAGCTTGTAGCGAGCGTGGGCCAGCGGCGTGAACACGCTGGACGTGTTGTTCACCGCGTAGTTCGCCGCGCTGCTCTCGGTCTTGATGCCCTCCCAGCGCAGGCCGGCGTAGAAGTCCCACTGCTTGCCGACGGTCCACTCGTCCTGCGCGTAGGCTGCGAAGCGCGTGGTGGAGGCGTCCATGTCGTCGCCGAAATCGCCCAGGCCCTCCTGCGGCGTGTTGTCGATCAAGGTCACCCGGTGCGAGCGCCGGGTGTTGCCTTCGCCTTCGAAGCCGAACACCAGGTTGTTGTCGCTCTCCAGGCTGCGCGAATACTTGCCCGTGAAGTTCCAGCTGCGGTCACGGCTGTCGGTGGTGTCGTCTTGCACCACCTCGCGGTCGGTGGCAGGGAGGTTGGGGTGGTTCTCGCGGCGCACGCTGTGGCTGTTGCCGCTGGCGCCGCCCACGCCGCCGCGCAGGTCCACGCGGGTGTCGCTATCCAGGCGCATTAGCCACTGGGCATTCAGCCGCGCCATCGTGAAACGGCTGTCGCTCGCGGTCTGTACGCGGTCGTAGTAGCCGTCGTCGTCGGTCGGCGTCGGCGTGACGGTGCGCGAAATGTCGGAGTAGCCGTCCGACTTGTTGACGACGATGAAAGGCTGGATGGACAGGGTGTCCTGCCCGCCTAGCTTGAACTGCACGCGGCCGTTCAGGTTCAGGCTCTCGCGGGTGCCCTCGCTCTGGCCGCGCGTGGTTTGCAGTGACTCGCTGCCCGTCGCTCGGTCCTGACGGACGAGGTCGGTGTAGACGTCGTCCACGCGCTTGCCGCGCATCGCGTTCACGCCGATGTTGTACGTGTGGCCGGCGCCGAAGCTGTCGTTGCGGCTCCAGCTGATGTTGGGGGCGAGTTCGCCGCGCTCGATGCCCACGCCGGCGCGGAACTCGTTGAGCTTCTTCTTCATCGGTTCGCGCAGCACCACGTTGATGGTGCCGGCGATGGCGCGTGTGCCATATTCGGCTGTCGGCGCGCGCAGCACCTCGATGCGCTCGACCTGTTCGGGCGGCAGCTGGTCCAGCGAGAAGCCCGGCGGCATGCGTTCGCCGTCGACGAGGATCTGTGTGAAGCCGGCCCCCATGCCACGCATGCGCACGTCGCCGCCGCGGCCCGGGCGGCCACCGGTGGTCACGCCAGGCAGCCGCTTCAGCACTTCTCCGACGGTGGAGTCGCCGAACCTCTCGATCTCCTCGCGCGTGATGACGATCTTGCTGGCGGTGGACGCACGGCGGATGGAGTCGTCGCTGGCGGTGCCGTTGATCTCGACGCGCTGCAGCTGTTGGTTCTTGGCCTCGGCCGGCTGCGGCTCGGGGCGGGCGCTTCGCGTGGCGGCAGAGGCTGCGGCGTCCGGCGGTGTCGGGCTGGTCTGCGCGAGCGCGGCAGTGCAGCTGCCGCAGGCGATCAGGGCGGCGGCGGTCGTGTGGCGGAGGCGATGAGTTTGCATGGCGGGCAGTTTGCCCGGCACCCTTCTGAAGGCTGTGGCTGGGGGGTTAACGAAAGACTTCTTTACAGTGCCTGTGGGATCCGCTCAACGGACGGATCCGTCAGGGTGACCATTGCACCGACAGGTAGGCGCCCTGCTGACGCCGTGGTTGTACGGCGGGCGCAATGCGGCCGAGGTCGACCCAGGCGGCGGTGAGTGAGCAGCGCTTGCTGGGCGCCCAGGCGACGAACACGTCCTTCCAGGCGTCCTCCGCCAGCGCACCCTGGCCCAGGGCAGACGCGTTCAGGTTGTCCGGCTTGGCGCGGTACTCGGCCCCGATCGCCAGCCCCTTGGCCAGCAGCCGGGCGAGGGAGATCTCCGGCCGCAGCCGCAGGCTCGACGCTTGCGCACCGCCGAAGCCCAGCAGGCCGTTCTGGTTGGCGCGTGTCGCGCGCAGCGTCAGGTTGGCGAGCACGCCTGTGGCCAGGAAGAGCTTGGTGGCGCTGACGTAGGCATCCGTTCCCCGTTCATGGGCGCCGAGCGGGCCGAACAGCGTGGGGCCCAGCGCTCCGGCGTGAGCCTGCTTGTGCTCCAGCCCGACGGCGACCTGCGGCCACGCCGTGTCCGTGTCCAGCACGGCGTCGCCGGCGAGGCGGAGCTTGATGCCGAGAATGTCCTGCCGCAGGTGCAGGCCTCCAAGGCCGAGCGGCGCCAGGTTGTCGCGCGTGTCCAGGTCCTGCCGGGCCAGGCTGAGCTCCACACGGTCGTTGATGGACAAGGCCGCCCCGAATACCGACAAGCCGTAATCGCGTGTGACCACGCGCGTTGCGAAGGCGGTGGCGCCGATCTCGCCAGTGGTGGCGTAGCTGCCCGTCAGGGCCCAGGGGCTCAAGCCGCCGCCCGCCGCGCCGTCGATGCTCGACACGCCGCCGGTCAGCAGCAGTTTGCCGTGGCCGGTGTCGGCCAGCGCAGAGGTGCCAAGCAGCAGGGCGGCAAGCAGCAGGGCAGGGCGTTGCATGCAGAGTCTCCGGCATCAGGCAGCACCCCGGCACTCTACGCACAAACCCCGAAACAGGCGTGTTCCGGCGGCCCCAGCTAGACTGACTGCCTGCAATTTCTGTGAACCGCTACCTGCCATGACCGCCATTTCTGAAGCCACGCTTCAACCCTTGCTGCAAGCCGTGACCGACCCCGGCAGCGGGCGCACGCTGGGCGAGTCGCGGGCGATCCGCGCGGTGCAGGTCGCCGGCAGCGACGTGACGGTGGAAATCGAGCTCGGCTACCCCGCCGCCAGCCTGCATGCGGCGCTGCGCGCGGCCGTCATCGCCGCCGCCCGCAGCCTGCCTGGCGTGGGCAACGTCAGCGTGAGCATCGCCACCAAGGTGGTCGCCCACGCGGTGCAACGCGGCGTGCAGTTGCTGCCGGGCGTGAAGAACATCATCGCCGTCGCGTCGGGCAAGGGCGGCGTCGGCAAGAGCACGACGGCCGCCAACCTGGCGCTGGCGCTGGCGGCCGAGGGCGCCAAGGTCGGCATGCTGGACGCCGACATCTACGGCCCCAGCCAGCCGACCATGCTGGGTACCAGCGGCCGCCCCGAGACGCTGGACGGCCAGACCATGGAGCCGCACATCGCTCATGGGCTGCAGGTCAACTCCATCGGCTTCCTCGTCGATGACGACCAGGCCATGATCTGGCGCGGCCCGATGGCCACGCAGGCGCTCGAGCAGCTGCTGCGCCAGACGCGCTGGCAGGAGCTGGACTATCTGATCGTTGACATGCCGCCGGGCACCGGCGACATCCAGCTGACGCTGTCGCAGCGTGTGCCGGTGACGGGCGCGGTCATCGTGACCACGCCGCAGGACATCGCCCTCATCGACGCGAAGAAAGGGCTGAAGATGTTCGAGAAGGTGGGCGTTCCCATCCTCGGCATCGTCGAGAACATGGCCGTCCACGTCTGCTCCAACTGCGGCCACGCCGAGCACATCTTCGGCGCTGAAGGCGGCCAGAAGATGGCGGCGGACTACGGCACGGAGCTGCTGGCCTCGCTGCCACTCGCGATGAGCATCCGCGCGCAGGCCGACGCCGGCACACCCACGGTCGCGGCCGATCCGGCCAGCGAGGTGGCGGCGCTCTACAAGGCGCTGGCCCGCAAGGTGGCTGCGAAGATCTCAGCGCAGGGCAAGGACTATTCGTCCAAGTTCCCAAGTATTTCCATCTCCAAGGCAACCTGACAAAATACTGACAGCGAGGGAATGTCCCAGTGCAATGCTTGCCCTGGGGAGCCGTCGATGGACAAGGGATTGCGTTTATGACGCAATCACGTAGTGGATGCCGCGTGACGGCTCGTTTTCCGATGCTCAACGAGCGGACAACGACGTCCGCAGGAGACTCCAAAATGGACATGAACCGGAGGCAATTCTTCCGGGTGAGCGGTGCGGGGCTGGCGGCGTCCAGCCTTGTCGCACTGGGTTTTTCGCCGACGGCGGCTCTCGCCGAGGCTCGTAACTTCAAGCTCTCCCGGGCCACAGAAACCCGCAACACCTGCCCGTACTGCTCGGTCGGTTGCGGCATCATCATGTACAGCCTTGGCGACAAGGCCAAGAACGTCACCTCGTCGATCATCCATATCGAAGGTGACCCGGACCACCCCGTCAACCGCGGCACGCTGTGCCCGAAGGGAGCCGGCCTGCTGGACTTCGTCCACAGCCCCAACCGGCTGAAGTTCCCCGAGATCCGCGAGCCGGGCAGCACGGAATGGAAGCGCGTCAGCTGGGACGACGCCATGGATCGCCTCGTCAAGCTGATGAAGGCCGACCGTGACGCCAACTTCCAGGCCACCACGGCCGACGGCAAGACCGTCAACCGCTGGCTGAGCACCGGCATGCTCTGCGCGAGCGCATCGTCCAACGAGGCGGGCTACATCACCCACAAGGCGATGCGCTCGTTGGGGATGCTGGTCTTCGACAACCAGGCGCGCGTTTGACACGCCCCGACGGTGGCCAGTCTGGCCCCGACGTTTGGGCGCGGTGCGATGACCAACCATTGGGTGGACATCAAGAACGCCGATCTCGTGCTGATCATGGGCGGCAATGCCGCCGAGGCCCACCCCTGCGGGTTCAAGTGGGTCATCGAAGCCAAGCACCACAACAAGGCCAAGCTGGTCGTCGTCGATCCGCGTTTCACGCGCTCGGCCGCGATGAGCGACTACTACGCGCCGATCCGCGCGGGGTCTGACATCGCCTTCCTGGGCGGCGTCATCAACTACCTGCTGTCCAACGACAAGATCCAGCACGAGTACGTCAAGGCCTACACCAACGCCAGCTTCATCGTTGGCGAGGACTACAAGTTCGAGGATGGGCTGTTCAGCGGCTACGACGAAGCCAAGCGTCGCTACGACCCCAAGAGCTGGGGCTACGAGCTCGACGAGAAGGGCTTCGCGAAGGTCGACCCGACCCTGCAGCACCCGCGCTGCGTGCTCAACGTGATGAAGGCGCACTTCTCGCGCTACACGCCCGAGCAGGTCAGCAAGATCACCGGCACACCCACGGACAAGTTCCTGAAGGTGTGCGAGATGATCGCGGAGACCGCCAAGCCCAACAAGGTCATGACCATCATGTACGCCCTGGGCTGGACGCAGCACAGCCAGGGCTCGCAGATGATCCGCACCGGCGCCATCATGCAGCTGCTGCTGGGCAACATCGGCCTGCCCGGCGGTGGCATGAACGCCTTGCGCGGCCACTCCAACATCCAGGGGCTGACCGACCTGGGCCTGCTCTCCACCTCGCTGACCGGCTACATGAGCCTGCCGCGTGAAACGGAGCAGGACCTGGCGACCTACTACAAGCCGCGCGCGATCAAGCCGCTGCGTCCGGGCCAGATGAGCTTCTGGCAGAACTATTCGAAGTTCTTCGTCAGCCAGCAGAAGGCGTGGTGGGGCAAGGCTGCCACGGCCGACAACGAATGGGCCTACCACTACCTGCCGAAGTGGGACAAGGCTTATGACGTGCTGCAGGCCTTCGAGCTGATGAACCAGGGCAAGCTCAATGGCTACATCTGCCAGGGCTTCAACCCGGTGGGTTCGTTCCCGAACAAGAAGAAGATCGTCGCCGGCCTGTCCAAGCTGAAGTACCTCGTCATCATCGACCCGCTCAACACGGAGACCGCCGAGTTCTGGAAGAACTACGGTGAGCACAACGACGTGAAGAGCGAGGAGATCCAGACGACGGTCTTCCGCTTCCCGAGCACCTGCTTCGCCGAGGAGGAGGGCTCGCTCACCAACTCCGGCCGCTGGCTGCAGTGGCACTGGAAGGGCGCCGAGCCTCCCGGTGAAGCCAAGGGCGACCCGGAAATCATCGCCCACCTGTTCACGCGCCTGAAGGCCGCGTACGCCAAGGAAGGCGGCGCTTTCCCCGACCCCATCCTGAACCTCAGCTGGCCCTATCTGCAGCCGACCAACCCGTCGGCCGAGGAACTCGCCAAGGAGTACAACGGCAAGGCGCTCGCCGACCTGGTGGACCCCAAGGACCCGACCAAGGTGCTGGCCAAGGCGGGCGAGCAGCTCGCCGGCTTCGGCTTGCTGCGGGATGACGGCTCGACGTCGTCCGGCTGCTGGATCTACGCCGGCGCCTGGACGCAGGCCGGCAACCAGATGGCCCGTCGCGACAACGCCGACCCCTACGGCATCGGTCAGACGCTGAACTGGGCCTGGGCCTGGCCGGCCAACCGCCGCGTGCTCTACAACGCGGCGTCCTGCGACACCAACGGCAAGCCCTGGAATGCCAAGCGGCGCCTGGTGGGCTGGACGGGCGAGAAGTGGGCAGGCTCCGACGTGCCCGACATCCGCCCGGACGCCAACCCGACGGATGCGGACGCCGTGCGGCCGTTCATCATGACCGCCGAAGGCGTGGCGCGTCTGTTCGCGCCCACCGGCATGGCCGAAGGCCCGCTGCCCGAGCACTACGAGCCGTTCGAGACGCCGCTGGCGGCCAACCCCATGCACCCGAACAACGCCAAGGCCAAGAGCAATCCGGCCGCGCGCGTGTTCAAGGGCGACATGGAGGCCTTCGGCACGCCCAAGGACTTCCCGTACGTGGCCACGAGCTACCGCCTGACGGAGCACTTCCACTACTGGACCAAGAACGTGCGCACGTCGGCTGTCGTGCAGCCGCAGCAGTTTGTCGAAATCGGCGAGGAGCTGGCCAAGGAGAAGGGCGTCGCCAATGGCGACTGGGTCAAGGTGAGCAGCAACCGCGGCTTCATCAAGGCGGTCGCGGTGGTCTCCAAGCGCATCGCATCGCTGGACGTGGACGGCAAGCGCGTGCACACGGTCGGTCTGCCCAACCACTGGGGCTTCGTCGGGGTTGCCAAGCCCGGGTATCTCGTGAACACGCTGACCCCCTTCGTGGGCGATGCCAACACGCAGACGCCCGAGTTCAAGAGCTTCACCGTCAACCTCGAAAAGGCCTGAGGAGTCCGGCATGTCATCACTTCAATCCCTGGACATCGCCAAGCGCTCGGCCACCACGACGCCCAGCACCCAGGCCCGCAAGACCATCGAGGTCGCCAAGCTCATCGACGTGTCGTCCTGCATTGGCTGCAAGGCCTGCCAGGTCGCCTGCATGCAGTGGAACGACCTGCGTGACGAGGTGGGCGAGAACCACGGCACCTACGACAACCCGCGCGACCTCTCCGCCCAGAGCTGGACGGTCATGCGCTACTCGGAGGTCGAGGTCGAAAAGGACAAGCTCGAGTGGCTGATCCGCAAGGACGGCTGTATGCACTGCGACGACCCGGGCTGCCTCAAGAGCTGCCCGGCGCCGGGTGCCATCGTGAAATACGCGAACGGCATCGTCGACTTCATCTCCGAGCACTGCGTGGGTTGCGGCAACTGCGTGACGGGCTGCCCGTTCGATGTGCCGCGCATCTCCAAGGTGGACAGCAAGGCCTACAAGTGCAGCCTGTGTTCCGACCGCGTCGGCGTGGGCCTGGAGCCGGCCTGCGCCAAGGCCTGCCCCACCGGCGCGATCCGCTTCGGCACCAAGGAGGACATGCTGGACTTCGGCGCCGAACGCGTGACCGACCTGCAGGAGCGCGGCTATGCCAACGCCGGGGTCTACGACCCGCCGGGCGTCGGCGGCACCCACGTCGTCTACGTGCTGCAGCATGCCGACAAGCCTGAGCTCTACCACGGCCTGCCGGCTGATCCTAAGATCAGCCCGCTGGTGTCGCTGTGGAAGGGCGTGGCCAAGCCGCTGGCGGTTGCCGCCATGATCGGTGCGGCCGTTGCCGGCTTCTTCCATTACACCCGTGTCGGCCCCATCGAGTCCAAGGACGAGACGCCCGACAGCGAACCCGCCGAGAAGGTCTGAGGAGGACGCATCATGGGTATCCGCTACCTGCCGCGCTACAGCGCGAGCGAGCGCACCAACCACTGGTTGATCGTGCTTTTCTTCATCGGCGCGGCCCTTTCGGGCCTGGCCTTCTTCCACCCCAGCCTGTTCTTCCTGTCGGCCTTCGTTGGCGGCGGCACCTGGGCGCGCATCCTGCATCCCTTCATGGGCCTGCTGATGGCGCTGTGCTTCCTCGTCATGTTCATGCGCCTGTGGCGCCACAACGTGATCACGGCGGCCGACCGGGAATGGCTCAAGCACAGCGCCCAGATGCTGCGCGGCGACAAGAGCGGCATGCCGCCGGCCGGCCGCTACAACGGCGGGCAGAAGCAGGTGTTCTGGGTCATGGCCACCAGCCTGGCCGTGCTGGTGTTGACGGGGTTCATGTTCTGGCAGCCGTGGTTCGCCAACGCCTTCCCCATCCTGCTGCGCCGCATCGCCGTGCTGCTGCACGCGTTCTCGGCGACCGTGCTGGTGATCTCGGTGATCGTGCACGTGTACGCCGCGATCTGGGTCAAGGGCACCATCCGCGCAATGACGCGCGGTACCGTGACCGAGGGCTGGGCGCGCCAGAATCACCCCCTGTGGCACCGTGAGATGACAGGCAAGCAGTGACTTCGACGAGCTCCCAGAAGGTCCTCAGCCCTGAAGAAATCGCCGTCCGTGCCGGCGAGCAGCTGACCTTCCTGCACCTGCCCGAGCCTGGCGTCTTCGCCGCGCGGGCGGTGCGGTTGCGCCAGCTGGCCACCGGCCATGCGATGCGCGACTTCCTGCTGTTCGCGGCCGAGCTGGCCGATGCGCAGCACCGCGCGCTCACCGCCGCCGTCACGGTGCCGCTGCCTTCTGCCGAGGAGGTGGAGGCGGCGGCCCGTGCCGGCCTGCCGCTGCTGCCGGCCGAGATCTGGCCGCGTGCCGCAGTCTGGCGTGAATCGCTGCGCGCCCTGCTGCAAGACCTGGCCAAGCATCTGGCCGAAGGGCCTGCCCGTGCCGCCGCCCTGCAGCTTGCCGCCGCGAGTGACGAGTACCTCGAGACGCAAGCCGGCCGGCTGCTGGCCGGCATCATGCTGGGGCTGGACATGGCCGCCGCGCCGCTGATCGCTGCCGGCTTGCAACTGCACTGGGTGCGCCTGGCGCAGCAGACGTCGGCGGCACATGTGGGCGGCCCTGTGGCGCCGTTCGGTCGTGTCGACGACCCCACCGTCTGCCCCTGCTGTGGCTCGCGCCCGGTCGCGTCGGTCGAGCGGCTGGGCAGTGACGGCGCGCGCTACCTGGCCTGCGGCCTGTGCGCGACGCAGTGGCATTACGTGCGCATCAAGTGCACGCATTGCCAGAGCACCAAGGGCATTTCGCTGCAAAACCTCGTGGCGGCCGATGCCGCCGCTGGGGAAACCCAGCCGGCGATTCAGGCCGAGTGCTGCAGCGAATGCGGCCATTACCTGAAGCTCATGCACCCGGCGCGCGACAACGGCATCGAGCCCGTCGCCGACGACCTGGCGACGCTGACGCTCGACCTCCTCGTCAGCGAGGAGGGCCAGCAACGCCACGGCCTCAACCTGCTGCTGCTGTTCGGCGAGCCTGACGAAGCCCCGCCACCCGGACGGGGACACTGATGAACGCGCCCGACGAATCCGTGGTTCACGGTTCCAAGGCCAGCCCCAAGGACCTCCCCGCTCTGGACAAGCTGCTGCGCGACTGCGCGGGCGTCGTGGCCGAGCACGGCCACACGCTCGTCGCGCGCGAGGCGAGGGCGTTGCTGGACGGCCTTCGGGCCCGCGCCATCGGGGGCGAGCTGATGCTGGGCGAGCTGGCGTTGCTGCCGCAGGCGCTGGCCGCCCGCGTGGCGGCGCGCATGCAGCCGGCGATGCGTTCGGTCGTCAACCTGACCGGCACGGTCATCCACACCAACCTCGGCCGCGCGCTGCTGGCCGATGCCGCGCTGCACCAGGTGCTGGCGTTGATGGGCTCGCCCAACAACCTCGAATACGACCTGGCCAGCGGCAGCCGCGGCGACCGTGACGACCTCATCGAAGACCTGCTGTGCGAGTTGACCGGCGCCGAGGCGGCCACGGTGGTGAACAACAATGCCGCCGCCGTGCTGCTGGGCATCGCCGCGCTGGCCGGTGGGCGTGAGGCCATCGTCTCGCGCGGCGAGCTGGTCGAGATCGGCGGGGCGTTCCGCATGCCAGACGTGATGAGCGCGGCCGGGGCCACGCTCGTGGAAGTGGGCACGACGAACCGCACGCATCCGCGCGACTACGCGGGCGCGATCTCGCCGCGCACCGGGCTCATCGTCAAGGTCCACACCAGCAACTACGCGGTGCAGGGCTTCACGGCGTCGGTGGACGAGGCGACGCTCGCACCCATCGCGCACGCGGCCGGCGTGCCGCTGATGACCGACCTGGGCAGCGGCGCGCTCGTCGACCTGTCGACATGGGGCTTGCCGGCCGAGCCGTTGCCGCAGGCCATGCTGGCCGCGGGTTGCGATGTCGTGACCTTCAGTGGCGACAAGCTGCTGGGCGGCCCGCAGGCCGGCCTCATCGTCGGCAGCAAGGCGGCCGTGGGCCGCATCCGCAAGTTCCCGATGAAGCGGGCGCTGCGCCTGTCCAAGCTGCCGTTCGCGGCGCTGGAGGCCACGCTGCGCCTGTACCTGCGGCCCGAGCGGTTGGTGCAGGACCTGCCGACGCTGCGCCTGCTCACGCGGCCGCAGGCGCAGATCCAGGCGCTGGCTGCGCAGCTCGCGCCGGTCGTGGCCGCAGCCGTCCAGCCACGTTTCAGCGTCGAGCAAGTGGCGCTGCAGAGCCAGATCGGCTCGGGTTCGTTGCCGGTCGAGCGGCTGCCTTCGGCCGGCCTCGCGCTGCGGGCGCTGGACGGCCGTGGGCGCACGCTGGAGGCGCTGGCCACGGCGCTGCGCGCGCTGCCACGCCCCGTCATCGGCCGTTTGAACGACGACCGCCTGCTGCTGGACCTGCGCTGCCTGGAAGACCCGGCGCAGCTGACGTCGCAGTTGCCGGCACTGACGGAGTCGCTGGCGTGATCATCGGCACCGCCGGGCATATCGACCATGGCAAGACCACGCTCGTGCGCGCGCTCACGGGCATCGACACCGACCGGTTGCCCGAGGAAAAGGCGCGCGGCATCAGCATCGAGCTGGGCTACGCCTACCTCGACGTGCCGCCGGCCAGTGGCGCGCCTGCGGGCCAGGCGGCGCCGGAGCGCCTGGGCTTCATCGACGTGCCGGGGCACGAGAAGCTCGTGCACACCATGCTGGCGGGCGCCAGCGGCATCGATTTCGCGCTGCTGCTGGTGGCGGCGGATGACGGCGTCATGCCGCAGACGCGAGAGCACCTGGCGGTGCTCAGCCTGTTGGGCGTCACGCAGGGCATCGTCGCCATCACCAAGGCCGACCGCGCCGAGCCGGCGCGCATCGCCGCGCTGACCGAAGACGTCCGCACGCTGCTGGTCGGCACGGGGCTGGACGACGCGCCGGTGGTCGCCGTGTCGGCGCCCACGGGGCAGGGCGTGGCCGAACTGCGCGACCGCCTCTTCGACGCGGCCCGCCGTCTGCCGTCGCGGCATGTGCACGGGCTGGCGCCGCGGTTGGCGGTGGACCGTGCCTTCACGCTCGACGGTGTCGGCACGGTCGTGACCGGCACACTGCATGCCGGCGAGATCGCCGTGGGCGACGAGTTGCAACTCAGCGGCTTGCGCGCCCGCGTGCGCAGCCTGCATGCACAGAACCGGCCGGTTGAGCGCGCCCACGCCGGCCAGCGCTGCGCGGTGGCGCTGGCGGGCATCGAGAAGCAGCACGCGCCGCGCGGTGCCTGGCTGACGGCGCCCCATGTGGCGCTGACGACCGAGCGGCTGGATGCGCAGCTGCGCCTGTGGCCCGGCGAAGCGCGGCCGCTGCGATCGGGGGCTCGAGTGCACCTGCACCTGGGCGCGCAGGACGTCATGGCCAGCGTGGCCGTGCTGGACGGCGACCTCATCGAGCCCGGTGCGTCGGCCCGCGTGCAGCTCGTCTGCCATGCGCCGGTGGGGGCGTGGCGGGGCGACCGCCTCGTGCTGCGCGACGCGGGCGCCACGCGCACGCTGGCCGGCGGCAGTGTGCTCGACCCGTTCGCGCCCACCCGCTATCGCCGCACGCTCGAACGCCTGTCCGAGCTGGACGCCTGCTCGCAGCCCACGCTGGCCCGGCGCCGCGAGCGCTTGCTGACGCTGTCGGCGCTGGGGCTGGACCTGGCCCGCTTCGCGCAGGCCGAGGGCCTGGCCGAGCCGCTGCAGGGCTGGGCGCTGGGCGAGGACGCGGGCGCCGCGCTGACGGCCCGCCTGTGCGGCATGCTGGCCGACTACCACGCCAAGTCGCCGGACGAGCTTGGCCCGGATGCTGCCCGGCTGCGCCGCCTGGTGGCGCCGCGCATCGCCGAGGCGCTGTGGCGCGACGTGCTGGCCGAGCTGCGCGACAGCGGGCGCATCGCCGTGCGCGGCGCCTTCGTGCACCTGCCGGAACATGGCGTACGCCTGTCGGCCGCCGAGCAGCGCATCGCGCAGAAAGTGGCGCCCAAGCTGACCATGGCAGGCGCCGAAGGGGCCTGGGCGCGCGATCTCGCCAAGGACTGCGGCGAGCCCGAGGCGCTGATGCGCACCACGCTCGCGCGGCTGGCTCAGCAGGGCGAACTTCACCAGGTCGTGAAGGACTTGTACCTGGACACGGCCACGATGACCCGCCTGGCCGCTACAGTGCGGCGTCTGGCGGGAGAGGCCGGCCATGTGGCCGCCGCAGCCTTCCGCGATGCGACGGGGCTGGGCCGCAAGCGCGCCATCCAGCTGCTGGAGCATTTCGACCGCGTGGGCCTGCTGCGCCGCGTGGGAGACGAACACCGCCTGCGCGCGGACAGCACGCTGTTCGCCGCAGCCGATCAATGATGGAAAGAGAACGACACCGGTGTGTCGGCCGGGCTTCAAACCCGGTGGGTGGCGCCACGCGTCGCCGGGTGGGTTCGACTCCCTCCTCTTTCCGCCACGCCCGCGCGCGCATGGCCGCAGCGTCGCCATGCTGATCGCGGGCGTCGAACTGCCCGAAGCCCTCTGGTACTGGGTCGATGACCAGACCTGGGCCGCGCCGCTGCCCGGCGGCCAGGTGCGCATCGGCATCACCGCGCTGGGCCTCAAGGCCTCGGGCGACATCTACATGTGCCGCCCCAAGCCCGTGGGCAGCGACGTGGTGCAGGGGCGCTCCGTCGGCGTGGTGGAGCTGGCCAAGTCGGTCGTTGCCGTGAAGTCGCCGCTGTCCGGCATCGTCACGCGCGTGAACGACGCGCTCGAGGCGCAGCCAGAGCTGGTACATCAGTCGCCTTACGACGCGGGCTGGCTCGTCGAGCTGTCGCCGTCGCGGCTGGAGGCCGAGCGCGCCGCCCTCGTTACCGGCGCTGCGGCCCTGGCCGAGGCGATGGGCCGCTGGGCGCGGCTCAACCGGCTGGACGCCGCCTGATGCCCCGCACCGGCCTTGCGCTGCTGCTCTGGGCCGCGGACCCGGCGGACCCCGTGCGCCTGGCCACGCCGTTCGCACATGCCGCGGCCGCGGCCGCGCTGGAGCTGCAGGTGGAGGTGTATTTCTCGGCGCGCTCCGTGTTGCTGTTGCAGCCCGGTGTGGCCGAGGGGCTGCGGGCGTCGCCGCGGTTCGACAAGACGATTGCCGACTGGATGCAGGACGCGCTCGATCACGGCGCCCGCTTCCTGGCCTGCTCGGACGCCCTTGCCGCGCAAGGCCTCGTGCATGCCGACCTCATGCCCGCCGCGCGCCAGCATGGCGGCGCGGTGCAGTTCACTGCCCGGGCGGGTGATCCCGCCTGGGCCACCCTGGTGTTCTGAACGGACACCGGATCTTTCCCCAGGAGAAATGCAATGAAACTCAGTCGTGTCGTCGCCGGTCTGGCGCGTGGTGTGGTGGTGTCGCTCGCCCTCGTGGGCGCCGCGGCGCAGGCCCAGCAGGTGCTGCGCGTGACCGCCATCCCCGACGAGTCCCCCACCGAACTGGCGCGCAAGTTCGCGCCGCTGGGCCAGTACCTGGAGAGCAAGCTCGGCATGAAGGTGGAGTGGACGCCCGTCACCGACTACGCCGCGGCCGTGGAGACGGTCGTCAACAAGAAGATCGACCTGGCCTGGTTCGGCGGCTTCACCTTCGTGCAGGCCAACATGCGCTCGGGCGGCAAGATCGTGCCGCTGGTGCAGCGCGAGGAGGACGAGAAGTTCCGCTCCGTCTTCATCACCGAGGCCAAGAGCGGCATCGCCAAGCTCGAAGACCTGAAGGGCCGCACGCTGTCGTTCGGCTCGCAGAGCAGCACCTCGGGCCACCTGATGCCGCGCAGCTACCTGCTTGCCGCCAAGATCAACCCGGATGCCGACCTCAAGCGCGTGGCCTTCAGCGGCGCGCACGACGCGACCATCGCCGCCGTCGCCAGCGGCAAGGTGGATGCCGGCGCGCTGAACATCTCGGTGTGGGAGAAGTTCGTCAACGAGAAGAAGGTGGACACGACGCAGGTCAAGGTCTTCTACACGACGCCGGCCTACTTCGACTACAACTGGTCCGTCCACGCCGACATGCCGCAGGCACTGCAGGACAAGATCAAGGCCGCTTTCCTGGCGCTGGACGCCAACACGCCGCAGGGCAAGGAAATCCTGGGCCTGCAGCGCGCCACGCGCTTCGTCGCGACCAAGCCCGACAACTACAACGGCATCAAGGCCGCCGCCGAGAACGCTGGCCTGCTGAAGTGAGCGGCGCACCGGTGGCGCCCGCCGCGCTTGAAGCGCTGCTGACGCGCCATTCGGTCGGCCCCAAGCACCTCGTCGAGCCGGGGCCGAGCGACGCGCAGCTGGCGTTGATGGTGCAGGCCGCGCTGCGCGCACCCGATCACGCCGAACTGGTGCCTTATCGGTTCAAGTTGGTGCGTGGCGACGCAAGGCGAGGCATGGCTGCCCTGTTTGCCGACGCGGCACGCGCCGCCGGCAAGGGTGAGGAGGGCGCCGCTCTGGACGCCGAGCGTGCGCTCAGGCCGCCGGTCAGCGTGGCCGTGGTGGCTCGCATCGACCCCGGCCACCCCAAAGTGCCGGCCCACGAGCAATGGGCGGCGGTGGGCGGCGCCATTGCCCACTTCCTCGCCGCCGCCCATGCCATGGGCTTTGGCGGCAAGATGCTCAGCGGCGCCAAGGTGCGCGATGCGGCCGTCGCCGCTGCTTTCTGCGAGCCCGGCGAGACGCTGCTGGGCTGGATGACGCTCGGCACGCCCGCGCGAGCGGCGGCCGACCGCTCGCGCAAGCCCGCCGCGGCTGACGTGCTGGTCGACTGGCATCCGCCTTGCAAGAACTGACCTCATGCAACTGAGCCACCGGGTTCGGCCGGCCGTTGTGGCCTCACGCGCTGACTGAAAAGAATCGAGCCAAGCGAGATGGAACTCACGCCACGTGAAAAAGACAAGCTGCTGCTGTTCACGGCAGCCCTGCTGGCCGAGCGCCGCCGTGCACGCGGCCTCAAGCTCAACTACCCGGAGGCGGTGGCGTTCATCAGCGCGGCCATCCTCGAAGGCGCACGCGACGGCAAGACCGTCGCCCAGCTGATGAGCGAGGGTCGGGAGATCCTGACCCGCGCCGACGTCATGGACGGCATCGCCGAGATGATCCCGGAGATCCAGGTCGAGGCCACGTTCCCCGACGGCACCAAGCTCGTCACCGTCCACCAGCCCATCCCCTAGGCGCCGCCGCCGCCGCCGGCTGCGGCCAGCGCCGGACGAACGGCAGTTGCCGCCGGGCCCGTCACTTCAACGCTCCTCAAGCTCATGAAAAAAGCCCTTCCTCTTCTGATGGCGCTGGCTGCCGCGCCGGCTCTCGCCCACACGGGTGAATCTGGCCACCTGCACGGCTTCGTCGACGGTGTCCTGCACCCGTTGACCGGGCCCGATCACCTGGCCGCGATGCTGGCCGTCGGCGTGTGGAGCGCGCTGGCGCTGAAGCAGCCGCTGCGCGCGCCGCTCGCGTTTGCGGGCAGCTTGCTGGCTGGTGCACTGCTGGCCATGGCCACCGGGTGGCAGTTGCCGGCGATAGAAGCCGGCATCACCGTGTCGTTGGCCGTGCTGGGCCTGCTCGTGGCGCTGCGCCTGGCCATGCCGCCGGCAGCCGGCGCGGCCACGGCGGCCGTGCTGGCCTTCAGCCATGGCGCCGCGCACGGGCTGGAGCTGAGCGGCACCGCCGCGCTGGCCGGCATGGTGCTCAGCACCGCCGTGCTGCACGGCACGGGCCTGGCGTTGGGCTGGCAGCTGCGCCAGGCACCGGTGCTGGCCCGGGCGCTGCTGGGCGCCAGCGTCGCCGCACTCGCGGTGGCCCGCCTGAGCGGGGTGGCGTGATGATCCCCGGCGAGCTGATCACGGCCGAGGGTGAGCATGAACTCAACCCGGGCCGCCGCACGCTGACGCTGAAGGTCGCCAACACCGGCACGCGGCCCATCCAGGTGGGTTCGCACTATCACTTCGCCGAGACCAACGCGGCGCTGGGCTTCGACCGCGAGGCCGCGCGTGGCATGCGGCTCAACATCTGCAGCGGCACGGCCGTGCGCTTCGAGCCCGGCCAGACGCGCACCGTCGAGCTCGTCGACCTGGGCGGCGACCGCGCCGTCTGGGGCTTCCGCGGCCTCATCCAGGGAAAGCTATGACCACCCCCACGCTCACTGCTCTCGCTGCCCCCCGAGGGGGCGCTCGCCTCCTCCGGGCGGCCGTGCGGAGGCTCAAATGAAGATCAGTCGGCGCGCCTATGCCGAGATGCTCGGCCCCACCGTCGGCGACAAGCTGCGCCTGGCCGACACCTCGCTCATCATCGAAATCGAGCAAGACCTGACACTGCGCGCCGGCGGCTACGGCGAAGAGGTCAAGTTCGGCGGCGGCAAGACCGTGCGCGACGGCATGGGCCAGTCGCAGCGCGTCAACGGCCCCGGCCCGGGTGACGCGGTGGACACCGTCATCACCAACGTCGTCATCGTCGACCACTGGGGCATCGTCAAGGCCGACATCGGCATCCGTGGCTGCCGCATCTCGGCCATCGGCAAGGCCGGCAACCCCGACACGCAGCCGGGCGTGGACATCGTCATCGGCCCCGGCACCGAAATCATCGCGGGCGAGGGCGCCATCGTGACGCCCGGCGCCATCGACACCCACATCCACTTCATCTGCCCGCAGCAGATCGAAGAGGCGTTGATGAGCGGCGTGACGACGATGATCGGCGGCGGCACCGGCCCGGCCACCGGCACGCTGGCCACCACCTGCACGCCGGGGCCGCGCCACATCGCCACGATGCTGAAGGCGGCCGAGGCCTTCCCGATGAACCTGGGCTTCATGGGCAAGGGCAATGCGAGCCGCCCCGAAAGGCTGATGCAGCAGATCGACGCCGGCGCCATCGGCCTGAAGCTGCATGAAGACTGGGGCACCACGCCGGCGGCCATCGACTGCTGCCTGGACGTTGCCGACGAAATGGACATCCAGGTGGCCATCCACTCGGACACGCTCAATGAATCCGGCTTCGTGGAGGACACGATCGCCGCCACCAAGGGTCGCGGCATCTGCGCCTTCCATACCGAGGGCGCGGGCGGCGGCCATGCGCCGGACATCCTGCGCGTGGTCGG
>JACCDX010421319.1_pt1 | contig 23530 bp, 23 predicted proteins | sample 7449681 | NCBI WGS metagenome assembly JACCDX01 (sample SAMN15323450, study PRJNA562643) | freshwater metagenome | isolation source: river surface water | place: USA:Blue River Watershed | collected 2017-08-18
CTGGCTGTGCGTGCGGAGCATCTTGGACTTCGGGCTCTTGGCGTTGAAGCCGGTCATGATGCGATCCCACAACAGGCGGCCGGCGCGCATCTTGGCGATTTCCAGGTAGAAATTCATGCCCACTGCCCAGAAAAACGACAGGCGACCCGCAAAATCATCGACATCCATGCCTTTGGCGATGGCGGTTTTGACATACTCTTTGCCGTCGGCCAGGGTAAAGGCCATCTCAAGCGCCTGATGGGCGCCCGCCTCTTGCATGTGATAGCCCGAAATCGAGATCGAGTTAAAGCGTGGCATGTGCTTGGCCGTGTACTCGATGATGTCGCCGATGATGCGCATGCTGGGCTCGGGCGGATAGATGTAGGTGTTGCGCACCATGAATTCTTTGAGGATGTCGTTCTGGATGGTGCCCGACAACTGCGCTTGCTGGACGCCTTGCTCTTCGGCAGCGACCACATAGCCGGCCAATACCGGCAGCACGGCGCCATTCATGGTCATGGAGACCGACACTTTGTCGAGCGGAATCCCATCGAACAAGATCTTCATGTCTTCGACCGAATCGATCGCCACGCCGGCCTTGCCGACATCACCGGTTACGCGCGGATGATCCGAGTCGTAACCCCGGTGGGTGGCCAGATCGAAAGCCACCGATACGCCCTGCCCGCCAGCGGCAAGCGCCTTGCGATAAAAGGCATTGGACTCTTCGGCGGTAGAAAAACCCGCATATTGGCGGATGGTCCAGGGGCGCACTGCGTACATGGTGGCCTGGGGACCGCGCAAAAAAGGCTCAAAGCCAGGCAAGGTGTCTGCGTAAGGCAGATCCCGGGTGTCTGCCGCTGTGTACAAAGGTTTGACAGTGAGGCCATCCGGCGTGACCCAGTTCAGGGCACTGACATCACCTCCCGGGGCAGACCGGGTGGCTGCCTGGTGCCAGTCTTGCAGGGTCGAAGTTTTAAAAGGGTTTTGTTCGCTCATGGTGTCACCTTGTGGGGCTGATTTTCCCAGTTTTTGTGGCCAGGACGCATCATATCATTCATAATTATGAATACAAAATTTTCTTTGGCCTTACAATCTTCCCCATGAGTGCACTTCCCCTTGCGCCCCGACCGCTGTATGAAGAGGTGGCTGAACGCTTGCGTCAGCGCATCTTTGCGCACGAACTCGAGCCCGGCAGCTGGATCGATGAAATGAGCTTGGCTGAAGAGTATGGAATCAGCCGCACCCCCCTGCGTGAAGCCCTGAAGGTGCTGGCCGCTGAAGGTTTGGTGACCATGAAGGTGCGTCGCGGCGCCTATGTGACCGAGGTCAACGAAAAAGATCTGGCCGATGTCTACCACTTGCTGTCTTTGATGGAGTCGGACGCAGCCGCTGCAGTGGCGCGCCGCGCCAGCCCCGCCGACCTCAAAGAACTGGTGCAGTTGCATCGGGAGTTGACCCGGGCACAAACCGACCGGGAAAGATTTTTTGCCCTCAATGAGCGGTTTCATGTGCGCTTGCTGGAGATCGCCGATAACCGCTGGCGCATGCAAATGGTGGCCGATTTGCGCAAGGTCATGAAGCTCCATCGACACAATTCCTTGCTCAAAGCCGGGCGGGTACAAGACTCGCTCCATGAGCACCAGGCCTTGATGGATGCGTTGTTGGCACGCGATGCCCAACTGGCTGGTCAGCGCATGCACGAGCACTTTGCCAACGGGCTCGAAGCGGCGTCCTGATTCGATCACGAACCGCTTCGGGTCGCATGCCGGGTTCGATCAATGCCTGGGTTTGCGGGTTGCCAGGTAGATGCCTGGCAAAATCAGCAGCGCCCCGACCCAATGCTGGGACCCCAATTGCTCACCCAGGATCAACCAGGCCAGAAAGGCGTTCCAGAGCGGCCCCAGATACAGGGTGGCACTGACCCGGGCGGCCCCAAGCACCCGCTGGGACCAGCCATAAACCAAATAAGCCCCAATGCCAGGTACGATCGCCGCCAACAAGACCAAGCCTACCGCCTGCCAGCCCAGTGTCGGCGTGTCGGGGTTAAGGGCTTCTGTCAGGGCGAAGGGCGAAAGCAGCAGCACCCCGGCAAAATTGATCAAGGCCAATCGCCCGACATCACTCAGGGCACTGCTCACTCGCCGCAACACCAGGGCATAGGCGGCCCAAGCCACCGCACATAGCAAGACCCAGAAATCTCCCTCGACCCAGGCGATCTCGCTGATGCGCCATGCCTGCCCGCCTGTCACCACATGCAAGACCCCTGACAAAGCCAGCCAAACGCCCAGCCATTGGGATTTGCCCAAGCGCCGCTCACCCAGCCACCAGGTGCTGGCGATCATGATCATGATGGGCGAAGTCGCATAGATCAAACCCATGTTGATGGCCTGAGTGGTGTGGCCCGCCTTGTAAAAAATGGCCCCGCAGACGAACATGCCGCAAAAACCCAACAACAGGTAGGGGCCTGGACGCTTCAAGCACTCCAGCCCGTGGACCTTGAGTTCGGCCCGTGCCAGAAAAGCCAATACCGTTCCGGCCACGATCCAGCGCCCCCAAGCCAGGCTGAATGGCTCAATGAAATCGGGCGCCAGCCGCGACACCAGGGCATTGGTCGCCCAAAGTCCCGGCGTCATCCAGGCCAGCAACAGCGCCCAGCGCTCGAAACGATCAAGCCGCAAAGCGCGGCTCCTGACTTTGGGTCAATGCCGCTCTGGCTTGCCGCCAGACCTCGCGCGGGGGTAAGGGCTTGAGTCGGTGGTCGCTCCAGACCTGTCGCCACAGGCGCGCGCCGCGCAGGCCGTGATACAAGCCCAACATGTGGCGGGCGATGGCATACCAGGGGCATCCGTCTTCGGCATAGGCGCGCTCCATGTAGGCGACCATGGCTTCTTCAATCGCTTCGCGTTCGGGCACGGTGGCGTGCTGTTGCCTCCAAAAACGCCGGTCCCATTCGGTCATGAGCCAAGGGCGGTAATACGCCTCCCGCCCCAACATCACCCCGTCGACTTGCTGCAAATGGTCAGCGATCTGCTGGTTATCGGTGATGCCGCCATTGATGGCAATGGTCAGGTTGGGAAAGTCGCGCTTGAGGCGGTAGACGGACTCGTAGCGCAAGGGCGGAATTTCGCGATTTTCTTTCGGCGAAAGGCCTTGCAACCAAGCGTTGCGGGCGTGCACGATAAAGACGCGACAACCTGCGTCGGCCACCTGCCCCACGAAATCGCGCACAAAGTCATATGATTCGACGCGGTCGATGCCGATGCGGTGTTTGACCGTGACCGGGATGGCCACGGCATCGAGCATCGCTTTGACGCCATCGGCCACGGTCTGGGGCTCATTCATCAGGCACGCACCAAAAGCACCCCGCTGAACACGCTCGGATGGGCAACCGCAGTTCAGGTTGATCTCGTCATAGCCCCACTGCTCACCCAGCCGTGCGGCATGCGCCAAGTCGTCGGGTTCGCTGCCGCCCAACTGCAAGGCCAGCGGATGCTCTTCGGCATTGAATCGGAGATGACGCTGCACATCGCCATGACGCAACGCACCCGTGGTCACCATTTCGGTGTACAACAGCGTGTGTTGCGTCAGCAACCGATGAAAAAACCGACAGTGGCGGTCGGTCCAATCCATCATGGGAGCGACACTGAGGCGATGGGGAATAGGTGTCATGCGGGCTGTCGGTTCAGCTTGACTCCAGGCGGTGTCGCCTCTCACCAGGCGTGCTGAGCGTTGACCGGGAAACTGCCGTCTTTGACCGCCTGCACATAAGCGCGCATGGCGTCCAAAACGCTGCCCTGCCCTTGCATGAAATTGCGAACAAATTTGGGGTTTTTGCCCAGATTGATGCCCAGCATGTCGTGCATGACCAAGACTTGTCCGGCGGTGCCGTTGCCTGCTCCGATGCCGATGGTGTGACAGGTGGGCAATTCGAGGGTCAACTCAGCGGACAAAGCTGCCGGAACCATCTCCAACACCAGCATGCTGGCCCCGGCATCTTGCAAAGCCAGCGCATCGCGTCGCAACACTGCCGCTGATTCGCCCCGTCCCTGTACACGGTAGCCGCCCAAAGCGTGGACGGTCTGCGGGGTCAGACCCAAGTGGGCGCAGACCGGAATGCCGCGCTCCACCAAAAATCGCACGGTCTCGGTCGTCCAGCCCCCCCCTTCGAGTTTGACCATGTGGGCGCCGGCTTGCATCAGGGCGACGGCACTGCGCATGGCCTGGTCAGGCGACTCGTGATAGGTTCCGTAGGGCATGTCGCCGATCACCCATGTCGTTCCTTGAACCCGCTGAACCCCTCGCACCACACTTTGCACGTGGTAGCACATGTCAGCCAAGGACACCCCGACGGTGCTGGTCAGACCCTGGCACACCATGCCCAAAGAGTCCCCGACCAGGATGTTGTCCACGCCAGCGGCGTCAGCCACCGCAGCAAAGGTGGCGTCGTAGGCGGTGAGCATGGTGATCTTTTCGCCCCGGGCGCGCATTTCGTTAAGGCGCGGCAAGCTGATGGGCTTGCGCGAGGCGGGCGGAGAGGCCGGCGGCAAAGTGCCGTAGGGACTGGCGTTGGTTTCGGACATGGGACAGACTCCTTGAGGACCAGGGAAAGCTCTGCAAACATGGTGTTTTGCAGAACCTCTCCGGCTGGTTCATGGATTGTAAAACCAGCAAGCCTTGCACAACCGCTTGGGCGACAATGGATCCGGGTCAAAACAGTTATCCTCGGAGCTCATCAAGGAGGGGTGTCAACGATGAGCAACTGGACCACACCGATGCGAGTGGTGCGCACCAGCAATTGGATCCATCCGGTCTACGACCAAACCTTGCATGGCGTGCCAGACATTGAATTGCAAGTGATGAATGTCCAGGGCGATCCCGATGTCGCTTGGCGCCAATTGTCCCAAGCCCATGTCTACCAGATCGCTGCCACCAAAGACGATTTACCCGGCCCTTTTTTCGCCCGTCAAGCCTTGCTGGAACGCTGCCCGAATTTGATGGTGGTGTCGTCCAATGGAGCCGGATTTGACACGGTCGACGCCCAGGCGTGCACGCAGGCCGGCATTTTGGTAGTGAATCAGTCGGGCGGCAATGCGCGCTCGGTGGCCGAGCACACCTTCGGGCTCATGCTGGGTTTGTCGCGCAAAATGATCGAATGCGATCGCAAAATGCACCGCACCACCCAATTGACCCGGGAAGAAGTAATGGGTCATGAAATCACGGGCAAAACCTTGGGCTTGGTCGGCATCGGCATGGTCGGTCGCCAGGTGGCTGCCATCGCCCAAGCATTTCAGATGAAGGTGCTGGCGCACGACCCATGGGTCAGTCCCGATGAGATTCAGCGCCGTGGGGCTGAGCCGGTTGACCTGGATACCTTGCTGTCGAGCAGCGATGTGGTGTCGCTGCATTGCCCGCGTGATGAAAGCACCCTGAGGTTGATGAACGCGCAACGCTTTGCCCAAATGAAACGTGGCGCAATGTTCATCACCACGGCGCGCGGCGGCATCCACGATGAGCAGGCACTGACCGAGGCCTTGCAGAGCGGCCACCTGGCCGGTGCCGGACTGGATGTCTGGGACCAGGAGCCACCCCCTCTGGACCATCCGTTGTTGGCGCTGGATCAGGTGTATGCCACCTTTCACACAGCAGGTGTCACGCATGAAGCTCGCCATCAGGTGGCGAGCATGGCCGCCCGACAGTTGATGGATTGGAAAAACAATTTACAGTTGCCCCCTCGCTGCGCCAATCCTCAAGCCTGGCCAGCCCATCTGCAACGGCGGCAAAAGATTTTGGGTTTTTAAGGAGTCAAACATGAGTCACATGGACGGATTTGAAATTCACCCCCATCACCAAACCCCCAACAGTGCGGTCCAGGCCTTGGCCGGGTTCCCCACCTCCATCGTCAGCGATGTCATGGGTGGTCGCTTGGTGGGCAGCGCAGACCTGCGCCCCATTCACCGGTCGCCCATGACCGCCTGTGGACCGGCTGTCACTGTGCGTGTACGCGGTGGTGACAACCTCATGATTCACAAAGCGCTCAGCACCCTTGAGCCGGGCGATGTCCTGGTCATCGACGGCGATCGAGATATCGGTCGCGCGCTGGTCGGCGAAATCATGTCCAGCGTGGCGCGCCAACGAGGAGCGGTGGCTTTTGTGGTCGACGGCGCAGTGCGCGATGCCGATTCTTTTGAAGCCCACCGTTTCCCCTGCTGGGCGCGTGGCATCAGCCTGCGCGGCCCTTACAAAGAAGGCCCTGGTTCGATCAATGTGCCTGTGGTGGTAGGCGGCATGCAAGTCAACCCCGGAGACATCATTTTGTGCGATGGCGACGGGGTGGTTGCGATCAACCCGCATCAGGCGCTCGCAGTGAGCGCTCTGGCCCGGGACAAAGTGGCTGCTGAAGTGGCCACCCTGAATGCCATTGCGGACGGCAGTTATTCCGCCCCCTGGGTCGACGAGATCCTGAAAAGCAAAGGGCTCTGAAATCGGGGGTCAGGCCGCTTTTGCGAATTCGGCCTTGACCCGATCTTCATGCGCCAGCAACGCCTTGACGCTGTCGCGTTGCTCCATCCGTTGGCGATGCGCGAGGCAATGCTTGAACCTCGACAAATCGTTGCCAAAAGCCATGCCTCGCCGAAACGTCCAGTAAAAGTAGGCATCAGCGCAGGTCAGGTGATCTTCAAAAAACCATTCTTTGCCAGCCAACAAGGTCTCAGCCAGTTCATACTGCTCGACCATGCCATCGTGACCCAGAGCCTTGACCCGGTCGGCCGCCCCGGGTAAATCGCAATACCGTTCAGGCCGGGCCTGCTGAGTCAATTTCGGATGGATACCCGAGCCACACCAACCCAAAACCGATAAGGCATCGATATAGAGCTGCGGATCGGCGGGCATGAGTCTGGCGTTTGGAAACTGCCGATCGATCCAGACCTGAATCGCCACGTTTTCGGTGATGACCCGGCCATCAACGATCAGGGCGGGCACCTTGCCTTTGGGATTGACTTTCAGGTAGGCCGCTTCGTGATGTTCGCCCTTGCCGAGGTTGACATTGAGCGTGTCGAAGACGGCGCCCGCCTCTTGCAGCAAGATGTAGGGGGCGATGGCGCAGGCGCCGGGAGCGAAAGCCAGAGTCAGTTTCATGGAGATCCTCAATCAGGTGATTGACACTCAGTTTAAACACAAAGGGAGCTCGAAGCCCCCTTTGACTTGTCGCCTGCGGCAATCAGCCCATGTGCAACCCACCGTTGACCGAGAAGTCTGCGCCCGTGGCGTAGCCGCCCTCATCGCTGGCCAGCCAGGCGACGATCGAGGCGATCTCGCTGGGTTCGCCCAAGCGCTTGACGGGGACCGTACCGACAATTTTTTCGAGCACATCGGGCCGAATGGCGCGAACCATGTCAGTGCCGATATACCCCGGGCTCACCGTATTGACGGTCACGCCCTTGTTAGCCATTTCTTGCGCCAAGGCCATGGTGAAACCATGCATGCCCGCCTTGGCAGCTGAATAATTGGTCTGGCCCGCTTGCCCCTTTTCACCGTTGACCGATGAAATCTGGATGATGCGACCCCAACCGTTTTCAACCATGTCGGGGACGACCTGTTTGGTCACGTTGAACATGGAGTTCAGGTTGGTGTCGATCACGGCGTCCCAGTCCTCGCGGGTCATCTTCAGGAACATCCGATCGCGGGTGATGCCGGCATTGTTGACGAGCACATTGATGCTGCCGTGCTCAGCCTTGGCCTTGCTGAAAGCCTCGACGGTCGAGTTCCAGTCGGCCACATTGCCCACGGAGGCGTAAAAGGTATAACCCAGGGCCTTTTGCTCGTCGAGCCACTTGGTGAAGTCGCGGGTTGGGCCGCAACCGGCGATGACGGTGAATCCGTCTTTGTGCAGGCGCTGGCAAATGGCGGTACCGATGCCCCCCATGCCTCCAGTGACATATGCGACTTTCTTGCTCATGGTTGTCTCCTTGACGTGCTGAAAAAAACGGTCTTCTTGTTCAAGCCTTGGCCTTGACGTAGCGGCCAGGAGCCGGCTCGATGGCCTTGAATTTGCCACGCCCATAACTCTTGGGGGCGGCGATCAGTTTGCCGCCATGCCCTTTGAGCCAGTTGGACCAGTCTGTCCACCAACTACCTGGCACTTCTTTGGCACCAGCCAACCAGTCGTTGAAATCGGCCGGGAACTTGCCATCGTTGCGCACCCAATGGCTGCGCTTTTTGGCGGCCGGCGGGTTGATCACACCGGCGATGTGCCCGGAAGCCCCCATCATGAAACGCTTTTTGCCAGGGAACACCTGTGTCGACGCATAGGCTCCCCCAATCGGCACGATGTGGTCTTCGCGCGAGCCGTAGAGGTAGAACGGCATTTTGACTTTGGAGAGATCAACTTTTTCGCCACATACCGTGGCGGCACCAGGCTGGATGAGCCGGTTTTCAAGGTAGGTGTTGCGCAAATACCAGGCGTAGAGCGGACCGGGCAAGATGGTGGAATCGCTGTTCCAGTACAACAAGTCGAATGGCGGCGGGGTTTCCCCCTTGAGGTAATTGCCCACCACATAGTTCCAGACCAAGTCGTTGGGACGCAAGAACGAGAAGGTTTGCGCCATGTCGCGACCCGCCATGAGGCCGCCGTTGGCAAACTGCATTTCGCGAAAGCGGACAAAGTTTTCGTCGATGAAGACATCGAGCACGCCGGTGTCGGTGAAATCAACCAGCGTGGTGAGCAACGTGGTGCTGGCGACCCAGTCTTGCTTGCGCGCAGCCAGCACGGCCAAGGCATTGGTGAGGATGGTCCCGCCGACGCAAAAGCCGAGGGCGTTGACTTGGGGGCTGCCACCGATCTCGCGCGTGACCTCGATGGCTTTGATCACCACCTGCTCGACGTAGTCATCCCAGGTCGCGTTGGCCTGGCTTTGATCAGGGTTGCGCCAACTGACGACAAAAGTGCGGTGCCCTTGGGCCACACAATACCGAATGAACGAATTCTCGGGCTGCAGATCCAGGATGTAGAACTTGTTGATGAAAGGAGGCACCAACAAAAAGGGGCGCTCGTGGACTTTGGCCGTCAGCGGCTTGTACTCAATCAACTGGAAATGGTTGTTTTCGTACACCACCTGACCTTCGGTGGTGGCGACATTTTTGCCCACTTCAAACAAGCTCTCGTCAGTCATCGAGACATGTCCTTGGCGCATGTCGTGCATCAGATTCTGGATGCCTTTGGTGATGCTCTCGCCCTTTGAATCGATGGCTTTTTTCTGGGCCTCGGCATTGAATGCCAAAAAATTGCTGGGTGAGGCGGCAGCCACCCATTGCTCCACTGCAAACTGAATGCGGGCACGGGTTTTGGCATCGGCATCGACAGCATCGGCCAAGCCCAGAAGGGTGCGGGCGTTGAGCAAGTAGGCGGCAGCGGTGTAGGCGGCCACCGGATTTTGAACCCAAGCCTCGCCAGCAAACCGACGATCTTTCAAGCCGGGATCGGCTTGCAGACTCTGATTCCAGAGTTGAGCCGCTTGTTCGAGGTAGCTCTTTTGTAATTCGGCCAACTTGGCAGACGAGAATTGCAAGGGCTGAACAGCCTGAGCCCCCAGGTCCAGTTTCTGGAATGAGGACAGGGCCTGCGTCCAGCCATCACCCAGTTGGCTTTTGAATTGCTCCGCGAGTTGGCTCCAGTCGGGCATGGAAGGCGCTGCCATGACGATGTCTCCTTTGTGACTGAGTCAGAGTATGGCAGGGAATGCCCTTCGCTTTGCTGACAAACTTGAGAAGGTTCAGAAAATCAGGCCAAAAAAACAGCCGCAGCCATGCGCCCGCTGACGCCGTCCCGGCGGTGCGAAAAAAACACATCAGGTCGGCTGTGCGTGCACCAATCCTGGCTGCCATCATTGCCCCAGATTCGATCGATCCCCAGCGCCCGGAGCCGGTCGCGGGCCAGGCTGGGCAGATCGCACCACCATTTGCCGGGACGCTCGCGGATCGGCACAAAACGCCGGGAGGCCGCCGCATCGAACCGGACAAAGGCCAGTCGAACATCATCACCCACCTCAAACGCATGAGGGCCGATGCAAGGCCCCAACCAAGCCAGCCATTGGGCATGGGGCAGTCGCTGGTGCAAATGCTTGAACAGGTTTTCGACCACACCGCTGTTTATGGAGTCGCCGCACAAGCCACGCCAACCGGCATGGGCTGCGGCCACCACCCGCCCCTGATCGTCGCTGATGAGGATGGGGAGACAATCGGCAACCATGATGGTGCAGGCCCAACCGACCCGGTCGGTGTAGATGGCGTCAGCTGAGGCTCCGTCAGGGCATGGCAACACGTCCACATGAGTCCCATGCACCTGATTCAGAAAAACCGGCCTCACACCCAGGGTTTGAGCCAGTTTCAAGCGATTGGCCTGGACCCGAACCGGCTCGTCGCCCACATGGTTGCCCAAGTTGAAAGAGTCATGCGGCGCGGTCGAAACCCCGCCATGGCGCAAGCTATAGCCCGCCCGCACACCCGGCACGGGCCAGTCGATCCAGCGCCAGTGCGCATCGGTTGGGGCGCAGGAGTCAGGGTTCAAAGTCGGGACAGGCCGAAGGTTGAGCGCGCTGGAAGGCGTCCAGTTTCATGCAGGCCTCGAATGCGGCCATGGTCCGGGGCAAACCATCGAAATTGACCTGAAACCGCTGACCATTGAAGATCTGCGGAACCAAACAACAGTCGGCCAGCGTGGGCTGATGCCCAAAACAATAGGTGGCACAAGGCCACTGAGCCAGTTGTCGTTCGAAAGCTTCCAAGCCATCGCGGACCCAATGACGGTACCAAGTGTTTTTGGCGTCTTCATCGAGTTTGAGTTGGTGGGTCAAATATTTCAAAACTCGCAAATTGTTGATGGGGTGGATCTCACAGGCGATCGACTGTGCCAACGCCCGTACATGAGCCCGTTGCAACGGATCGGAGGGCAACAGAGCCGGATCCGGGTGGGTCTCATCAAGGTATTCAATGATGGCCATGGATTGGCTGAGCCGGTCGTGACCGAGATCGAGCAGCGGCACCAATCCGTCGGCGGAAACGCCCTGATAGTCGGGCTTGCGATGATCCCCACGCACCAGGTGGACACTGATGTACTCAAACGGCAATCCCTTCAAGGCCAAGGCAATGCGAACCCTGAATGACGCCGAAGAGCGAAAGTAGTTGTAGAGTTTCATGGTCTGAGCATAGCGCAGGCGGGTCTGAGCGGGTCCCGTGACGTGCCCGCCCCATGGTCACTTTCAGGGAATACCCGAATGCCCGTTATGTCAGAATCAAATAGCAGTTAGTCCAAAACCTTGCGACTGCACGCAGGGCCAAGTCTAAAATTCACTGCGATTTCTATCCCGATCATTCCAGAGAGAATTTCCATGAGTTTTGTTTTCAACCCGCCCGAGCAAGTCAGTGTGCCGGTTGTGGGTCGCGCCGAGCGCTTCCCCGTGCAACGCATCTACTGTGTGGGTCGCAACTATGTTGAGCACGCCAAGGAAATGGGCTTCACGGGTCGTGAACCGCCGTTCTTTTTCATCAAGCCCGCCAACACCATTGTACTGGCCTTGCCCGGTGAGACAGCTGATTTGCCCTACCCCAGCTTGACCCGGGATTTCCAACACGAAATCGAGATGGTGGTGGCAATCGGCAAAGGCGGCAAAAACATCAAGGCCGCTGACGCGCATCACCACATCTTTGGCTACGCCGTGGGCTTGGACATGACCCGCCGCGACTTGCAAGGCGAGATGAAAAAACAAGGTCGCCCCTGGTGCATCGGCAAGGCGTTTGACCACAGCTCACCCATGGGTCCCATCACCCCGGTGGCACAAGCGGGTGACGTCAACAAAGCTGAAATTTGGCTGCAGGTCAATGGCCAGGATCGCCAACGCAGCGACCTGAGCAAACTGATCTGGAATGTGGCTGAGACCATCGAACACCTGACCACCGCCTGGGAGCTGCAACCCGGCGACTTGATCTACAGCGGCACCCCCGAGGGTGTCAAAGCCGTGGTCCAAGGCGATGTCTTGGTCGGTGGCGTGGCTGGCCTGGGCGAGATTCGCCTCAAAGTCGTTTGAGGCGGTGGTGCTGAGCATGGCATGGCTTGGATTTTTGGCGCGCCTGAGTGCCATCCTTGCCGGCCTGTTGCTGACATTCATCACGCTGCTGACCTGTGGCAGCATCATCGGTCGTGAAACGGTGGGTCAGACCATCGCCGGCGACTTTGAATTGTCAGCCGTTGCCACCGGAGCGGCCATCGCCCTGTTCATGCCCTTGTGCCAATATGCCAGGGGGCACATCATCGTTGACTTTTTCACAGCTCGTGCCCGACCCTCGACCCAAGCAGGACTCGATCGTCTGGGGGCTCTACTGATGGGCCTGATGTTTGCCTTGCTCACCTGGCGTGCTTGTCTCGGTGGCCTTAATGCGCACCAGACTCAATCGAGCACCATGATGATGGGCTTGCCCGAATGGTATGTCTATGCCGTCATGGTCCCGGCATTTGCCCTGACCGCACTGATCGCGATGCTTCAAGCCCTGCGTGGTTTTGACTCCGTCCCCCCGACATGAGTCCGCTGGCCCTGACCCTGAGCATTTTTGGCATGATGCTTGTGCTCATGGCGGTGCGCGTGCCCATCGCAGTGGCCATGTTCTTTGCGGGGGGTATTGGGTATGTGATGCAAACCGGCTGGATGCCGTTTGCCAATTTTCTCAACACTGCCGCCTTCGCCCGCTTCGCCAGTTATGACTTGTCGGTGATCCCGCTGTTCATCCTGATGGGCAACTTTGCCACTCAGGGCGGCATCAGCAAGGCCTTGTTTGACTTTGCCGCTGGCGTCATGAGCCGCTTCAAAGGCGGATTGGCAATGGCGGGCGTGCTCGCTTGCGCCGCTTTCGGTGCCATTTGTGGCTCATCGGTGGCCACGGCCGCCACCATCACCCGCGTGGCTCTGCCCGAAATGCAACGCCATGGGTATTCAGGCCGCTTGTCCACCGGCACCCTGGCTGCTTCGGGTACGCTGGGCATCCTGATCCCCCCCTCGGTACCGTTGGTCATCTACGCCATTTTGACCGAGCAAAACATCGCCAAATTATTCGCTGCCGCCATGGTGCCGGGTGTCATCGCCATGCTGGGCTACATGATCGCCATTGCGATCTATGTCCGCCTGGTGCCAGGTCAGGCTCCCGAAGCGGACACCGACCCTGCCCGACTGACCTTATCGGCGGTGCTGGGGGTGACCCCGATGCTGACGATCTTCATCATTGTTTTTGGCGGCATCTACGGAGGCTTTTTTACCCCGACCGAAGGCGCCGGCGTGGGTGCCGCCTCGACCTTCGTGGCAGCCCTGCTCAAGCGCGAGATCGATTGGGCCAAATTCAAACAGTGCTTCTATTCCACCGCCGAGAGCTCGGCGATGATCTTTCTGATTTTCATCGGCGCCGACATGATGAACTCGGCCCTGGCGCTGACGCAGGTGCCCAACCAACTCGCTGGGGTGGTGGCCGGTTGGGGGCTATCGCCCTTGATGGTGGTGGCCGCCATTTTGTTGTTTTATGTCGTGTTGGGAGCCGTCATGGACGAGTTGTCCATGATTTTGCTCACGATCCCGATCTTCTTTCCCATGGTCATGGGTCTGGATTTTGGGCTGCCCAAAGAGTCTGTGGCGATCTGGTTTGGCATCATGGTGCTGATGGTGGTTGGATTTGGACTGTTGGCTCCCCCTGTCGGCCTGAACGTTTATGTCGTCAACGGAATGGCCAAAGGCGTGCCGATCGCCGAAAGTTATCGCGGGGTCATGCCCTTTTTGATCAGCGACACTCTGCGCACCCTATTGCTTTTGTTTTTTCCAGGGATTAGCCTTTGGGCGATCCGGTTTTTGAACTGAGTTTTACACAAGGAGACACGCTCATGATGCAACGACGTACCCTGCTCAAATCCGGCGCTGCCGTGGCTTTGGGAACCCCTGCCCTGTCAGGCCTGGCTCAACAGTCCGTCACCCTGAAATTTCACACTTTCATGGCCCCTCAATCGGCGGTGTATCAGACGATGCACAAGGCCTGGATGGAGAAGGTCGAAAAAGAGTCCGGCGGGCGCATCAAATTTGAAGGCTATCCGGCCATGCAGCTGGGGGGCACACCGGTCCAGTTGTACGACCAGGCCAAAGATGGCGTGGTCGATGTCGTCTGGACACTGCCCGGGAACACCGCAGGGCGATTCCCCCGCACCGAGGTGTTCGAATTGCCTTTCATGATGAACAACGCCGAGGCCACTTCAAAAGCCTTCTGGGAATACATTCACACCGAAGCCGCGGACGAATACAAAGACACCCAGGTGCTGGCCTTGCATGTGCACGGCCCAGGCATGTTCCACACCACCGACCGCCAAATTCTGAGCGCCGCTGACCTCAAAGGTTTAAAAATGCGCGCCCCCACGCGACAAGTGACCAAACTGTTGGCCGCTTTGGGCGCCACGCCAGTCGGCATGCCGTTGCCTGCGATCACCGATGCCCTGTCCAAAGGAACCATCAATGGTTGCGTCATCCCCTGGGAAGTGGTGCCGGCGGTCAAGGTGCATGAGTTGGTCAAATTCCACACCGAGTTCCCGCCCAACACGACCGCCCTCTACACCACCACCTTTGTCATGACCATGAACAAGGCGAAATACAACTCACTGTCGCCCGACCTGAAAAAAGTCATCGACAACAACTCCGGCTTGGCCACCTCGGCATGGCTGGGCAAAGTTCAGCAATCGAACGATGTACCTGGCCGCAAAGCGGCAGTGGATCGGGGCAACAAAATCGTGACCATGGGCACTCTGGAAGTCACCGATTTCGTCAAACGCTCCAGCCTGGTCGATGATGAGTGGGTAGCCGACATGAACAAGCGGGGCTTCAACGGTGCCAAACTGTTGCAAAGCGCCAAGGATCTGATTTTGAAGCACGGACGCTGATTTTTCACCCGTGGTGAACTGAGTGCCAAGCCCCTCGTGCCCCACGAGGGGTTTTTTTTCGTGACGAGCCTGCCGAGGCGTCAGGGGTTAAACTCATCGAATGTTCCAGCGCAGCAACATTCGACACTGCAAGCAATGCGGCACCGCCGTGACCTACCGCTTGCCCGACGACGGCGACACGCGCGAACGGGCCATCTGCCCTGCTTGTCATACCGTGCATTATGAAAACCCTCTCAATGTGGTGGGCACTGTCCCGTTTTGGAACGATCAGGTGCTGCTGTGCAAGCGCAACATCGAACCCCGGTGGGGCAAATGGACTTTACCGGCAGGCTTCATGGAACTGGGCGAGACAGTGGCTGAAGGCGCTGCACGTGAAACCCATGAAGAAGCGGGTGCCCAAATCGAAATGCTTGACCTGTTCTCCATCATGAACGTGGTTCGGGTCGGGCAAGTTCATTTTTTTTACCGGGCCAAGCTGATCAGTCCCGATTTTGATCCGGGTCATGAAACTCTGGAAGCACGGCTGTTTGCCGAGCATGAAATCCCGTGGGATGACATCGCGTTTCGAACCGTGCGTGAAACTTTGAAATGCTTTTTTGCCGACCGCGCACGCGGACGGTTTGAATTGCATCAGATCGACATCGCCTGACGCATCGCCTGCGCGCAAAGGCTGACTGCGGTATTGGCCTCGGTGATGAGGCGCCCCATGGTGATGAACCCATGAATCTGTCGTTCAAAGCACACATATTGGCAAGGCACTCCCGCTTGCGACAGCGCATCGGCGTATTGCAGACCCTCGTCTCGCAAAGGGTCATAACCCGCCGTCAGCACCCATGCCGGAGGCAAATCGGCGTGTGAGGTTGCCAACAGGGGGGAAGCCCGCCAATCGTTCTGATCGGATTCGCTGGCAAGGTAATGGCCCCTGAACCATTCGATCGCCTGCCGGGTCAGCAAATAATCCTGACCATTGATGCGGTGCGATTCGGTCACCAGGTTCATGTTTGTGGCTGGATAAATCAGCAACTGGAAGGCTGGAGGCTGTTCATGACCTCTCAACCCCAGACAGATTGCTGCAGCAAGGTTGCCACCGGCGCTGTCCCCGCCCACCGCAATTCGAGCCGGGTCGACACCCAAAGCTGCGGCATGGCTCAACACCCATTGATAGGCAGCCATGCAGTCCAGGTAGGCCGCAGGGAATTTGTGCTCAGGTCCCATGCGGTAGTCGGTCGCCACCACCACCATACCGGATTGGGCGCACAGGCTGCGACACAAGACATCGTGGGTATCTAGGTCGCCGATGGTCCACCCGCCACCATGAAAATAGACCAAGGCTGGCAAGGGTGAGGCCGGTCGATCTTGTGGCTGATAGATGCGCACCGTGAAGCGGGCGCCGTTGGCTTCGACCTGATGGTCCCTGACCGCTCCCACTTCGGGGGGATCAGGCTGGCTGTAAGCGCGTCGCGCCCGATAGGCCTCCCGGGCCTGGATCGGAGTTTGGGTATTCACGGCGGGTATCTGGTTATCTTGTAGCAACTTGAGCAAAGCGGCGGCTTGGGGGTCGAGCATGGCGGTCTCCAGTTTGGGTGGAGGACAAGAATACCTCAGTGTCGAGATGGCGACTGGCACACCCCCAGACTTGCGGGCCGCAGGCAGCAAGCACACGATAATCTTCAAGGCAAATGAATTCGCCCCTCAGGGTGTCAAACAGAAAGAAGTGATGAAGCCATGGCCATGTTGCCACTGAGTGGTTACCGTGTGATCGACGCCAGTTCGGTGTTGATGGGACCTTATGCCAGCCAATGGCTGGGCGATCTCGGGGCTGAAGTCATCAAGGTCGAAGCACCTGCCGGTGACTCGACGCGCCAGACCGGTCCCAGCACCGAAGCGGGCATGGGTGCTGTCTTCATGGGCACGAATCGCAACAAGCGCAGCGTGGTGATTGACCTGAAACAACCCGCCGGCCAGGCAGCTCTGCATGCCTTGTTGGCCCAAGCCGATGTTTTCATGCACAGCATCCGGCCCCAAAAACTGGCGGCCATCGGACTGGATCCGGCTCAGGTCAGGCAACGACATCCCCAACTGGTGTTCGCAACCCTGCACGGTTTCACCGAGTCAGGGCCGTATGGGGGTCGACCGGCCTACGATGACATCATCCAGGGCATGTCCGGCATCGCCGACTTGTCACGCCTGCAAGGAAACGCCCCTCAATATCTGCCCACCGCCAGCGCCGACAAGACCAGTGGGTTGGTGGCCGCCCTGAGCATCATGGCGGCCATGTTGGCGCGCGAAAAAGACGGTCAGGGGCGTCAGGTCGAGGTGCCGATGTTTGAGAGCATGGTCTCATTCAACCTGATCGAACACCTCTACGGCCTGCACTTTGATCCCGCCCTCGCTCCGCCCGGTTACCCCAGAGTCACCAACCCCTGGCGACGCCCCTACCAGACCCGCGACGGGCATGTCTGCATGATGCCCTACACCGATGCCCACTGGCAACGCTTTTTCCGGGCCTGTGGACGGGACGATTGGGCCCAGGACCCACGCTTTGCTTCCATGGCCGAGCGCACCCGCCACATCGGCGACTTGTACGAAGCGCTGGGCACCTTGGTCATCGAGCATCCCACCGAACACTGGTTGGACTTGTGCGCACGCATCGACATCCCGGCCGCACGAGTCAATGCACTGACCGATTTGCCTCAAGACCCCCACCTGAAAGCGACGGGCTTTTTTCAGCCCATACAGGATCCGGCCATGGGGTCCATTCAACTCACCGGCGTCCCGGTGCTGTTTGACGGCCAGCGACCACCGGTTTCGATGCCGCCGAGGTTGGGGGAACACACCCGATCGAGCTTGCTGGCAGCAGGCGTTTCCATCTCACAAATTGACGATTGGATCGCCTGTGGCGCCATCGTCCAGCATCCGGACCACTGCGCATGAACCATCAACCCAGCCGACTTGGTCAAGGTTTTTATTGGCAAGACCTTCGGGTCGGTGCCGAGTTCGAGACCTTTTCCCGCACCATCACCGAATCGGATCTGGTGCAATTCATCAACTGCACCGGCATGCTGGAGGCGATCTTCATTGAAGAAGGCTACAGCGGCGGTGCGATCAAGGGTCGCCCGGTCCCGGGGGCACTCACTTACACCTTCATCGAAGGCTTTATCTTGCAAAGCATGATCCAAGGCACCGGTCTGGCCATGCTGGAACTGCAGCAAACGATCCATGCCCCTGTGCAGGTGGGCGACACCATCCACGCCCGCATCGTCGTCGATGACATCCGCCCCACGACCCAAAGCGGTCGCGCCGTGGTGACCTCGACGGTGCACGTCCTCAACCAAGTTGGCACCGAAGTCATGACCTATGTGGCCAAGCGCTTGCTGGCTGGAAAACCCTGAAGGAGACCCCATGAAATCACTGACACGACGCATCGCCCTGATCGCAGGCCTGGGCGCACTGGCCTGCACCGGAACCCGGGCACAAGCCCCGGCGACTTTCCCGGACAAGCCGATCCGAATGGTGCTGCCTTTCCCGCCCGGCGGACCCACCGATCTGGTGGCCCGTGTGCTGGCACAAAAAATGAGCGATCAAATGGGCCAACAGGTGTTGATCGACAACAAGCCCGGAGCCAACGGCAACATCGCCGCTGAGCTGGTGGCCAAGGCTCCTGCAGATGGCTACACCATCCTCTACAACACATCGTCCATCGCTTTGAGTGCAACCCTCTACAAAAAGCTGAATTACGACCTCAAGACCGACTTTGCGCCGATCGCCTTGACGGCGGTCATCCCACTGGTTCTGATGACTCACCCATCGGTCCCCGCACAAAATTTCAATGAATTCGTGCAATACATCAAGTCGAATCCCGGCAAGGTGAGCTATGGCTCGGCGGGCAACGGCAACATCACCCATCTGGGTGCCTTTTTGGTGCTGCAACAAAAAGGCTTGCAGGCCAATCACATCCCGTACAAGGGCAGCATCCCGGCGCTGACCGATTTGGTCGGTGGGCAGACCCAGTTCATGACCGACACCGTCAACTCGGCCCTGCCTTTTATCCGGGACAACAAATTGCGCGCCTTGGCCGTGACCAGCCTCAAACGCACCCAAGTGCTGCCCGGTGTGCCGACCCTCAGCGAATTGGGCATGCCGCAGTTTGAAGTGGGCGCCTGGCAAGGAGTGCTGGCACCGGCCAAAACCCCGGCTGAGGTCATCGCCCGGCTCAACACCGAGATCAACAAGGCGTTGACCGCGCCAGACGTGAAAGCGAAACTGGCCTTGCAAGGCGCCGAGCCCCTGGGCTCAAGCTCCACCGAGTACGGCCAGTACCTCAAAACCGAAATCGATCGCTTTGCCAACGTCATCCGCCAATCTGGCGTGACCATCGAATGAGCCACCGCCAGGCCGCACACGAGGCAGGCATCAAACCATGAGCATCCTCACATCTTTGCAGCCTGCGGCGATCCCGGCGGAGGATGAGGCATTGCGGGGCGAGGTGCGCGAATTTTTGCGTGGCCTCCAGACCCAAGCACCCGCCCACCAACGCGCCCGATCATGGTCGGGCTATGACCCCGAGTTCAGTCGCGCCCTCGGGCGCCGAGGCTGGCTGGGCATCACCTTGCCGTGCGAGTTGGGCGGCGCGGGGCGCAGTGCCTTTGCCCGCTATGTGTTGGTCGAAGAGATGTTGTGCGCCGGTGCGCCCGTGGGTTCGCACTGGATCGCAGACCGCCAAAGTGGCCCATTGATCCTCAAATACGGCACGCCGGCTCAGCAACAGTTCTACATCCCGCGCATCTGCCGTGGCGAGGCTTTTTTTTGCATCGGGATGAGCGAGCCCAATTCCGGCTCCGACCTGGCCAGCGTGCGCACTCGAGCCGTGCGCAACGAGCGCGGCTGGGTATTGAATGGCCAAAAAATCTGGACCACCAATGCGCACCAATGTCATTACATGATTGCACTGGTGCGAACCTCGGGCGAAGTCGCCGACCGGCATCAAGGCTTGTCCCAGATCATTGTGGACCTGTCTTTACCGGGTGTGACAGTGCGCCCAATCCGCGACATGTCGGGAGACTCGCATTTTTGCGAAGTATTTTTTGACCAGGTCCAGTTGGACGCCAACGCACTCATCGGCGCCGAAGGCCAGGGCTGGGTACAAGTCACGGCCGAGCTGGCGTTCGAGCGCAGTGGACCTGAGCGCCTGTATTCGAGCCTGGTGTTGTTCGACCAATGGCTGGATTTTGTTCGTTTGCCCGGAAATGCCACCCCGGCAGCCGTGCAACTGGCCGGCCAGATCGTGTCGCAACTGGCCCCCCTGCGAGCCATGACCCTGGCTGTGACCCATCAATTGTCAAAGAACGAAAGCCCGGTGGTGGAAGCGGCCCTGAACAAGGACATCGGCACGGGCATCGAACAAGACATTCCGCGCCTGATCGCCGACGAACTCATGTCGCGCCCTGCGGGCAGCGTGCCGCTTGAATTGCTGCACACCCTGGCGTATGTGACCGCAGTGGCCCCCAGTTTCTCCCTGCGGGGAGGAACCCGTGAAATCCTGCGTGGCATGATCGCCCGTGGGCTGGGTCTGCGCTGAAAGGAACACGCCATGGACTCTGTGTTTGCACAAGCTTTCAATGACCTGCTGAGCGGGCAATGCGGACCTGATGCAGTGCGCCACCTCGAAGCCCGCCCCACTGACCGCACCCTATGGCAAACCTTGTCAGACAGCGGCTTTGCCGACGCCTTGTTGCCCGAGGACGCTGGCGGAGCCGAATTGCCCCTGGAGCAGGCTTTCGGGCTTTGGGAATTATGCGGTCGTTACAGCCTGCCCCTGCCCCTGCCCGAAACCATGTGGGCGCGCACCTTGTTGCACCACAGCGGCACCAAGTGTCCCTCGGGCCCCATAGGATTGGGGCTGGGAGCGTTGCCAGACCAGGGGGGTGAGCTGGTGGCCGATGTCAGCGCCGGGCGGTGCTGCGATCATGTGCTGGTCAAGGCTCCACGCGGCCTGCTGCTGCTCCCGGTGGTTCGCGCCCACATCCAACCCCATGGCCTGGGCCTGGACGCGCGCATGACCTGGTCTGGCCCCGACTGGCATGAGGCCTTCCCCATCGCGGCGGCCGGCACCGACCTGAAAACCGCTCAAGCCCTGTTGGCCAGTGCCCAAATCAGCGGCGCACTGATGAGGGTGTTCGAGCTAAGCCTGGAGCATGCCAATCAACGCCACCAATTTGGCAAGCCGATCGGCAAGTTTCAGGCCATTCAGCACAACCTGAGCCTGATGGCCGAACAAGTGTTTGCAGCCCGCATGGCCGCACAACTGGCCTGCCAGGGGCCGTTGCATCAGGCCCACCTTTTGCGGGTGGCCGTCGCCAAAGCCCGAACCAGCATGGCGGCTCAACAGGTCGCTGACCTGGCTCACGGGCTGCACGGTGCCATCGGCTTTACCTCTGAGTTTGACTTGCAATTGCACACCCGTCGCTTACATGCCTGGCGCCAGTGCGCAGGGGCTGAAAGCCATTGGCAACACGTCATCGGGTCGGCCATGATCGGCAACCACAAAACCGCCCTGGATGTCTTGCGCGATTTATCTGATTTGACCACCCCTACCCCCGGAGTGACCCCATGAACACCATTTTGAAAAAGCAGCGTCAAGGCGCCATCATGATCTGGACCCTGGACCAGCCTGAAACCCGCAACGCCCTGACGGGGAACAACGCTGCGGGCGAGTTTGTGCAGGCCTGTGAGGAGGTCGCTCGCGACACCTCGATTCGGGTGGTGGTGCTGACCGGCGCTGGTCCGGTGTTCAGTTCGGGCGGCAATGTCAAAGACATGCAGAAATACAACGACAACAGCATCCCCACCGAAGTCATTCGAGACGAGTACCGACACGGCATCCAGCGCATCCCCAAAGCACTTTACCCGATGGATGTGCCGGTCATCTGCGCTGTCAATGGTCCCGCCATCGGGGCAGGGTTGGACCTGACATGCATGTGCGACATCCGGATCGCTTCCGAAACCGCCCTGTTTGCCGAGAGCTTTGTGCGCGTGGGCATCGTGCCCGGCGATGGCGGCGCCTGGCTGCTGCCCCGGGTGGTGGGCATGTCCAGGGCCTGCGAAATGGCCTTCACCGGCGAGGCAATCAACGCCGCACAAGCCCTGGCCTGCGGCTTGGTGTCGCGGGTGGTGCCTGCGGACCAGCTCATGGCCGAGGCGCTGGCGCTGGCCGGCAAAATCGCGGCCAATCCGGGCACAGTATTGCGCATGACCAAGCGCTTGCTGCGCGAGGGCGAGCGCAGCAGCCTGGAGTCTTTGCTGGAGCTGTCTGCCGGCTACCAGGCCATCGCGCACCACACGGCGGATCATCACGAAGCGGTTCAGGCTTTCGTGGAAAAACGCCAACCGCGCTTTTCATGAACCCCATGGGGTATTACTCTTCAGGGTTTCCCCGATGCTCCCGAGGGGCATGTTTGTCCGTTAAGATACTGACATTGATCAATCGATCAAGAAAAACGCACAGGAGTTTTTGATGAGACTGGGATACTTCACCATGCCGGTGCATCCGGCGACCCGCAACCCCACCGACACCCTGCGGGAAGACCGGGAGACGATCATCCTGGCCGATCAGTTGGGTTTTCATGACGCTTTCGTGGGCGAACACCTGACCGATTTGGTCGAAAATGTCACCAACTCGATGCTGTTCCAGGCCTCTTTGATCCACTCGACCAAACAAATTCGCTTGGGCACAGGCACCACCAACCTGTCGCATGTGCACCCTGTTCTGGTTGCCGCACATGCCGCGATGTTTGACCACCTCTCAGAAGGCCGATTCATTTTGGGCGTGAGCCCAGGCGCCCTGCCCTCGGATGCCGAAGCCCTGGGGATCTTCCACGAAGACCGCAACAAAATGTTCGCCGAGTCGATCGAAGTCATTTTGAAACTCTGGGAATCGGATCCGCCCTATCACATCGACTTGCCTGACAACCGTTTCAAAGTGTCCACGCTGCAAACGATTGACGACATCACCCACACGGGCAAGATGTACAAGCCCTACCAGCGTCCGCGCCCCGAGATCGTGGGTACGGTGGTGGCGCCTTTCTCCAAGGGCGTCATCGCCATGGGTGAGAAAGACATGCATCCCATTTCGGCCAACTTCCTGTTTGACCAGTGGTTGCCCTCGCATTGGGACAATTACGCCAAGGGCAAGGCCAATGTCGGCAAGGTCGCCGATCGTTCCGACTGGCGCGTGGCCCGAACCATCATGGTCCATGACGATGACAAAGTGGCCAAAGACTACGGCAAGACCTCCGACCAAAGTCCTTACCGCTTTTATTACCGCAACCTGGGCCACAAATTGCACAAAGGCAAGCGCGATGCCGTATTCACCAAGAACGGTGTCACCCCCGAGCAACCGGTGCCGCTCGAAAACATCCTTGACGAGTTGGTGATTTGCGGCAGCGTCAATAACGTGGTCGACCAAATCCTGGCCCTGCACGAAAAACTGGGCGGCTTTGGCGAATTGGTCTATGCCGGCCTGGACTGGACCGATCCTGTGTTGGCGCGTCGCTCGATGGTGCTGATGGCCGAGCAGGTCATGCCGAAAGTGCGCGAAGC
>JACCDX010692588.1_pt1 | contig 23476 bp, 18 predicted proteins | sample 7449681 | NCBI WGS metagenome assembly JACCDX01 (sample SAMN15323450, study PRJNA562643) | freshwater metagenome | isolation source: river surface water | place: USA:Blue River Watershed | collected 2017-08-18
CAATCTCAAACCTCACACTCTCAATCTTTATCGTCATCATCCTCGGCGCATTTAGCGGAATTACATGGGTTACCGGCTTCACCATGCTCGGCATGGAGGTCCACGACGAGGTCCGCGGCCGCACCTTCGCCTTCGTGCAATCCCTAATTCGTATTACCCTGGTTGCAGTTTTAGCGATCGCCCCAGCCATCGCCGCGACAATCGGCGAACACCGTTACGAATTCCAGAACGTAAAACTCGATTACAACGGCGCACAAATCACAATGTTGATCGCTGGCCTCATTGCAGCGCTTATCGGCGTCGTTTCATATCGTCAGATGCGCGATCGCCCAACAGTTTCACTCTGGTCTGATGTTGTTGCAGCTCTGCAAGGAGAACTCGGTGCAATTACCGGCGCACCCGCAATGGGAACATTCATTGCATTTGAAGGCGGCGAAGGAACTGGCAAATCAACACAGTCGCAACTTCTTGCAAAGTGGTTAGAGCAAGAAGGCGAAAGCGTTGTCCTGACCCACGAACCCGGCGGCAGCGATCTTGGAAAAGAATTGCGCAAGATTCTTCTCGGTCATCAAACTGGTGATATCTCACCTCGCGCCGAAGCTTTGATATTTGCCGCAGACCGTGCCCACCATGTGCATTCAGTAATTCGCCCAGGACTTGATCGCGGAGATGTTGTCATTACCGACCGTTACTTCGATTCATCTGCTGCCTACCAAGGTGCAGGCCGCGTACTAAATCCATCAGAAGTAGCACGCATTTCGCGTTGGGCGACCGAAAGCTTGTACCCAACTCTGACAATCCTTATTGATGTTCCAGCCACCATCGGACTTGCCCGACTTAAATCTCGCGATCGCTTAGAAGCAGAACCAACTGAATTTCACGAACGCGTTCGCCAAGAGTTCCTACAGATTGCAATGATGGATCCGGAAAGATATTTAGTCGTCGATGGCACGCAGACAGTCGAAGAGATTCACACAGAGATCATTGCTCGGGTTGCAGAACTTCCTGCGCTCAAGCGCAACGCACAAGGCCCACAGACAAAGAAGATTTTGCGCCCAATCCGCATCGCAACTACTGCTGTATCTCGCGCAACACATTCTGTTGGATCGAAAAAGAAGAAGTAAATGTCATCCGTCTTTGATGACCTCGTAGGTCAAGAACACATCACCGAAATTCTCAAAGGCGCAGTCGCTGCCAGTCGCACCGGCGAAGAAAGCCAAGAGATGACACATGCCTGGGTCTTCACTGGCCCTCCAGGTTCTGGTCGTTCATCAGCTGCGGTCGCATTCGCCCAAGCACTTATCTGCCCCAACAATGGCTGTGGCACTTGCAGCGATTGCCGCTCAGCTGCCTCAAGTGGCCACCCCGATGTCGAGATCATTCGCACCGAAGGTCTCTCAATCAAGGTTGAAGAGGTCCGTGAGCTTCTAACCCGCGTCGCATGGGCCCCATCAATGGGCGGCTGGCGCGTAGTTGTTATGGAAGATGCCGACCGCCTTACCGAATCTGCCGCCAACGCACTTCTGAAAGCGATTGAAGAACCCGGCACACGCACCGTCTGGCTGCTCTGCGCGCCAACCCTGCACGATGTACTGCCCACTATTCGCTCACGTTGTCGCCACCTGCAACTGCGCACACCGTCTCTTGCCGCAGTCACCGATGTTCTTATCAACCGCGACAAGATCGCACCCGCGATGGCCGACTTCGCAGCACGCGTTTCACAAGGTCACATCGGCCGAGCAAAGTATTTAGCTCTCAACGAAAGCGTCCGCAGTAACCGCACCCGCATCATGCAGCTGCCACTTCAACTTGCATCCTTAGCCGCAGCATTCCATGCCGCGCAAACACTCGTCGACCTTGCAACAACGGAAGCTAACTCAGCATCAGATGAACGCGATGAGAAAGAGATTGAGAAGTTACAAGAAGCCTACGGAAAAGGCGCAACTGGCCGCGGAATGGCTACTGGCGGTTCTAAGGCAGTTAAAGAACTTGAGAAAGAACAGAAGTCACGTTCTACCCGAATGGTCCGCGACTCAATCGATGGGGCACTGCTGGATATCGCAACTTTCTACCGCGATGTGATGATGGTCCAATCCGGCAACACCGATTCAATGATCAACACCGATATGCGCGATGCCATCCTGGCTTACGCTGCAAAACACCCAGCACACTCAACAATCAACAAAATCAACGCAATCATGGATGCGCGCACCAACCTTGCCCGCAACGCAGCGCCCCTTGTTACCTGCGAAGCGTTGATGTGCCGACTGGCAAAACAGTAGATGCAAACTTTCTCCACCACACCATTTCGACATCTCTTCTCGCGCTCAGGAAAAATTGCAGCGCTCGCAACAGCAATATCTCTCATCGCGCTTTCCATCACCGCATACACACAATCAAAACCTGATTACCCAAAGACTTTAGCCGGCTACTACGCACAAGAGATTGATTGGAAGAGCTGCAATCGAGATTTCCAGTGCGCGACCCTGGCTGTCCCCATCGACTACACAAAACTATCCACCGGCACCTTCGAAATAGCACTGCTCAAATACGAAGCCAGAACAAGCAAAAAGCTCGGCAGCCTCATCGTCAACCCCGGCGGCCCCGGTGGATCAGGCGTTGACTACGCCTACGCCGCCGAATACATCTTCAGCTCCGCCATCCTCGATCGCTACGACATCGTTGGCTTCGACCCACGCGGAGTCTCTCGTAGCGCACCAATTCGATGCCTATCCGATAAAGAACTCGACGCCAATAACAATTCAGATAGCAAGCCTGATAACGAAGCCGAATTCCAGCAAATTCTGCAAGACACCAAGAAGTACGTAGAAAAGTGTAAAGATAAGAACAAATACTTAACCTCATACAGCACCGCAAACGTTGCACGCGATCTTGACATTTTGCGCGAGTCACTTGGCGATAAGCAGCTCAACTACATGGGTAAGTCATATGGAACTTACCTCGGAACTCTCTATGCTCAATTCTTCCCAGAGAAAGTTGGGCGAGTAGTACTCGATGGTGCAGTTGACCCATCTATTTCAAACTTCCAACAAACCCTAACGCAAGCGATTGGATTTGATCAGGCATTTAATTCCTTTGCTGCAGATTGCAATAAGCGAAAGAATTGCACACTTCCGGAAAAGAAGGGTGCTGCAGTTGCGGAGATGCAGGCACTCTTTAGCCAGGCTGCCAACAAGCCTCTTCCAACCAAGAAAAAATCTGGAAGAACTTTAAGTGAATCGATGATGGTTCTTGGCACTGCATCAGCGATGTATGACAGCCAAACTGGCTGGCCTCAGTTACGTAAAGCTATCGCTGAAGCGCAAAGAGGTTATGGGAATACCTTCCTTAAACTCGCAGATGAGTACACCGGACGCCAAAACGATGGAAGTTACCCCAACAATGAATTCGATTCAGGAGCAGTTATTGACTGCTTAGATTTCAACGAACCTCGTAGTGTTCAGCGAATTAGACGCGATGCAAAATCATTCGAGTCAAAGGCACCTCTCTTTGGCCCATATCTCGCTTATGGCGGCGTCACCTGTAAATTCTTCAACCAAGATAGCGAAGTGACAATTGAGCCAACTGCTACGGCAAACCCTGTCATAGTTATTGGAACGACTGGCGATCCAGCCACCCCATACGAATGGGCTCAAGGCCTAAACGAGATCCTTACAAATTCTCGACTGATTTCTTTGACTGGCGAAGGCCATACAGGACAGGGTCATGGGAACCGATGTGTGGATAGTCAAGTAGATGCCTATTATTTAAAGAATAAAACTCCTCCCATAACTTTATGTCGTTAATTCGACACTAGACTGATACAGGAGAATTTGAGAGAGGAACCATGAAAAGAATTCTGGTAACAGGGGGCGCTGGGTTTATTGGTAGCCACCTTTGCAAGAGGTTGCTGGATGAAGGGAATGAAGTCGTTTGCGCCGACAATTTTTTCACGGGGAATAAAAATAATATTCTCCCTCTATTGGGAAACAAGAGATTTGAACTTCTACGTCATGATGTGACTTTTCCCCTGTATATTGAAGTGGATGAAATCTACAATCTAGCTTGCCCTGCATCCCCTGTTCATTATCAGAGCAATCCCGTGCAAACTTTAAAAACAAATGTCAATGGGGCGATTAATCTTCTTGGTCTAGCCAAGAGAATTGATGCAAAAATTTTGCAAGCATCAACATCTGAGATCTACGGGGACCCCGAAGTGCATCCTCAGTCAGAAAGTTATTGGGGGTCCGTTAACCCAATAGGAATACGAAGTTGCTACGATGAGGGGAAGCGCTGTGTCGAGACACTTTTTTTCGACTACTTCCGTCAATATAAAGTAAGAATTAAAGTTGCTAGAATTTTTAATACCTATGGTCCAAATATGAGCACTGAAGATGGACGGGTAGTGAGCAATTTCATCGTTCAGGCTTTGCAAGGAAAAGACATAACAATCTATGGGGATGGGTCCCAAACGCGGAGTTTTTGTTTCGTAGATGACACGGTCACAGGTTTAATTTCACTCATGAACTCGGAAGATGCAATAACAGGACCTATAAATCTGGGCAACCCATCGGAATTTACAATGCTTGACTTAGCGGAACTCGTCTCGGAATTGACGGGCACAAAAAACCGGATGATATTTCTTCCACTTCCTGGAGATGATCCAAAGCAACGTAAACCAGACATTCGTTTAGCGCGTGAGCTACTGAATTGGATGCCGAGTATCCCATTGGAAGATGGATTAGTAGAGACGGTTGCTTACTTCCGAGAAGCCTTGCGGACCGAATCAGCCTAATCGAGAAAATTGTTCAGAGAATCGGTGAATTTGTGAATAGAATGCTTGAGCCTTCTAATGTTGGGCGCAATTGGCTGACTAATGTTTTCAGTGAACAACTGGCTGTATCTTTAGTAGGTGCAAAGGACTTCCACGTAGGAGTCGTTGGAGGAAGCATCTTTGAGCCTGAATTAATTGAGTTGTCTAAATTTGTAACTGATTTTAAAACATCCACTCTTGGAATTGAGAAAACAGATCACTACTTGGATCTCAATACAGGTCCAGCAACCCGAATTGATTTGCGTTTTGATTTAATTTTGTGCTCTCAAGTCCTTGAACATGTGTGGAATCATCAAAAGGCATTTGAGTCCTTGTATGACTTAGTCACGCCGGGAGGAAATCTCTGGATTAATGTCCCAACATCTAATAGGGAGCACGGCTCTCCTGACTATTTCTCGGCAGGGTTTACAAGCTCATATCTGGAACAGAATTTGCAGCTGGCGGGTTTTGAAGTGGTTAAATCGGGCAGTGTCGGAACAAAAAGAAATTATCTCGCAACACATTCTTTACCCTATTGGCTCAGTGTTAATTCACATCGTTTTCCTCTACTTTACATGAGATACAAAACTAGTAAACTGAAAAATCTTTACTTTTTTTTCCGCTATTTTCTTACACTTTTTAAATTACAATTTACTTCATCCGCACTCCAAAATTCAGGGCCTTACCTGACTGAATCATGGGCCATTGCAAAGAAACCACATTAAATAATTTGCGTGATAAAGATTTTTCGAAATTAACATGACAAACGAAGAGAATCATGCTTCGGAATCTGAAATCGGAGTAGTCTTTAGTATCACAACACCCAAAATGCACTCAATGTTTTAGGGTTTGGTTTGTAAATGCGGAACTCTCGGTGGCCGTCGAAGCTATTTCTAGCGACTAGATGCAGTTGATTTAGCATGAATCCGAGAAAATTTGCCTCCGTCGCATTATTTGGTCATGGCTACCCCTTCTATGGTGCACAATTCGACTATGAGATTAGATCATGTTTCCTATGTAGCGTCCCACAACCAGCTCGCCGACACAGTACAAAGGCTCGGAGCACGTTTAGGCAGTACCTTCGTAGACGGTGGTATTCATCCGCGTTTCGGTACTCGCAATTTCACGGCCGCATTGAAGAATGGTCAATACATCGAAGTGGTATGCCCTCTCGATCATCCTGCCACAGAGCAAACCCCTTGGGGTAAAGCAGTTTCGGAGAAGGCCAATGAAGGGGGTGGTTGGTTTACTTGGGTGTTTAGCACAGAAGACATCGCGCCTATCGCTTCTAAATTCGGTCGCGAGCCAATCGAAGGCCATCGGTTACGACCCAACGGAACAGATCTAAAGTGGAAGCAAATCGGCGTTAAGGAAATCGCGGACTCACCGGAATTCCCATTCTTTATTGAGTGGCTGTCAACTGATCACCCTTCACAAGATGGTACGCCTCTTGCTGAAATCGGAAAGATTGTGATTGCAGATCCAACTGAGCTCAATAATTCTTGGTTTAAGGAAGATATTTTTGCTGCTCTTGGAAACATTAAGGTAGAATGGGTTGACACAGATAAAGAAGATTTTCAAGCAGGAATAATTTCAGTTGAGCTTTCAACGCCACAAGGAATGGTCCTTCTTGATTGATCGAAACTCTAATACGGCAATCTTAATGCCAAGTTTCTTGTTGTATTGAAGCAGCCAGAACATCTCAAAGAATTCTTGGTTTCCACTTACTCATATGATACGAATCATCGAGTGGGTTCTCAAGCCTGCCTAACTTGAGCAGAGAGTGCCTGAAAACTCTGGGCAAGATTGTGATGAAGAGCGGAATATACCCCCAGGCTGACTTTAGGCCGTGGGAAGGAAGACTAACTACATAACTCGGCCCTTCAAAATTATGTGTAGGGAAAACCTCCACGTATCTACAAGTTCTATTGTTCCGAAATAGTCTCAACATAACTCGCAACTTAGTAATCAACTGATGATTCTCAAAAAAATATATTCTCGTGCCATTTCCAAGGAACAACATAGGGAATTCAAATTTGCTAACTGGGCCATCTATCACTACAAGGTTCAAGTTCTTGAGGTGATCACGATCGATCTCCGGAATAGAAACGAAAGGAGAATAATTCACCGGTAAGCAATTAATTTGCGAGGCAGTGATGCAATATTGATTCGATTCAATTGAGTAAATGGTTAAATCGTAATTAGCTCCCATGAACAATGTTAAAGTTCCGAGCCCTCGACCAATTTCAAGAACATTTTGAATAGGATAGGTCAATAAAATAGAATCTAGTACAACTAATGAAGGAAGTGTGGCTATTCCTTCTGAGTGAGCTTGGTCAAAAAATAATTCTCGGTAATCTCGCAAATAATCTAATCGATCAGTATTGCTGGCCATTGCTCACCACCTTTAAAAACACTGTATCGCATTCTGGACCGCAGGACAGATAATTTCCACAAAACAAGCGCATTAGTTTGAGAGATCAAGAGATGTAGACATGTGACTCAAAAATAAATATTTTAATAGGTTGAGCGACATATTGTGGCATGATTTGTCATATGGCTCGATTTAACTTCGATAATCTAATTAATCACCTTAAAGAGAGCGATTTTCAGATACCTTGTAAGAATCAACATCAGCACAATATATTGATTATCAACCCTTATGAAGTAGATTTGTACCAGGCATGGACTATTGAAATGGCTAGACATTTCCAAGCAAGACCAAACACAAACGTTCTAATAAGTAGCATCGGAATTCCATTCTTACATATTCAACGTTCTGTTTTGCGACAAATTATTGTGCAAGCCTCCAAATTGATTCTTAGAATTTTCAAAAACCAGCAATTAAGGTATTTGTCCCCGTATAACTACAGTGTGAAATCGAATGAAGTTTTAAAATGTCTAAGGAATGCACTTCGTTCCGCATGGAGTTATTTCTTAAGGAACTCCCTCACGGCCACCAAACCTGAAGAAGAAGTTAAATCAAAGTCATTATTTAGCACATTAGCAACTAAATTCGGCACTGTGGAATTTGAAATTAGAAGACATCTATTTCAGATTTTCATTCTGAATTTAGCCTTTGAAATTTCATATCACAAAACTGTTCGAATGCTTAATGAAGTTAAGCCATGCTTAGTGATAACTGGAAACGGGCGCCTTGTGAAAGCCGCCGCGATTACTTGTGCGGCAAGGGAACGCGAAATATCTGTATTAATCATTGAACGAGGAGCGTTTCCAGGTACCTTTGATCTGTATAAAATTTCCCCGCATTCAATTCAGGAGAGAAGGCAACAAGCAAAGGAATTGTTTGAGAATGTTTCAAAGGAGAACGCGGAAAGAATCTCAAAACAATATTTAGAGCTAAGAAAGCAATTTGATCCGATTTCTGGGCTCGTCTGGCAAAGAAATTTTGAATCGGGGAAATTGCCCCCGTTGGATTCAAGAAAGTTATGCGTTTGCTTCACTTCGACCGAGACAGAGTTTGCGGTTTTTGGCGATACTTTCCCAAGTGAAAATTTCCAAAGTCAAGAGGAAGCGTTCAGGAGCTTGGCAGAGTCTCTTAACCCGAGCGAATGGCAAATAGTGATACGACGGCACCCATATGGCGAGAAAAAAATTAAATCTGACCCTGAGCAAAAACTGTGGAAAGCTCTATCGAGTTTTCCACATGTAAGAATTGTCGGGCCAAGGGATCATGTAGATTCGTATGCTCTTGTCCAAAACGCACAATTAGTAGCGCATTACAATTCGTCCATGGGGCCTGAAGCAATAAGTATTGGGGCTTGTCCGGTGATCACCATGGGGCCAACATTGTGGGAAAAGCCCAACTCGGCGTATGTGACCAGTACTAGGGAAAAACTTCGAAATTTTTTGGGCTCCAATCATCAAGTGAGACCAGAATCAGATGTTTATGTCTGGAGCCTGTATTGGGCAACTTTCGGTTACAAATTTAGTGTTGTCCATTGGATTGAGAATAAGGGATACATAAATGGCAAACGCTTACTTTGATTCAACCGAATCTAGGGCTAAAGCACTTGTCGTTTCTTGTTACAGATGGGAATGGCAGCACCTATTAACTCTTGAAGGAGCAAAAGAACTTACAAATTTAGGATTTATGGTCGATTATTTAGAAGTTAGTGGGTTCGAATCAAATTGTATAAAGGACAAAATCAAAGGTGCACTTAAAAGAAGTGAAACATTAAAGACTCGACTTGATTTGCTGAAGTCAATTGGAATTCACGTAAGTCATCCTCGGTTTATAATCTTGCAATATAAAGTCAAATCAACATTTCGAAAAGTTCTACCATTAACTTTTAGAAGTACCCTGCTTGAGTCACGCTGGAATATCATCTATCCTGGATTAGTTGAATTGACAAACGATATAAATGTAAACATTGACAAAAATAAGAGATTAATTCAAAAGACTCTCGTAAGGGATTTTTATTTTGTTAGGCTCCTTCAAATGGCTTGTGTAAACTTGGATAGCTATGACCGTGTGTTAATAGTAAATGGGCGCTATCCATTGAACCGGGCAGCATCTGAATTTTTCAAGAGCAATAGTCTTAATGTGAGTTTTATTGAATTTGGTGCGAATAGACAGAAATTTCAGATTTACACCAGATCACCTCACTCAATGGAGAACCGCAAGCAACTTTTTCAAGAATTCTTTGAGCAGAATTCAGTTGACCAAAATGACGTAAATTTGATCGGAGCAAAATTATTCAAAAACAGACGATTATTCGATGAGCAGGCCAATCTTAGCTGGACACGAAAAATGAGTTCTGAATCAATTCCCGCAATTAGTACGACGCGGAAGATCTGCTCGTTTTTTCCTACATCAGAAAAGGAGTTTGCTGGCGTTAGTGACCCGCCTCCTGAGGGGCATTTTAAAGACCAGCAGCATGCTCTTGATGCCCTAATTAAAGAATTAGGGGAAGAATGGGAAATTTTCATACGACGACACCCAAAGGCACATGAATCTACTGGTGACCCTGAAGCAAGTCGCTGGGAAGTGTATAAGAACTTTGAAAATGTCCATTTGATTGATCCTGATTCAGAGGTTGATTCATATGCTTTGGCGAAGCGTTCAGATTTGGTCGCACACTACAGTTCATTCATAGGGCCTGAGCTGATTGCTTCAGGGCATCAGCACGTAATCACACTTGGCCCAACACAGTGGGAAAACCTAGACCCCAAAAGGCATCTGCATTCAGCAGCCGAAATCGCGGATTATCTAAAGAACTACCCAAGCAATATTCCGAGTATAAACATAAATAGGCTTGGTTTTTATACTTCGACTTTTGGGACCGACTTCAAACTATATTATTGGGATGGATCCAAAGAGAAATGGCTAAGAAGAAAGTAACATATGAGAAAGTTCGCGAATCACCCCTTCGCCGCCATTTGTGCGAAGCATGGCGTGGGCGTACTTGGATACATCAGGATGGGCATCGCTTGGCACAAAGCTCCAGCCGCATGTCGCGATTGGCCCCAAATCGTTTGTATCATTACCAATATAGGCGACCTCAGACAATTGAATGGAACTTTTGAGACAGTATTCAATAATTGATGCCAATTTATTCTCTGAATATAGGCAACTTATCCCTAACTTTTTTGATCTCCCAAATGCGGGCCCATTTTTTTCGCCGGTTAGAATAACTACAGGAATTTTACTTGCGAGAAACAAACCGATACCTACGCCATCAGAGCGATTTATCATCGCTCCGCCCTCGGAATCTTCAAATTGATAAATACGATTATCTGTAAAAACCCCATCAAAATCGCTGAAAAGTACCTTAATTTCCCCTTGGACTCTTGCTAGGTTAGGCGTTGATATTCGATTGCAAAAGTTTAAGTCATCCCAGGTATCAATTTCAATTGCTTCTAATCGATTGACCATTATTGGATTCAAAGGACTTACAAATCTAACCTTGGAACTTCGGAAGGAATTAATGCTTGCCCCGTACAGACCCCCTGTCTCCAAAATCTGTGGCTCCAGTTCCTGCCGCCTGCTTCTGTTTAAATGATCATGAAAATAAGGCAAGGCAACACCATTATCAAGATTCCAAAGGAATCCATGCCAATCTTGAGCAGTAAATACTCCGCAATCCGGCTCGCGTTCTAATACTTGAATTGCAGTGCGAATCGTTTCAAAATTTGTGAATGGACTTGTCGCTTGAAGAAGAAAAAGATTATCTGTTTCAGAGTGTCCCTTTGCTAAAAGAGACTCAACCGCATGCATCAGAACCTCGTCTGTACTGGAAGAATCCTGCGCGATTGCACTAGGCCTGCTCAGTACTTGTGCTCCTCCTGCGATTGCAAATGCAGAGATTGTTGCATCGTCTGTCGATACATACACCTGTTCTATCCCGGCCTTCAGACAGGCAGAAATGGTGCGAACCACCAATGGCACACCATGAACCAATTGTAGATTCTTCATCGGGATGCCCTTAGAGCCACCTCGGCAAGGAATAATCGCTATATTTGGCATCAGACGAGGACACTTTCTGTAGACGGAAATAAACCTCTGCCAATTGTAATGGATGCTACGCTTGAATAATGAACAATAGCGTGAACCGACACATGAAGATAAATAAATCCATCATTTCGGATGAGTCCAAGGCTTTTGTAATCGCGGAAATCGGACATAACCATCAGGGCAATGTTGATGTATGTAAACGCATGTTCAAGGCCGCAGCTGATGCTGGTGCATCAGCTGTAAAGTTGCAGAAGAGAAATAACAAACAACTGTTTACGAAAGAATTTTACGAATCTGCCTACAATTCTGAAAACGCGTTTGGCTCAACTTACGGAGAGCATCGCGACGCATTAGAATTTGACTTTGAAACTTACCAAGAACTGAAACGATATGCAGAATCCTTAGGCGTTGTATTCTTTTCAACTGCATTTGATTTTTCTTCAGTCGATTTTCTCAAGGAATTAGATGTTCCTCTAATCAAAATCGCCTCCGGCGATCTTAAGTCGATTCCCCTCTTGGAATACGCTGCATCTACAGATATTCCTCTCATCATAAGTACCGGTGGGGCAAGAATGGAAGATGTTCAAACGGCATACAACGCAATTAAATCAGTGACTAAAGTTCCATTTGCCATTTTGCAATGCACGGCGGCCTACCCGGCTGAACCAGAAATATTAAACCTGAGAGTTATTGAGTCTTATCGACAGAATTTTCCAGATACCATTATCGGTTTTTCTGCCCATGACCTTGGAATTGCTATGGGTCCGGCAGCTTATGCTCTGGGCGCGAGGGTATTTGAGAAACACTTTACTCTAGATCGCTCAATGAAGGGAACCGACCACGCATTCTCACTAGAACCGACCGGGATGAAGAAGTTTGTTAGAGACTTGGATAATGTAAGCGTCGCACTCGGAGATGGGATAAAAATACCACTGGAAATAGAGCTCGCGCCTTTAAAGAAAATGAGTAAAAAAATTGTCACCGGGAAGAACATTGGTGCTGGACAATTAATTTCTCTGGACGACTTAGAATTTAGGTCACCGGGTGATGGGATTTCCCCGGCCGACCTAAATTCAGTACTAAATATGCGAGCAGCTAGAGATTTGCCTATCGGTCATTCTATTTCATTGCAAGATCTGTCCGATTAAATAATCTCTATCAATGCTTGAATCGGACCAAAGGCAAGATATCGATAACTGCTCCTGGGCAGCAACTCATTTAGCGCCTTAAATTCTCCATACTCCCAACCAGGATATCCGTATAGTTCATCAAACAGAATCAAAGTACCCGGCTGCAAGAAAGGCACTAACTTCTCGAGGGCAAATTTCGTGGGTGAGTATAAGTCCATGTCAAAATGTATCAATGCAAAGTTAGGATTTTCCTTGGACAAGAAATTTTCTAACACATTTTCAACACGTCCATGTATCAACCGAATTCTCGGGTCAATTCCTTTCGGAGGCACCCCTCCCACATCGAATTTCTTATAGTGATCGGTTGAACTCCAGGATTCCTCCAATCCTTTGAAAGAATCTAATCCATAAATTTCTCTATTTGGGTTCGAACCGAGAACCTTCTTGGCAATTCGGTTGATTGACCCACCGTCAAAAACGCCCATTTCAAGCACAATTCCGTGACGGACACTTGCCTCGTCGGCGGCGTAATTTTGAATCAATTTTCTATCAGAGAAAAGTAGTGCACCTTCGAGATTTCTTGAAACAAACTCGGAGGAGGATATCTTTGACCTTATTTCAACATACTGAACAGTTGTGAGGCCACCTTGCATACTACGCGCTATAACTTGCGCTGTATTAATTACTGATCGCTTAATTCGAATTGAAAAGGATTGTGTTAGTCTCATGGGTCTAATACTACTCAAGATATAGTGCGCCAATGGTAACCAGCCCTAAATTGCCTGTACTTGTATTAGCTTATAATCGACCAGGCCTAGTTCGGGAACTCTTAAAAACACTACCGCCCGAAAACGTTTCATCTCTCTACATTTCTATTGATGGTCCTCGATCAAAACATGATGAGTTCAGAGCCCAAGAAATAATTGAAATCGCCGACGAGTTCTCTCAGAAAATTCCAGTCGTAATTCGCCACTCATCATCAAATCTAGGGTGCAGACTGGGGGTAATAGCCGGTTTGGATTGGTTTTTTAGCCACGCAGCAGAAGGGGGGCTGGTGCTCGAAGACGATTGCTTCCCGAAACCTGGATTTTTTGACTTTCTGACTCAGAACTTAATTTTAGTTAATACTAATAAGGTAGCAATGATTACGGCCCATAATCCCTTAACGGAGGTAAGAGAACGTTATTATAAAAGTAGATTTGCATTCATATATGGGTGGTACATGTTGGGCTCTACTTGGGAGCACATAAGAAAAGGCCTCTTCGAGGTTGCCACTCCCTCCAGATTTACCCAAACCAGAAATCCTCGATCCTGGAGTGAAGCAACTTATTGGTGGGCAACATATGCTCGAGCGAGAATCGGCATTCACGACACCTGGGATTCTCTCTTTTATCGCGTCTTCTGCAAAGAAGGATTCGAATGTCTTGTCCCCAAGGTCAATTTAATTGAAAATAAAGGTTTCGGCGAAGGGGCCACCCACACACTTGACCCTGAAGGCTCCATTCTTCTAGACAGACATTTAGCTGCTGCGGTAGATCAAAACTCAGCGAAAGAATTGGACGATTTAATCGCTCGTCACCACTTCAAGATTAGAATGTATCACTGCTTCACCCCATATGTTCGGGTGCTCCGCGACGCCATAAAAATAAAAAAACTTCCCGATTTCGACGGCGAACTTCAAGCCAACCAGGCAACAATTATTGAACTAGGGAAACATTAAAAGTGCGGATTCTGCATTTATCAACAAGCACTCTTGGTGGCGCTGGAGTTGTTGCCAGCACTATCGCGGAAATTGGAACTCGACACGGCCATGAAGTGGCCATGTTTACCCTAAATAACTCAGGATATATTCGTGCATACAAGAAGAATAGGAGTTTTCTCCGAAAAATTGTGTCTCGATTCAATACATTTCTTTCTCTTCTCGGCACAAGAAGTAAATGGTCGCAGCTCACTTCAACATCTGTCGGAATAAACCTACTCAACGACATTGATGATTTTTCACCTGAAATAATCCATATTCATAACTGGTTTAACCTATTAAGCCTTAAAGACTTGAAAAAGTTAATCGCCAAATACCCATGTGTTTTTCATATACATGACGCCAGGCTTATGACAGGGGGTTGCCACTTTACCTTGGATTGTCAAAATTATTTGATTGGGTGCACGAATTGCCCTGCCACGGCAAGCAAGAAACTCTTAGTCAAGAGGTCGTATGATAACTACGGAGAATTATTCTCGCACTCAAGGCCCTATGCAATGATTTTCCCTTCTGACTGGCTACGCCACAAATTTTCGGAATCTAGAATTAGCAAAAATGCTGCAATCATCACATTGGCCTCAAACCCCATCCCCCTTGCCGAGATTGAGGCACTACAAATTAAGAAAAGCAGATCAATAATCTGTGTGATATCCGAGCTCCAAGTCCCTGTGAAGGGATTCGACTCGTTCCTTGACGCAATAAAACTTCTCAGAGAAGAAGACAATCAAATCGCGGTAAAGGTTGTCGGAGGTAATTCAACAGAGAGTCAATCTAAGAGGGCGAGCGAACTGGGAGTTACCATTCTCGGAAGGCTACTGAATTCAGAAACTCTTGTAGCAATAGCAAATTCAGAACTGCTTGTCGTGCCAAGCTTTTCCGAAAACTTACCAACCGTAATCCTAGAAGCTCAAGCAATCGGAACATTTGTTTTGGCGACGAATATTCCAGGTTGTCTCGAGCTAGTGAAGGACAATGTCACAGGATTTACTTGTGAACCTACAGCTCAATCTATCCACGAAGGGATAAACCGGGCGCTCCTCCTAGGATCCCGTTATGACATAATTGAAAGAGCTAAATACGAGTCCAGAAAAGCAATTTCTGAATTTGATGGTTCTCTGTTCAATATGTATCAAGAAGTTATTAAACTGCATAACAAGTCCCAGGAGGCTGAACGGTGACCTTGCTTCTTTCCGTTGTAGTGCCTGTCTCAAATCTAGAAAGCAACATGGAAAATCTTAAATTCCTAATTCAAAGTGCACCCTCAAGTAAATGTGAAATAATTATTGTTCAGGATTTAGCCCATGGAGAGAGTGCAAGTGAATTGCTTCAGCCCCTAAGGGATAATTCAAAAGTTTCAATAACTCTACTTAAAGGTTTCTTTGGCAGTCCAGGGCAAACGCGAAATAGAGGCCTATTGTCCGCGAAAGGTAATTGGGTCGCTTTTTGCGATGCAGACGATCGACAATATTTCGATTCAGTGATCAGTGAAATTGAGCGCGACGGTACACCCGATTTAATTGTTGGACAGTTTAATCGGGTAACCAAGGACAAAAAATTAATGCGCTCAGTTAAAACTCGTTCACTTGAAGATCTTTGGACAGATCCTGGTTTCTGGCGTATAGCCTATAAAAAAAGCTCGTTATTTGGTATTAAATTCACAGATTTAAAAATTGGTGAAGATATAGTTTTCATGGCGGAGGTATTGCGGAGAAGTCCAAAAGTTAGTTTTAGGGATGCGTTGTTTTACGATTACACAATTGGAAGTTCGCTCCAGATTACTTCTAATGTTGCTAACTTTGGGGATTTACCTAAAGCTATTGAGACAATAAAAATTCAAAACCCAAACTGGAGAATCACCCCCAGTGATGCCGGTCTCATAGTTAGACTTTCCGTTTCATGGCTCAATCATTGTGTTAAGCAAAGGAATTTACGGGGATTTACTGAGAACATTCAAAATATTTGGAGTTCTCCGTGGGTTCTTCTATTTTTTCTCAAACGAAAACTTCTAGGCAAGGGCGGCAACTAATGAAAAAAAAGACCGTCGTCTCAGTGCATGGAGGGTTGGGCAACCAACTTTTTCAACTTGGATTAGCCGTACAGTTATCAGAACTTTCGGAAGTGGCCTTGAATCCCTGGAAAAGTCGTTGCAGGGCTGACGACCAAGGAAAAATCTGGATTAGTTACTACAAAGTAAGCAAAACGTTCTCCACTAGCGATAGCTTGCTGGACCGATTCTTTTCGCTTTACACCAGAGTGGCCTTCCGATTAGCGGCGAGGGTGCACATTCACGGAATCGCTGGAAGAATTTTTAGTTATTTATATAAATCCGTGATTCAGATTCCAAGAATTTTTCAAATTCAGATTGTTACCACCCAGGAAATGGGAAATTTTGAAATACCACAATTGCTTCGTCGGAATTATGTCTTTGCTTACTTTCAAACGCTCGAAGCTGTTAGTCCTATAAAGCAACAGTTAATATCCGATAACTTGGAAAAGTTTTTGCCCCAAAGAGCAACCCAGGTGAAAGAAAAAGAAATATTAATTCTGCATGTGCGGAGAACGGATTACAAAGAAAATCCCAAAATTGGTCTTTTACCCCCTAATTACTTTAAGGATGCCTTGGCGCATCTTTCGAAAATTTATGCTTGGGACGAGTTGTGGCTTTTCTCAGATGACCCTCAAGAAGCCGTCCTTATGGTTCCTCAAGAATTTAAAGATAAATTAGTTGTCATTCCCGTGGAAGGCAATATGCCACCAGACACATTGGCCCTGATGGCATGTGGGAATTCTTTCATACTAAGCAATTCAACTTTCGGATGGTGGGCGGCAAACCTCGCCTACAATCCCCCAAAGCATGTTGTTGTCCCTTCAAAATGGTTCAATCAAATAGACGAGCCCGCAGGTCTAATCCCAAAAGCTTGGATTAGAGTAAATATATGAAAGGTCACCAAGAGCCCATCAAGACAAATCAAGATGTAAAGAGATGTTTTGCTGTCCTAGGGAAACGTGATCGCCGGTATCTTTTGTACGTAGTTGGAATCCAAATAAGTATCGGAGTTTTTGATTTACTGAGCCTGGGTTTAATGGGAACCATCGGAGCCCTAGCCGTAAGTGGCGTGCAATCGGAAGCTCCAAGTCGTCAGGTTTTGAATCTTCTTGAAATTTTTCAACTTGATGGATATAAATTTCAATCCCAAATTGCAATCTTGGGGATGTTAACGGCCTCACTCCTTGTGTCTAAAACTCTGTTTTCCTTGTATTTTAGCCGGAGAATAATATTTTACCTAAGTGCTAAAGGCGCAAAAGTTTCTTCAGAACTAATCATGCAAGTTGCAAAACTTCCAAAGAGTGAGATAGACCGCTTTTCTGAGCAATCGCTCCTATACTCAATTGGCACTGGAGTAAATGTAGTTTTAATTGGCGTGATTGGTTCTCTATGTAATTTAATCACAGATTTCTCATTACTGCTAATGTTATCCGTGGTGCTCTTTACCATTGATCCGTTAATTGCATTGCTAAGTGTTTCCCTTTTCGGAGTTACAGCGTTTTTCCTTTACATTGGAACTCGTAAGCGCGCATTAAAATTTGGTCGGATTAATTCAGAGGTTCAGATAGAAAGTAATACTGCAATACTAAATCTATTTACCTTGTACAGAGAATTGACAGTTCGAAACCGAAAGACGGAATACGTCGAGGACATTTCGGTTATGCGCAGGGATCTTGGAAGAGCGATTTCAGAAATCAATTTTCTTCCAAATCTTAGTAAATATATTCTTGAAGTCACCTTGGTTCTTGGAGGCTTTTTGATTATAAGCGTAGAATTGCTCCTTCAGGATGCGGTCGGTGCAGTGGGAGCGCTTGCGGTTTTCTTAACAGCGGCGTCAAGAATTACTCCGGCTCTGCTAAGGGTTCAACAGAGCGCAACCGGAATAAAAAATTCGCTAGGTATGGCGTTACCCACATTAAATATCCTTGAGGAGTTAGAAAATATTAAATACAGAAGTCTGGAATATTCTGAGCCAAGACTTTGGGAATCTACTTCGGAAGTTAATCCTAATGAGATTCAGTTTAAAGGGGTTAGCTTCACCTATCCTGGAAGCAGCATGGAAACCATTTCAGGGTTAGACCTTGAAATTCGGGCCAATGAGATGATTGCGTTGGTCGGGCCATCCGGATCTGGAAAGTCCACCCTGGTGGATTTATTGCTTGGGGTAGTGAAGCCGACGCACGGGTGGATAGAAATCTGTGGGATTCTGAATTCTGAAGCCATTATTAGTAAAGATATTAACCTTGGCTACGTCCCACAGAATGTTTCCATTATCGAGGGAACATTACGCGAAAATATAATCTTCGGATTTAAGGAAAATGAGTTTACGGATTTAGAAATTTGGGATGCCTTGGAAAAAGCCGAGTTATTGAACGAACTTAAGTTTGCCGGGATAACTCTAAGTTCTCGCCTAGGATCAGGTGGGCAGAATTTAAGTGGAGGACAGAAACAAAGGCTTGGGATAGCTAGAGCACTCCTGACGAATCCAAGAGTACTCGTAATGGATGAAGCAACTAGTGCGCTTGATTCCGAAACTGAAGAAAAGCTAAACCACACGATTCAGAAAATGAAGGGATCAACGACCCTGCTGATAATTGCTCACAGATTAAGTTCGGTGTTGAATGCCGACAAAGTTGTTTACCTGGAAAATGGAAAGATGTTAGCTTCGGGAACATTTAGTGAAGTCCGGGGCTCGATACCAGACTTTGATACGCAAGCAAAATTAATGGGCTTATAGCGAAATTGCTTTCACCTTACCGAGTCCACTTGCGGCCAAACCCATTAAAGTTGCAAAACAATGTCGCACATATTTAATCTTGGTTTAAAAATAATACATCTGTGTATTAGTAATCAAAACCCCCAAGGAATTCTTCCTCGCCACACGGACCTGGCTGACCGAATTAAGGCGTACTTTTCAAGTCGATCCAAATGAAATCCGACTTTACGGCGAAAACCAAGGACTAACTGGGTAAATCTTAGAGGTGTGTATGTTGATAGGAAATCAAGATGCGTTTTCCAAGCGAAAAGAGAAGTATCTTTTTTGATTTCGAAGTAAGCGCAACCCTTTATCCCCTTTCCTTCTCTAACGTCCACGAGCCTTTGTCTTCTTTGGGTGTTTTTCAGGACTTTTGAAATCTCTAACCTGTGGAGTAGGTGATGGCCTTCAATAAAAACTAGATTCAAATTGCGAGAGTTGGATACAAGTTTTTTCACTGAATAGATACCTATATTGACATCAATGATCATGAATTCAGCCGAATGGCCTGCATCCAGACCAGAGTAGTCCGTAAGGAGTGTAAAATTCCTAAGTTCCCTTAAATTCTTTTTGATAACCCCGATACAAAAATCATTATTCTCAACACAAGTTATTTTGGCCGAACTTTTCTCAAGAAGCATCTCTGAAATAGTTCCAATCCCAGCTCCGAGTTCTAGGATTTCAACAGGGCTTCGATGGTTCAGTAATTCCAAAAGAGTTCGCAGCGATACAAGCAAGGCTATTTGATCCGATCCGGATTGAGCGGCAAACTTTCTTCGAAGGGTTAAAGCATAATCAGGTTCCACAATGGCTTCCCCATTCTTAACAAAATTGAATCTAAAAAACAACAGAGATGAAGGCACCGTCCTGTTTCAGGAGAAACGCTCTGCCATTTCTTCGTACTCATTCAGCGTTTAGATGCCTTGCAAGCCCACGATTTACCTGCCCTGCCGATGTGATTCGACTTTACACCAAAGTTGTGAATTTCAACCAAGAGATCTCCCATTGCATGTGACTTAGACGGCATGGGCTAGCTATTTTGTTTAACTCTCAAAATGAGTTATAACGTATGAAAGCAAAGGGTCTAATCAGTTAAAATGTCCGTTTTGTCCCCTTCCCGCGACAAACTAGGATGGGATTCGTAGTAGTGGATAGAGGCAGCGACGGCTGGCTCGGCAAGACCAAACCGGTTAATGAAGGATTCAAAAGTGGCACTTAGCGTATGGACAGTTGCTGAACTGGGGGCTTTTTACACTGAGCACCGTTCAGAGCTGCTCGCGCATGCCAACCGCGTACTGAAGGATTCAGCTAAGGCTGAAGAGATCACCCAAGACTCACTTATTAAGTTCATGCTTGCGGCTCCTGAGCTTGAATCAGCTGAGCATGCACTCTCTTATCTACACCGCACCATTGAAAACCTCTGCATCGATTACTTCCGCCTTGAAGGCCGCCGTCCAAACCTTGTGGTTATCGACGATGCCCAGGCTGAGGTTGAAGCTGCATGGCAGGTCTCAGGCGATCACTCAGAGGTTCTTACACAAGCTGAAGATGCAGCGATTATTCGCCAGGCTCTGGCTCTCCTCTCACCTGCAGAGCGCGCTGCGCTTGTTATGTGGGAGATGGAAGGCCGCTCAACAGAGGAAATCGCAGCAGAGCTTGGAATCAAGGAATCCGCAGTACGCCACACTGTTTCTCGCGCTCGCACATCACTTCGTCGCGTTCTATCAGAGCTTGTTATTGATCACGAGCGCGGACTTACAGCTCTCGACATGCTTTCAACTACCTATAAGAAGGCGGCAGAGCTTGCAGCGAAGTCTTCTAAGGTCGCACTCTCCTTACTATTAGTAGTAACAGCATTCCTTGGCTTTAACTCAATGACAGGTCAAGAAGGCGTTTTGCCAGCTGTTGTCACACAGGATTCAGCTGGTGAGGTTGCTAAGGCTGGGTCATCTGATTCAGCGGCACCTGCACCATCTATCTCGATGCCGGCTAAGAAGTCAGCGACTATGGGCCCTCGCCTCTTTATTAAGAGCAGCAAGGCAACATGGCCTGGCCTTGATTCAGAGGGCATCCCAACAGGTTTCACCGTCACAGGTGAGAAGGGTCCAGCTGGAGACATCCGTGTAAATCACAATGTCCCAGAGGCGACCAAGCAAGGCACTATTTTGGCCACCCAGGCCATCACATCTGGGGGTGGACCAAATGTGGCGATCGATCAGGTCGTTACAGTCGATGGCAACGGCACAAAGTATGAGGTTGAGTACATTTCATTCGGAATTAAGGGTGTTTGGGCGGTAGCTGAGGCTCGCGCCACGAACGTCGATTTTGAGCGTATGTCCAATGGCCAGTACCTTATGACCGTTACAATTTCCCTACTCTCAACCCCAACTTCAGAGTTGTCTATTGCCGTGGGCAATCGCGGCTATGACCTAGTTGGCGCACCTAAGACGATCACAACTCGTCTCTTGCTCAACTCGAGCAAGACCCAAATTTTGGCTCAGGCAATTTTAATTCCTGAGTCTGGCACTAAGGCAAAGGGCTGATCACGTGAAACTTCAGCTAACAAATAAGTTTCTCTACCGCGTCCGGATACACGGTGGGGAATTTGATTCATCAGCACGTGCGATGAATCGAGCGGAGTTGGGGAACCAATTCCAAGCCGACCTGCGGAAATTCCGTGGATCGACTATCGAAAGGAAACACATGTCTACAAAGACAACTTTCAAGCGCGTAGCGCTTGTTGCTGTTGCTGCTTTGGGTCTTGGTGTACTTGCTTCTGTTCCTTCACAGGCAACAGTTCAGGCACACGCTTTGACTCTTTCATCAGCAACATCAACTCAGCTAACAGATGAAACTTCAACAGCTTCTGCTGCTGTAGCGACAGTTAGCTTTCTAGCTTCAGATCTCGCGGATACAGTCACTGTAACTGCCTACCTCATGTCTGCTCCAGCTGGTAACACAGTTGTGCCAGTAATGCAGGTTTCAGAAACTACTTCTGCAGTCGTCCGCGATAACGTCGCAGGTGGAAGCGCATTAGCTGTTGGAGATCAGGAAACAGATCAGACTCTCTCAATCAACTCAAGCGCAGACGCGGCTACAGCTGTTACTGCAAAGCTGAAGGTTTACATGAATGCACCAACAGTTGCTGGTACATATGTTGTTAAGTTGATCCCAGCTGTTTCAGCTGGCGGCGGAGTAATCGATGCTACAGGCGTAACATTGACAATCACAGTTTCAACTAACCCAAATACCGACACTGTCGCAACTTCTGCAACCTCAATCATCACAACTGCTGCAGATACATCTACAACAACAGACGCAACAGTTACATGGCCTAAGGCTGCATCAACTGCAGCTGAAGCTGCTGTAATCAAGGTTGGGCTACTTAACGCTGCAGGCAAGGCGACAACTGGCGAGTCTTACACAGCAACAATCGCAGGACCAGGTCTCTTGGCATCGCAGCCTCTAGATAACGATCTTTCAGCACCTGCTGTAGGTCGTGCAATCACAGTTAAGGCTGGCGATGTAGTAACTGTCTACCCAGATGGTTCTTCAGGAGTGGCTACAGTTACAATCTCATCTGCTGCAGGTAAAGTTCTTGCTACAGAGAGCGTAACTTTCTACGGTGATGCAACTGTTGCAACAGCGACTGTAGTAAAGCCAATTATCGCGGTTTCTGGTTCAGCAAACCAGAGCGCTATCCTTGTCAACTTAAAAGATGCAGCTGGAACAACAGTTTCTCAGGCTACAACTTTCTACATTTCATCATCTGACACACTAAAGATTGCTGGAGCTTATACAGCTACTTCATCAATCTCATACAGTGCAACAAATGGATCTGGTGCAGCAGCGCTTGGAGCGGGATACCTAATTCCACTTCAGGGTCTTGCAGTTGGAACAGCTAACATCACAGTTGGTACTAAGTCATCAGCAACAGCTACAACAGGTGTAAATGCTCCTGCGGTATCAGTACGTGTTGGTTCTGAAACACCAGCTTCTGTCTCTGTGACACTAGACAAGGCAACTTACATCCCAGGCGAAAAGGCAACGATTACTGTTGTTTTGAAGGATGCTGATGGACTAGCACTTGCTGACAAGACTGTGTACTCAAGCATTTTTGCCACAGGCGGAATTGTTGCGAACTACACACTTGGTACAGGTTCAGACACAACTACAGCTACAAATGTTGATTCATTTGCTTCAGGCGTTAAGACATTCACTGTCTATATGCCAATTGCTGAGTCTGAGGTTGAGTTCAAATGGACGACTGGTACTGGACTTGCTACAGCTAACCAGGGTGTTGCTGGATCAGTTAAGGCAACTGTCTCAAGCGCATCAGGCGCAGCAGCAATCGATGCAGCTAACGAGGCAACAGATGCAGCTAACGCTGCTACTGATGCAGCACTAGCAGCAGCAGATGCAGCAGATGCAGCAACAGCTGCAGCTGAAGATGCATCAGCAGCGGTTGCTAAGCTTGCTAAGTCTGTTAACACA
>JACCDX011518751.1_pt1 | contig 23475 bp, 25 predicted proteins | sample 7449681 | NCBI WGS metagenome assembly JACCDX01 (sample SAMN15323450, study PRJNA562643) | freshwater metagenome | isolation source: river surface water | place: USA:Blue River Watershed | collected 2017-08-18
ACGGACGCATCACCAGCAGCGTGTTGCTCACATCAAACACCGAGTAGTGCAGCAGCACATTGAGGAGGGTATTCTTCTGGAAGAAGGTGGCAGTGAAGTCTTTCAGATCCTTGATCAGACTGTTGTCTGCCTTCGCCCAGTTCATGGTGAAGTCGAAGCTATTCTTGTTGCGCTGCGTGGTGTTGGCAAAGTAACGGCTGTCGGTTCCGTTGGAAATGACGAAGACCTGCAGGTACTTGAACAAGGAATGTTCGCTGTTGAAGCTTTCCTTGCTATAGCGATGCACCTGATTGAATGCCTCGCGAATCGCCACGCCACGTTTTTTCAGCTCCACCTGAACAAGCGGCAGGCCATTGACCAGAATCGTGACGTCGTAACGATTGGCATGTGTTCCAGTTTGCTCAAACTGCTTGATCACCTGCACTTTGTTGCGGGCGATGTTCTTCTTGTCCAGCAGGCGAATGTTCTGGATACGACCATCGTCAAAGACAAAGTCGTGTACGAAGTCATCGTGAATCTTGCGGGTTTTTTCGATGATGCCGTCGCTGGGCTTGTCCAGATAGGTCTCGACAAAGCGCAGCCACTCGCCATTGGAAAACTGCATGTCATTGAGCGATTGCAGTTGAACGCGGACGTTGGCCAGCAAAGCTTCGGGCGTGTTCAGGCCATGAAGGTATTCATACCCCTGGTTTTGCAGATCAGCAATGAACTCACGTTCCAGATCGCTCTCGCTTTGGTAGCTTTCTGCGATCTTCCACTCCTGTGTGTATTGATCCAGAACGATGAAGTTCTTGGATTCGGCGATGGGGGTGTATTCGATCATGTGGTTTTTTCCTGCCAAAATCGATGTTGATCGACAACGTGCTTGACCAATTTTTCCAGCACCTGCTTTTCTTCTGGCTTCAGTGGTGACACTTCTTCGGCGGCGTGTTTCGAATGACTTGAGAAATTCACAATTCGCTTTGCAAACGGATTGGGTAAGCCATCGTCTGCCTCGGGTAAAAGATGCTCCCATCTCCTATACCCGAGAAATGTTGCCGTCTTTTCGAGAACATTTCGAAGCAAATTGAAGTGATATTTTTCGACTTGCCTACTTCTTATAGCTTCCTCAAGCTGCGATAGCAGGTGCAGGTGGTAGGCAAAAGGAGAATCGTTAGCCTGCTCTACTAGATGAAGACTGCCGTCCTCATTTTTTTCCAAACGTGACTTGCTGAACCATTTTGATTTCCAGCTGTAGCGCTCCGTTTTTTCATCGCTGCCGAACTCATTACAGAGCACATTGAAAAAAAGTGGATTGTGCGTCGTAATGATGAATTTGACACTGGAGTTATTTGATTTAACCAGTTGTGCCAAGTCCACCGCTAGCTGGATCAGATGATTGTCATCTAGAGAGCTGACAGGATCGTCAATGAACACATACTCTAGGTTGTCAAATGGGGTTGGTTCAGGGTAGTCAGGTTGAACATCGTTCAGTGTGAAAATCGCCTGCTCAAGCAGCGTGTAGAAAATGCTCCAGATGAAGTTGCTTTCTTCGCCCTTGGAAATTTTCAGATTCCCAGAATGCGTCGCATCCCCACGCTCCATCGTGAACGTGACTTCCGAGAAGGCTTTAATAGTGATTTTCTTGTCGCCTTCGCCTTTTTCTTTGCGCTCAACATTGAAGTGTGGCGTGAGCTTGTCGTTGGTGTAACGCTGAAAATTTGTAACGATGTTCCGATCTTGACCTTGCTCTTCCAGCACCCATCGAGTGAAAGAGTTGGGGCGGATTAACAATTTTGGGTCAGCATCAAACGCCAGATCGTTGTCCCAAGAGAACAAATCTTCCGTAAATGCACTGTAGTAAAGGATTTTTTTACTCGCCAAATTAGAGTGTTGTGCTTCTTCATCTCCAGTTTTTGGCGGGAACAAATCTTTGAACTCTCGCGAGAGGCGTGTTTTTCCTGTGCCATTGAAGGCATAAATGAGTTGAACCTTTGGGAGAGGCTTGACTTCTTCTACTACCTTCGTTTTTTCAGGGACGGTTTTCTGCACCGTCTTGGGCGTGCTCAGCTGTTGGGCGATTTCATGGAGCGTCTTGCCCATGTTATGCCTCTACGAATTCCGGATTCGGAAAGCTCAGTAACAGGTCGCGGTAGTGCTCGTATTGCTGTTGGCGCAATGCGATCTCGCGGGGCAGGCCTTCGGTGAGGGAGTTGGTCAGGGCGTCGAATTTATCGAGGATGGCGACAACGCGCTTTTTCTGCTCGGGGGCCGGATTCGGAATACTGATGCTTTCGAGATTTTTTTTATTCAACTTTGGTTGCGCTGCACCAGAGATGTAGGGCGTCAAGTCGATGTTGTTCAAATGAAACTCAATGAACCGACGCTCGTGATAGGTTTCAAATTTCAATACGTGCGCATGATTGTTTACCCAACTCTTGCCGCTGACACTGAAAGCAATTGGCGTGTTTCGCGCTAACAAATTGGCGCCGTCTTCTGAGACAAGCAGGTAGTCCCCGTCAAAGATGTAGTCCTTGACGTAATCAACAATGCCCGACGCGCCGTAATACGGTATATCTCCGGACTCCCGTAATCCGCTCGTAATCGGCTTACGCTTCGAATCAAGGTTTTCAGCGAGTTCCCCCAACTCTTTCCACTCTACCTCCTCATCTTCAAAACTCAACAACTGGTCACGGTAGTAGTTGTATTGTTTTTTGCGGGCGGTAAGCTCGGCGGTAAGCTCGGCGGTAAGCTCGGTGAAGGCGTCCAGGATGCGGACTATTTCAGCTTGAATTTCAAGCGATTTTTTGGGATTGTCTGGGCAGGGGATCGGAACTTTTTTGCTTGTGTAGTTACCGATCCACTGACGTTTATGATCACCGTCAACAAATTCGCTTGGCAGAGTGTTTAACCAGTAGTAAATGTATTTCAGAAGCGCTTTGTCCTCATCATTTGAGGTGATCATCTTCATTGCTGACGATTTGACTTTGAAGTCAAAGTCAACCCATTTATTCGCAGTCGTGAAGTCGTCAAAAATGATTACAGGACTTCGTGACGCCCTGTAGATTCCATCGGTTTCATCCGTGTAGCCTAGAACAAAGGTCTTTCCAGCAGTAAGTACAGGCGTTTTGAACTCGTCGCTATAGTTTTTTGTCGCCACCAGATATTTTGTTGGCTGTTCATAGTTCGTGAGCTCACCGAGCGGCAACCAGGCAACTGCCACATCACCTAACAACTTGTCCAAGAATTTCACGTCACTCATACCTCCAACTCCCCACCTTCAATCTCAGCGACGATGGCATCGATGTCTTTGCGCAGCTGGTCAATCTTGGCGACGGTGGTTTGCAATTCCGCATTGAGCTGTGCGATGTTCACCGCTTCGCGAGTATCTTTGGCTCCGACATAGCTGCTGACCGAAAGGTTGTAGTCGTTGTTGGCAATGCGCTCATGACTGACCGAGCTGGCAAAGTGATCGACATTGGATTTGCTGTCAAACACGCCCATGATCTCGTTGATGTGATCGTCCAGAAGCACGTTGTTGTTGGTCTCTTTCTTGAACAGGCCGCTGGCATCAATGAATTGCGTGGTTGTTTCTGTTTTGTGTTTGGACAGCACCAAAATTGTGACAGCAATTGTGGTCCCGAAGAACAAATTAGGTGCCAGCGAGATCACGCTCTCGACGTAGTTGTTGTCCACCAGATACTGGCGGATTTTTTGTTCTGCACCACCCCTGTAAAAGATACCGGGGAAGCAGACGATGGCGGCGCGACCTTTGCTGGACAGGTAACTGAGTGCGTGCAGTACAAAAGCAAAGTCAGCCTTGGACTTGGGTGCCAGCACGCCAGCGGGGGCAAACCTGTCGTCGTTGATGAGTGTAGGGTCATCACTGCCCACCCACTTCACCGAGTAAGGCGGATTGGAGACGATGGCATCAAACGGCTTGTCGTCACCAAAGTGGGGCTCGATCAGTGTGTCGCCCAACTGGATGTTGAACTTGTCGTAGTTCACGTTGTGCAGGAACATGTTCATCCGCGCAAGGTTGTACGTGGTGTGGTTGAGTTCCTGTCCGTAAAAACCGTCTTCAATCAGATGTTCATCAAAGTGCTTTTTGGCCTGCAACAGCAGCGAACCAGAGCCGCAGGCGGGGTCATAAATTTTGTTGACGCTGGTTTGCTTGTGCATGGCCAGCTGTGCGATCAGCTTGGACACGTGCTGCGGGGTAAAGAATTCGCCCCCGGACTTACCTGCGTTGGCAGCGTAGTTGGAGATCAGAAATTCGTAAGCATCGCCGAACAGGTCGATGTGGCTGGCGTCAAAGTCACCGAAATCCAGTTCTGACACACCTTTGAGCACGGCTGCCAGGCGGGTGTTTTTGTCTCTGACGGTGTTACCCAGGCGGTTGCTGGTGGTGTCAAAGTCGGCAAACAGACCCCGAATGTCTCTCTCCGATGGGTAGCCCATGGCAGAGGTTTCAATAGCCGAGAAGATTTTGGCCAGGTCGGTGTTCAGGCTGTCATTGGTGTTGGCACTGGCAGCCACGTTGGCAAACAGCTGGCTCGGGTAAATGAAGTAGCCCTTGGTTTTGATGGCGTCGTCTTTGATTTCGGGCGTGATGACAATGTCGTTCAGCTTGGCGTACTGAATGCTGTCATCTCCACCTTCAATGTAGGCAGCGAAGTTTTCGCTGATGAAGCGGTAAAACAGGGTGCCCAACACATACTGCTTGAAGTCCCAGCCATCCACAGCACCACGGACATCATTAGCGATTTGCCAGATCCGGCGTTGCAGTTCGGCGCGTTGTTGAATGCTGGTCATGCTTGGTTTCCTGTTGAATCGTTCATCTTGTCTTCATCCGCGCCACCTGCGCGCACCCAATCGTCCACCTCGGACACCTGGAACTTCCACAACCGCCCGACGCGGTGCGCGGGCAGGCTCTTGCGGTCGATCCAGCGGTAGATCGAATCGCGTGTGACGCCCAGATGCTCGGCGATCTGGTCCACTGACACCCACGGTTCAGCAGTCATGGCAACACTCCGTAGGCAAGGTTTCGGATGGCATAAAGTCGGTTTAAATCGTAATCGTTGTAATTTATCAGGTTACCGGTGTGCAGGCTAGCGAGCGATGCCTTGGAGCTGGCCTTTGGCAGACCTGACCTTGAAGCTCGTGAATGGCGTCAAACTAAAATTTGTTATACCTGTGACATCAGGAGCGTCAACATGCGTGCAATATCGAGCGAACACTTCACCCTAGACAGACCGACTCCAGTATTGGAGGACGCGGCGCTTGAAAGAGTGCGAGTGAGGCACTGGTTTTTCTATGTTGCTCGCTTTGCGATCGAGAGAGTTGTAGACGCCAAAAATCGTCTTCTCTGGGAAGCTCACGTTCTCGGACCAGACCCACAAGCCCAAGAGATAAAGCTTGTGAGGCACCTTCATCAATGGATTGCAGAAGACGCTCAACTAGCCAGACTGCGCGAGGATCAGTTGAAATTCGGTTCTAGCGTCAGGACAGCAAAGTACGAAGAAGGTGGCGCCTCCCCCAACGAAGACACCATCGCACTCTTTGAGTCGCTCGTACCAGGTTCCCGCGCGGAATATGAGTATGGGCCAGCAGGCGAGCCTCTCTGGGTTGTTCTAGCCGGCAAGGTCAATGCCTGCGAAGAATATGTCGCTCAGTGCTTCTCACAAGATGTGCTGATGAATACCGACCTTAGGGATCGGGTGCAATTGGTCATGGACGCACTCATCGCACCTGCCTATCGGTTGTCCAGCAACGAAATTGGAGAGTTGGGATCTCAAAAAAAGACCATGCATCCAGTCTGGCTCACACATGTCAATGAGCTCACAAAGCTGCCAGACGAAGAGCTTGGTCAGGAAGGCTTGGATGTCACGACGATTGATGACCAAATCATTCTGGCTATTGCACTTTGGCACATTGCAGCGAACCGCAAAGAAAAAGTGTTCCATGAGCTGGAGTGGCTGGTGATGGGTCTGTGCTACGGCGTGATTGCGCAACATTTCTCTGAAGACATTCAAGCCTATGTCTTGACCATGCTTCGCGCAAAGGGAAACCAGATGCCTTACTCTCGCGGTGGTCAGTTCGTCTCGTTTGACGAACGCTGGACTACCTCGTTTATTGGCTAAGCACAAAGAACCGCACAACCCAACGCTTGAACACAGCTTCAAGCCAAATTTCATCGTCAATCAACACTGGCAATTTGTTGACGGTCTTGCTACGTAACGGCCATCTATTCCAATCTGCCAGACCTCCTGGCCATTGATGTCGCGCAACGCTGCGCGCTGCTGCCCCCTGCGTATCGGGGTCATTTTCAGCACTGTCCACCGGCTGTTTTTAGCCCGGGTATTAGAAATTTCGGTTTGTCAAGCCTGTGCACTCTGGAATGAATAATCTATATGAATCAACGACTTACGAGAAGAATGGGGCCTGTTCAATGACGGACAACAACCACTTTAAAGGAGTATTTATGAATAAGGTAGAGAAATTAAACAGTAACGTAAATGGGTTTGTACAGCGCATGATCGGATGGACCCGTGAACATGATCGCTCATTCCAGCAAACCCTCAGCAGCTTGTGTGAGGGGACATTGCCAGAAAAGACAGCGAAAACCCTTCGCTCCATCCTGTACGCATATTCATACGAAACCGTCTGGATTGCATCGCAATACCTTTGCGAAATCGAAACAAATTACGGTCCGATCCCAGACACCATTGAGTCTGTGAGTTTGGCAAAAACGCCCAAGGGGTACGAAGTCAATGTCACTTGCAAGGGTGGGCCAACAATGAGTGACTCCTACGAAAAGTACAGCCCAGCGATTTATGTGACGACCCACGACAAACAGGAAGAACGAATTTTCGGAGATGAGTTCTGGGTCGATCTGACGATGATTGAAAACGAGGATGACCTTTTGGAGGAGTGCCTTGACCTTCACTCTGATGAAGAGGATCCCTGGATTTTTATCAACGATCACTGTGGAATTCCAGAAGTGTTGCTCGCGCCCTCCGGATGGCCAGACAAGCGTATTTGGGACTGGATGCGTTTGCCAAGGGATCAACGCGACTTTGCTGTCCAGTATTGGAGGGGCATCGACCCCGATGCACCAGTTGATCATGTCTTAGAGCACTTTGCCAAGTCAGGTGGTGACCTGAGCTTGGTCAAGACGTCGCGCAGTAGCTGAGGATTTCACGAAATTTAACGACTACAGATCTTGGTCGCATACAGCATCACACCATTACTAACTCGATGCTGTTCTCTGCGCCCAAGGATCGTTACCAAAAAACTAAATATTTAAGGAAAACACTATGCGAGAGTACAAAACAAAACCCACGGCCCTCAAACACATCAGAGCGGGCGAGAATTTCACCAACAAGGTTTTTAACCGATATTGGACAGACAGAGAAGTTTGCATGGAGGCTATAGCGCATGATCCATCGCGCTTTGTTTTTGTCTGCTTCCACATCCGAGGTATTGAATGGAATTCTGAGTTCATGGCATCCCTTTTTCTGCGAATGCTGGAAGTCAAACCAAAAAATTTCTATGTTGGGCAAATTGGGCCTTACTTGCCTCCAGAAATTACTGACAGCAAGGAGGTTGCCTTGCGTGCTCTCGAGCACAAGAGTAGTGCTTTTGAAAACTACATGACCCCTAATCTGTGCCTTGATATGGAGGTTCGCAGAAAATACGACGGGCGCGATTACCGAGAAAGAAAGCCAATATCCTCAGCGTCGGCATCATTGCTTGGAGAGCACACAGACGTCCTTGAAGACTTGGTCAAAGCTAGCCCATACTTCTACTGGAGTCTGCCAGACCATCTTCGCAAATTGCGAGGTGTTGCCGCTTTCATCTGCACTGACACAAATACATTTAGGCTGGCTTTTGATGGGCTTCATGATGATGAGGAATTCGTTCTTGAGGTCTTAAAGGTCACAGGCTTAGATAGCCGTCGTCTGCTCCAAGAATGCAGCTACAGAATTCGCAAAGCAGCAAGAGGCAAGGATTTCATCAACTACCTCGAGACTGTGGTTCAGGCCAAGCAACTTGATGCGCTACTTCCTCGCAAAACGAGTGTTGTAGAACCAAAGGCGAAAAGACTGAAGGTGTGATTCACTGACCACAACTTGACATTGCGAAAAAAATTTCGTAAGTACTAATCAGAATACTTTATGCGTCGATTGAGTTCCCCGTTTGGAGTATTCGGATCACCTGCTGAGGAATCAACGTGGAGGCGAGAAGCAAATAAAACTGACCACCTACCGATTGGTAGTTCTCTCAGATTCACGGCAGGAACAATGACCAATAAGCAGAGCAATCTGTGAAGGCAGGACAAAGGGGACATAGCAAACTGCCAACGAAGCTGAATCTGGACCGTGCTATGGGTTGACAAGGACAACTGAACTGGAGACGAGGGAACCTTGAATGAACCTCGGCCGTATATGGGGCATCACTTGGACGGCATAGCAAAAGGCGATTTTTAATGGCCTAAGGGGAAGCTATGCCGTTCAAGGCAGACAGCAAAGTAAGACCAGTCTTAAAAGGATCAGAGAGATTCAGGGTGCGTAGCACAGATGTACCCCAAGGCGAAGCCATGAACCTGCTTTGCAGGTACAGATCCAAAAGATAAATCCTACCCAAAGAGATAAGAGAGAAAAAAAGGACGGTGGCGCGTTTTGCGTGCGTTTTCTAAAGGTGGCATGCATCAATAGTTTGATAAGTGCGTCCATCAATGTTGACATTTCGAATTTCCACGCTTTACTGAGTACTAGATGCCGACTGTGGAATTCAGAACTGCAACCGCCTTCGGGGCGCAGCTACGCAACACAAGGAGAGCACACATAGACATATAGGAGGAGAGGCTATGAGATTTTTTTACGCTACGGGAATTGAGGTGCGCAGATGAGCAAGATATACGTCGGCACCTATGGGAAATACAACGCAGGATCGATCAAGGGCCAATGGCTTGACCTTGACGACTACAACAGCAAGCAAGAGTTCATTGATGCCTGCTACAAGCTACACGCAGACGAACACGACCCAGAACTAATGTTTCAAGATTGGGAGGACATTCCATCCAGCTTCATATCGGAATCCAGTCTGGACGAACGAACATGGGAATGGCTGTCGCTTGATGAAGACGAGCGACAAACCGTTTCAACCTATCTTGATGAGGTAGACCAGAGCTGTGACATTGATTCAGCGCTGGAAGCTTTTGATGGTGAACACGACAGTGAAGAGGATTGGGCAAGGGACTTCTGGGAGCAGACGGGCATGAACAGCCAGTTGCCTGAGTTCGCTCAGGACTATATTGACTACCAAGGGTTTGCACGTGATGCCAGCATGGGAGGTGACATCACATTTGTGAATCAAGGACGCCGAGTCAAGGCATTCAGGCGCTGAACCTTAACTGGGCGTAGATTGCCAGTTATCATTGACCGCTTACAGTTATTCAAAATGCCATAACTCGTCTGTTCCAGCATGCGAACACTGCTTACGACCCATTGCTGCTGCTCACAAATCGCAATAGCAGAAGCACAACGCTCCAGTTGGCAGTCACTCTCACCGATGCTTAGTAGCGACTCTTCATCATCTCACCTAGTTCCTCCTTGTACATGGAATCCGGGGGAGTGAAGAAATCGAAGTGCTCGTATAGAGGGAGAGTAAGGGCCTTCACGACATCAGGCAGCAGGTTTCTGATAGCGGATGCTGAAAACTGGCCCGTAGTTTGGATGTCGTTCTGAGACGATCGGTAGGTTCCCGCGAGGAATCGCCGCATGTTGTGGACAAACAGCTTTCTGCCCTTTAGGCCATGCCACTCACAGTGGATGGCTAACTCAAACCCCTCTTCGAAAGTTGTCGTGCCGACTTCGACGACTCGGAGCAGAAACTCACCCAGTCGCCAGATTGGTAGTGTTGCCTCAAAGAGAGTGCCTGCCGCTCCGATGCCCTTTTGAGGATCAAGCGAGTCTTCCTGGTACCCGCGAAGCAGGAAGAAGTTTCCGTTGGGGTCGATACGCCAAAAATCAGCATGACCAACGTCTGGGTATTGAGATTCAGCGAGCCAAGCCTCAATACAACCGTCGACGAGTTTTGGGCGAGTCTTTTCTTGATGCAGGGCTACGAAGGCTGGCCAACCCGTGTAGCGTCTAGCGGAACTGTTGGCTTGAAGGATAGATTGAACTGTTGAATTCGACGGCTTGCCGATCAGTCGGGCTGCGAAGTGATAGTGGCCAAGACTGATTAACGCCGGGTGTTCCTTAGGCAGGGATTCGTTCAAAGAACTCCAACGCGCCACTGTTGCCGCAACAAATTCGTTCAAGCGATCCAACTCCGAAGGCTGAGGGGCAATGCCAAAGTCTGAACCACTCGGAAGAATGCTTCGTAAAAGCCCAACTATTTCTTCGCGTTGATTGGCAACCGCACGACGAAGAAGTCCATCCCACTCCGCCGCGGTCAGTGGCCCGCGACTCTCGGGGCCAGGCGCCCGGATGTAGTACACGTGCTGCTTCAGCGATCCACCCTGAGTGGCGCTGTCGGACCGGATGGGAACCTTCGATCGCCCAGGGACTCGAACGAGTGGGTATTCGAGACCGGTCTCAGGGTGGCGTTGCAATGTCACCTCGACGCTAAAGTTCGGCTCGGCCCGCTTCTTCACGATGGCATTGATCGAATCCGTGAGGAAAGGTTCGAGCGAAGTGGGCCGATTGCTGTCGGGAACAAGTTTCTTGTTCGCGTCTTCGATGTACCCAAAGAGAAGGAATCCTCCGCCGTGATTTTCCAGCGCGATAAGTGCCTTCGCCACCACTCCTTGGGCCTCGTTGTCAGCGAGGTCAAGCCATTGCTTCACTTCGAAGTCCAGAGTTTCGCTAGGGCTGAGCAGCCAGTCTTCAAAACGTGAATTGATGTCTCGATTTAGCATAAGTATGTAGCGGTGGTGCGGTTCGGCACGATTCAATCATGACGGGCACGATCATCAAACGAATAGGTGCAAGTCCTGTTCCACCAAGCCAACGAGCTTCGGTGCAACTTGACCACTGATCTTCACAGTTCCGTTTGCGGCAAAGGCAATTTGCCCCTTCAACCCGCCTAGGACGAGTTCGAACACGGCATGCTCAACCTTGTACTTTAAGCCGTCAAGAATAGTCATGTTTTCTAGCACCATGCCCTCTTTAGAGGCGAACTCCATCCGTGCGACCAGATCGTCGGCCACCACTGCTCCAACGACTTTCAAGCCTACGAGCTTTGAGGCATCAACAGAACGGAACACCGTGGAGGGCTGGCCTTTATCGAATATGACTGGCTTCACCGTGAAACCCATGCCGACTAAGGTCTCAAGTGCATTGAATAGATCGCGAACATTTCGACTGGGGTTCTCGATACGGAGAAAGGTCAGATCGCCAACCGCGACAAGCGCAAAGTCTGTAAAACTTACGCTGTCGATTTGCTCATAGGTAGGAACACCTTCGGCATCTAGTCGCGTAACGACTACGCGTGATCGCCATAGAAATCGGTACGAAGTTCCGTCTACACCACCCGGCACACAAGCGAAGCCTGACGACGAAGTCGAATCGAACGCGCGCGTGGCTACAAGTGCTGCCAAGTCTCGTGCCCGAGCTGGGAGCTGTATCCGAAACCACCTGTACCTGATTTGCATCACTCGCCTCCAGCCTCAACAGCAAGATATTCTGACCTTAGCTCGAGCACAAGGTCTCTGGCCTTCGACTCGATCACGCGGGACAGTGCGTCAATCTCGTGCTTGGAAGGAGTCCGCCGCTTCGTCGATACTTTGCCCTCTTCCAATGGGAAAATTCCACTCAAGATAAACGAGAAGCCGGTGCAGTCTTTGGGATCAGCAAATCCGGCCTCGACGTCATACACGTTGCCGACTCCAAGCAATTCCGTCGCGGTCCATCCCATCTTGACGATGTAGTAGTCCTCCTCATCCAGCAGCTCATTCAAGATCTCAGACCGACTCACGCCACTGCCGCGAAGAAAAACCCTCTCAACGTGGCTCCCCGAATCATCGTCGTCGTTGTCATCTTCATCGCTATCCGTCTCGGGCTTGGCTTTGAACACATATACATCCGTAACATCACGCCGAACGAAGTTAGGCAATGAGCGTGCCAGTTCATTAAAGAACTTTGTTCGCAGCTTTGCCGAAGGAATGTCAAACAGAGAGACCACAACCTTAGTCAGTGGCGCAGATGCCGACTTTTCCACCTTGGCGAGCAAGGTATCTCTTACTCCAGTGAGGTAGTCGTTCTGGGTGTTTCGCACGACGTAGCCTGCTGCTGACTTGACGAACTCGATGGTGCCGTCGCGGACTTGGACTTGGGAGAACTCGCTACGCTTGTAGTCAACCTCCGAATACTGGACGCGGATGCTGATGTTGTCGCCATCTCGTGAAACCTGGACCGTATCGCCACTCGCTTCCAATTCCTTCTTCAACTGCTCCACGACGCCTTGCAGCTCGTCGGTATCGCTGACCCCCGACACATCCATCGAAGTAGTGCGCTCCCGCCGTACCGCCACTCCCAACCTAGCAGCGATTTCTTTGTGGTCGTCGTAGTCGTGAGTCAACATGGAAAAGTATTTGGCCAACTCTTCTCTTGGCGTCTTTTTGCTAACCACGATATTTCGGCGCTCAAACAGTTTGACCACAGTGGGCGTATCCACTTTGTGCTGATTCAGCGCGTCGAAAATGTTCTTGTCGCTCGCGTAGTAGAGCGACGGACCGTGTGCGCGCTTCTTCATTCCCGCCACCCCATGTCTCCTGGGTTGTAGGTACTCGTAACGCTTGTGATCCGCTCGATCTGTATCTTGCTCAAGATAGCCTCGCGTTCTGGATCGAAGCCCCAAGCCTTCACGTACTTTTTCTGTGCCATGAGAAAAACTGACTTAAGGTCGTTCGGTGCGTCTGGATGAGTGACACGCAGCAATATGCGTTCACCCGACTCCAGCATTTGAAATCTGGAGAGGCTATCCAGAAAGTACTCAAACTCCTCCGGCCTGGTTGCAGGCGCGTTGTAGTAGATGACGTAGCCTGCCGACTGACCTTCAGGCGCACCATGCTTGATGATGATGTATGGCGCCGTCAACGTTTCAACAGTCGCAGATTGATCCCAAACGTCGCCCTGTCGGCGCGTCATCACTAGGTCCGGGTAGTAGAAGGTGTAATTGCTCGGCAACTCTCCCTCGCCTTTTAGGCGAATGATGTCGTTCGCAATGCTGTAGAGCTGCTGAATGTCATGAGGTCCAAGGTAGTGCAGCTGCGTTCCGGGAGCGACCGGAAGTGCCTGAAGATTTACCTTGTCGACTGCGTCGTAGAAGGGCTTGTCATAGCCGTTGTCATGGTTATGGACAAATAATAGCCCGCGGACCTCATGGGCCTCGCCCTCATCAACGGAATACTTGGCTCTCCAGGAGTCCGAGCATCGCGCGCAGTCGATTGTCATGCATAGGGACTTGAAGGCGCCACGCAGTCTTGTTGATGTGATCGTGTCCTTCGCGTAGCTTTTCAGATCTGTATGCAGGTACACCGTCTTCCCGAGATACGGGTCACGGTAGTGAAAGACGACATCGCCCGGGTGAGTCGCCTTCGGCTTCCCGCCCTCGCCAACATGTTTCTCGTTAGCGCACTCGAAGTTGTCGTCAGTCTTCGGGTGCGTGGCCCACAAGAAGTGCTTGAAAATATGCTTCGATAGACGGCCTGCGATCTCATCAATGTTCTTGGTCTCTGCCACAGTTCCTCCATGTTCTATTGCTGCGGCTGGTCGGGTTGCCAGCTACGTCCGTCGCTGAGAGTTGGCGGATTTGAGCACGCCGCTACCATGTGGGAGGGCTGATTCGCCGAATACCTATGGGATAGTCTACGAGATTTGTCGGCTCCTGAGCGTTTCCACCTTCTGCCCTCGAAATCGAGGGACATAAGTGCTGGAGAGTGAGGCGACACTGTGAGTCTGCACGGCGGCGCAGTAGCCAGTCAAGCAGCATGGCCGATCAGTCGTTTGCCATGATTGCTGTACTCTGCACTGCGGCCCTTCATTCCAATTCCGGCCGCCTGATCCGATGTCGTCTTGCCGATACATAGCGTGAGTAGGTTTACCGGCTGTAACAAGCTCTTGACGCTGCAGAATCGACTTCCCGCATACCAGCTTCGGGCAAACTCGTGCAGATGGCGGAATAGCAATAGAAGCTCAGCCTTTAAGCCAACGATCCAGCAAGCTACCCACATAAGACTTGGGTAGGTTGTGCCCACCATCAGGCACCACAGTGACGGGGATACCAGTCATCGCACCAAAAACACCCACATTGGCCGGAATACTTTGCCAGTCCTCTGAGCCGACATGAATTTCAGACCTGACAGGCACTGGAAACTGCCCAGCTTCAGCCAACTCTTTGAGACGGGTTGGCCGGGGTGGTGAAAACGTGGTGCGCGTTTCATCGCTCGTGAACTCGCCCACGATGGGCGAGAGCATAAGCACCCGGCCAGGAAATGACGACATCTGAGACTGCGCATGCAGGAAAAGGTATGCGCCGTAGGAATTACAAATCACCCTAGCCTGCTCGTGCCAGAAATGCAACTGCAAATCTTTCCGAATGATCTGCAGCTGGTCTTCAAAACCCAGCGATCGAAACTCGCCACGCGTCTCACGGCCAGTGACATTGAAACCCCTGTCCCTCAAGGCTTGCCCCAGGCCAGTAGCCAACTGGCCTCCAGCGCCAGGGAGGTAATAGACGGTATCTACTTGCAACGTGACCACGACTGCGCCGTCCTACATGTTGTCAATGAATGATTTGAGTTTGTCACTCATAGGCCTGCGCGGGAGCCCAAGTGTGATTCGCCCTCCCCTTGAATTGATAAGCCAAGTTCGCTGAAGTTCTTGTCGTTTCTCGTGCAGCAAGTCATCTTTTTCGTGGTTGTAGAAAGCGACGCATTTCCCATTTGCTGCAGCTTCTTCCAGTTCTCCTTGGCTGTCAACAAAGTGAACCGGTTTGCCGCACTCTTCGCAGTCACGAACCAGGGGATCGGCAGTTGCTCTCAACTCGTCCCATTGCTTCGGACAGTTGAACTCCATTTCACAAAACCAAATCGCCATGATGCTCTCCTGCGGTCAACTTCGGGGGACAGCTTTGACTCTACAGAAAATTTTCTGGTTAGCGAACACTGTTCGTAAAATAATTGCGATCATGCTTAAATCACCATCACCAGAGCAATTGAAGAGCACCCGCAAAGCGCTTGGCTACACCCAAAAGGAAGCGGCTGAACTGGTGCATGTGAGCTTGAGGGCTTGGCAGTTGTGGGAAGCTGGGGATCGAAAGATGCCTCCTGGCATTTGGGAACTGTGCGTCATCAAAGCTGGATTGCATCCGCTGTATCGCGCCGTCAAGGCTTGATGCTTATTGGAGTAACCGCCATCTATTAATGCAGGTAAAAAGAGAGATGCAAAATGGGAAAAGGCAAAAGACGTCAGTTACTGAAGCAGGGTGAAGTGCTGTTGCAAAAGTACCCCAAGCCTCCGAGATCACTGAATTGTCTTTTGTGTGGGTCGATGATTCCAAAAGGGGAAATGCTGGCCCACAAAGAATCCGTGCATGGAGAGCAACGGGTCATGCCTTCGCCAGCAGGTCTCCGCAATGTAGGAGGCTGGGTCAGCGTTGTTCAAGGAGGGCTGCCATCTCTTGGGAAAAGATCCAAGTAGCTGGTATAGGTGGTAAGTCGCTGGCTATTTATCAGATGTAACAGCAGTCGAGGACGCTTAAATGCCATGTAACGCACACAATCATCGGCCAGATTGCAACTGCGGCTGGGGCGGTGTTTTTTATGAGGCCAATGGGCAGCTGTCCATGCCAGATTGGTCTAAGGCCGAGAGTCACACCACCCCTAATGCCAAGTGTCCTGTATGCAGCGCACGTGTCTTCTTTTACAAATCACCCGAGGGCGGTTCTGTCTTCTTCGACGATCTTGGACCGCCGTGGCCTAAGCACCCTTGCACAGATCCTGATATCACACCGCAAAGGCATTCAGCGCAAGCTTTGGAAAAAAAGAAAGCAGGATGGTGGCCTTTGCTTCGCGAAACTGGACCTCTGTCAACATTTCCCCTGCCAAAAGGGGAAGGCACATTTGTAGTGGACATACAGGGACGAGAAATTCTAATCAAGGGGAATCCAAAAATACTGAAGAAAGCGGTACCTTTGTGGATGAGAGCAGTGCCTGGGCAGCGACACGTCTACGACATATCGACCATCAAAACGAAAAATGATCACTTCATTGAAGTAACCTTTCGGGCTTTTGGCATCAAAGCGCTAGAGCACCCCGAGCACGCAAGACTGTTCCAAGAGAGCATTCGTTTTTTTAATAACTCGTAATAGCACGTCAACATACTCTGCCCTTGACTTCCGATTTTTTTCTGCTTACATGAAGAGAGGAACCCGTCGCAAGGTTAACCAATCAGGGCCATGAAATGGACTGATGGTGACTTGCTGGTGTTCCCCCAGACCCCGGTTGCTGACGCTTGGAGCGCAGTGGCCCAAAGAAGAAAAAGAAGAAAGGAGCGGTCTATGAGCACACGCAGAAAAATCAAAGCAGGTCAGACAGGCAGTTGGGACACCCACCCATTTCTGCGAAGCGAAAAGGTTGTGCTCAGGGTCAGCCCAGACGAACTACTGCAGATGGAGCGCAATCGCGTCACCCATCGCTTTGACAACATGGCTCAGTACCTCAGGGCGCAAGGTCTCAAACCCACACCAATCGCAAACGAGCGAAAGCAGTTGACGGCTTTGCTTGGAGCCACATTTCAGCTCAACAAGATTGGGGTGAACATCAACCAGATTGCCAGACGACTGAACCAAGGCGAAAGCCTTGACGATGAAGTCGCTGTGACCTTGAAGCAAATCAGGCTGACAGCCCAAGCCATGCTGGACCAAGCCAGAAGTGGTGGCCACAAATGATTGTCAGGTTCTTCAACACCGGCACATCCAACGGCGAATCAGCTGTGAGCTACCTCATGCGTGCCACTGACCATGCAGGCAATACCAGACCTGAAGTGCCAGAGATTTTGGAAGGTTCAACCGAAGAGACGCTGGCCATCATCAATACCATTGGGCGTGTGCATAAGTTTGCGTCAGGCTGTCTTGCGTTCCGTCCAGAAGAGAAACCCACCAAAGCCCAGTTGTTCAACATACTGGACCAGTTCAAGGCAGTGGTTGCCCCTGGACTTGCGCCAGAACAGTTCAATGCCCTTTTTGTGTTGCACCACGAGGCACCAGACACAAAGACTGGTCAGTCAGGTTTTCATGTCCATTTTCTGTTGCCAATGACTTTGCTCGGCGGCGTCAATGCCCATGGAAAGCGATTGGCTGGCAAGAGATGGAATCCACATCCACCGGGCAACCAGACCATTGAGGTGATGAGCCTGTTCACCCAAATAACCAATCACGAAAACGGCTGGAAGCCCGTTCAAGAAAGACCCACGCGAGTGGGCATGGACTCACTGTGGAGAAAAGCCACCCACCTGGACCAAAAGCGCAAGATTGAAATTCTGCACGCCGAGGTGCTAAAAGCCATCAAGTGCGAACAAGTCCACAACCGTCAGGAACTGATGACCTTCATGGAGGACGAACTGGGTTTGACGGTGACACGTGCCAGTGAGAAAACCGTTTCAGTGAAATTCCCAGGCACCAACAAAGCCGTCAGGCTCAGGGGCGCGGCATACGAATACAGCACTGACTACAAACAAATCACCAGCCAGAGCAAGGCTGATGGTGAACAACCCAACATTGACCAAGCCAAGGAGCGCTTGGCAGAACTGCTGCGCCAAAGGGCTCAGCACATCACGGATACACCCACAACAAAAAGAAAGGAGAAAGTGTATGGAAAACAATCAGACAACAGGAGGTCCACAGCCGGACCAGAGAAAGCTAATGCACGAGGTGGTCTTCCTCCACACGGAGCGTCTAAACACTCTCACGGGGCACATCAACACCCTCATGTCTCAGGTCGCTTGGAGCGAAACCTGCTTCAAACGAGTGGAGGACAGTGGAGTGATTCACATGGCTGGAATCATCCGAAAAATGGCAAAGGACCTGGAGATGCTCCAAATCAACCACAACAAGTTGACCAACTTCGTCAAGACGCACGTGAAAGTGGAGCAAGAGCAGGAAGGCAGTGGTGGGGGGGACGAACCATTGCCACTTTCAGCCCATCTGCAGAAATCGATGAGCAAATTAGGGCGCTGAGCATTCAACTCAAAGACTGCCCACTCGGCTCATTGGAAGCAATCGCCATCTCGGACCAACTCAACGCACTTCAAGGGGTGAAGCAGTCGCAGTATGGTGCGCCCTCACCCGCGAAGAAGTTCAAGCCGAAGTGAAGAGTTCCTCATGCAGTGGTCTGCGCCCACAACCTTTCACCAATACTGCTGGGGCGCAATTTGGCGTACCGTTTAAGGGTGTCCAATTCAAGATGCCCCGTCATCTTTGAGATGTGAATGTCAGTGAGGTTGGTGTTCTCAAAAATCCACGAAATTCCCTCGTGACGCAAGTCGTGAATTTTCAAGTCTGTTGACTTGGCGTTCTTGCAAATGACCTTGAACCTATGCCCCAGCACATTAGAGTCGGCCCAAAACGGAAACACTCTGTCTTCGGGATCACCCTTGCGTGGCAAAAGTCGGTCTTTGACCAACGCGAATAACTCTCGCCGCATTGACACCTCGCGGTCAACAGCACCGCGCTTGTTTCGGATCTTTTGGTTCTCTTTGGGAACGAAGATGTATGAGCCTGTCGGTTTGTTTTCGTCAAATCGGATGTCTTTCCAGCGCATCAGCAACGTCTCACCTGCGCGCATGCATGAGTAAATTTGAAACTCAATGATGTCCTTAAGGTGTTGCTGATTGACATACATCTTGTCGCACGCACTGAGCAAACGCGCCAGCTCCCCCTCCTCCAATCGCCTTTCTCGTGGCTCTTTCCAAGCAGGAGGTGGTGGATTGTCGTGAAACGGTTTTTCGTTGAAGTGGTAGTCATGGACTTTTGCGTGCCACTTCAGCGCCGTCCTCAGCGCGTAGTAATACTGCCGAATGGAAGCCGGTTTGTATGTTCTGGCAACCTCCTCACCATCAACGATCGTCTTTCCTCCTTTATACAAAGGATGCGCAACCTTTTTTCTTGCCTGCGCTGGAACCGCCTGTTCCGACTTCAGCTGAAGATAGAGGCCAAGACGCTTGGTATTGAGATCTTCAAGTTTCAATGAACCCAGCTCAACAGCAAGGCGCCGAAGGGTTCTCGCTTTCTTGTCAGTGACTGAATCGCTGTCAATGTAGTCGTCAAAGATGTCGGCGAGAGTTTTCTGCAACTGTTTGCGCTGCTGAACCGGCTTACCCTCATTGATGTCGTTTTCAACCGATGTAGCCCACGCAACCGCATCGGATTTTTTGACGAAGGTCTTGGATCGGTTGACACCGTTCAATCTGACCTTCGCTTGCCACGAAATCTGTCCCGTTTTACCTATGCGCTTGAGGAAGGCTGCCATTGTCTACTCCGTGTCCCAAATTTGTCCCACAGAGTCATTTATACCGTACTTTTTCTATTTTTCTTGTTTTAAGACAATGACTTACAAGAACCAACCCTAACCCCTCCTAAGGTGTAGATACAGGTTCGATTCCTGTCGGAGGCACCAACGCTCTTGGTTTAGTCCCCCGTACTCACCACCCACCCGATGGCCTTTTCCACTTTGGCAGTGAGATCAGGTGTTTTGAATTCTTTGTCAACTTTTTTCGACTTTGATTTTTTCGAAGCCTTGGGCTTAGCGCCTTTTTTGATGTCGAAGTTGTTTTTGCCGGGCAACGTTCTCAACAAGCTGACCAAGCAACTTGACTTGACGGCGTAGTTCACATTTTCAGGCAGCACCTCGGCAGGTGACAGTCGGCCCGCATTGAGTTTGGATGAAATCACACCAATGACAGCACCGTCATGTGTGACCAAAGGACCGCCCGAGTTGCCGGGTTGCACGGGCACCGAAATTTGAAATGATTTTGGGTCATTGATAGCACCGGTCAGACTGCTGACAATGCCAGTGGTCACTTTTGATTCTGAACCTTGCAAATCGACACGCGGAAAACCCACCGTCAACACTTCTGTGCCCTTGCGAACCACACTTGAGGCTGGCTGAATGGGCAACCAATGTTTGGTGCGAAAAGTTAACTTCAACACTGCCAAATCACAAGTCGGGTCTTTGGCGACCAACTGCGCTGTGTATTTTTTTTGTTGGTAATTGGTGACTGAAATTTCGGTTGCGTTTTCAACCACATGCCAATTGGTGACCAATAAACCTGCACCATTGACAAAAAAACCTGTACCAGTTTTTGCTGGGGTCGGCGGTGGTATCGCTTTGCTCACCACCAAGGGGACGGGCTCTGTTCGAGGTGATGAGTCTTTGAACGGCTTTTTATTGTTAGCCAAATTGGCCATCTGCACGCGCAATTCGTGAGGAAAATCAAACCCATCACAGTTGCTGAGCCAGCCATCGCAATGATGCGTCTGACTCAAACCTAAACGGTAATAGTTTTTGGCGGCCTCTGCGTGCCCCATGCCCGCTGCTGCTCGGCCTAGGTAAAAGTAGGTCAGGTCTGAGGCATAACCAATGCGGATGACCTCTAGGCTTAAGTCTTCCCACAACTTGTTGTCGTGCAAAGCTTTGATTTTTTTACTGGCGGAAGACCACGCGATGAAACAGGTAGCTTCACAAGTCAAACGCGTTTTACCGCTTGTGAACGCTTCTATCACTTGAGTGCGTGCTTCTTGCGCATTGCGACTTGGACTCGTTTGCGCACAGCTGAGCAAAGCAAGCGCAAAGGCAAGGATGAGGCTAATGCGTAGGACTGTTTTGGGCGAAAACAAAGGCAGACACCCTATGGTGAATATGCATAAATATTGAGGTGCCAGCTTCATTTATCTCTTTTGTATGAGCGTTGCTTTAGTCTACAAAACACCAGCGTCTTATTCGGTCGATAATTAAGCCAGACGTAAACTTTTTTTGAATACAAAAATACCCATTTCAAGGCAAAGAGAGTTGAAAACACATTACGAAATTTTGGGTTTGCTTAATTCAGCCGATGATGTTGTCATCAAAGCGGCCTACAAAGCATTGGCTCAGAAATACCATCCTGATAAGCACAGAACCAATCAGGACATGGCCACAAGGTTGATGAGCGAGTTGAATGCCGCTCACGCGGTGCTCGGTAACAAGGCGAAGCGAAAAGAATACGATGCTTGGTTGAAGTCGCATCTCAAAGTCAAATCAAAGCCCAAGTGTGCTCCTGCCACCGCAGTGTCTACACCACCTGCTGATTACAAAGAGTTACTTGAACAACTCAAGCAAAACTTGCTCGACGAGATTGTGGTGGTGGAGTTGTATGAAAAATTTTTTGCATGCAAAGTCAAGATCATCAATGGTTGGGTCAATTCTTATGCCATTCAATCGGGCAAAAAATCTGTGCATCTAGATTTCATCAAGCTCAAGACCCGCATCATTGAGCACCTTGAACAACTGTGACCGATGGACTATCCCTTTGTCAACACCTTGGCCAAACCCAATGCGGGTTTGGTGTTCAAAAAGAAGTTGCCACACATTGAGGCCAACCTGCCTGAATTTTTCAGAGTGCTGGCAATTGCCAACCAAAGCATTGCGCAACGCAATATGTTTGGCATGCCTCAGGGCATTCGCCAAGACCTCGGTGTTGATACGGCGCTAAAGCTATTGCTGGTAGCTTGTTTTCAAGACCGCTTGATCAATGGGCAGCACACCCCGATGGCTGTTGCCGATGTATTGCGCAAACTGGTGCTGCAGTGGTACGCCCTTGGGCACACTTTGCAAAGCTGTTTGTTTTTTGGGTATTACTTTTACACCTTACAAAGCCAGGCCTTGTATGTCGTGAAAGACTTGATGCAACAAATCGGTGTGGTGATCGACCCAGAGCAAGCTGTCACGCAAGATGTTGATGTGCTGAACCTGCTAGCACCCACACACTCCAACCGCTGGTACACCGCCAGCCGTGGCATTGGGGACAAGTTGTTTACGATCACCATCCAGTCACAAGACTACACGCGCACCGATTTACCAAGGCCCGGCTATCACATTCATTTCAAAAAAACCGGCGCCATTGACCTGCGCGCTCCTTTGTTTGTGCCAGTAACGGATGTTCAAGAGCCTTTGCTGCAGAACGGCAAGATCATCACAGCCTGCCCACGATGCTTACAAAAATGCCGCGGCACTGTGTTTGATCACATTGAAATAACTTGCCCTGTATGTGGCCAACATTGGAAGCAATGGACTTGACATGAATGCACCCAAATCAGCGCTGTCGTTGACGGCATTTCTCACCTTGCTGTTGATCGCGCTGATGATGGGCTCGAACCATGTGGCTGCTCGCTTTGCTTTTGAAAATGGTGTGGATGTGGCTACGGCTGTGACCTTTCGCAGCAGCATCACAGCGGTGGTGGTGGGACTTTTGTTGTGGCAACAAAAAGTTCAGGTCGATCTGACACTACAAAATAAGCGCGGTTTGTTGGTCGTGGGTTTGTTGGTGGGTATTCAGAGTTTGTGTATTTATTCTTCTGTAGCGCGTTTGCCAGTGGCGTTAGCCTTATTGGCTTTCAACACTTACCCGCTGTGGACCGCATTTTGGGCACGCGTGATTTACAAACAAGCAACTGAGCCCGTCATGTTGAGAGTCATGCCGGTACTGTTGATTGGCTTGGCGTTGGCGCTCGATGTGCTGGGTGCGGCGTCTGGCTTGGGAGCTGAGGCGCATTGGTCGAACATTGGTGTGGGGGTGGGGTTTGCTTTGTCGGCGGCTGCATCGTTCGGCTTGGCGCTGGTTTTCACACAGCATGAAACGATGGGTGTTGATGGACGCTTTCGCACCTTTGCCACCATGGTGAGCGTGGCTTTGATAGCTTCGGTAGCCATGCAAACGCAAGGCGGGTGGCAGCTGCCCACCGCCCCCGCCGGTTGGTGGGGTTTAGGAGCGCTGACTTTTTTGTATGGCACGGCCTTCACCATCATGTTCACCGTGTTGCCACGCTTGGGCGTGGTGGGTAACTCGGCCATCATGAATGTGGAGCCGGTGTTTGCCTTGGTGCTGGCTTGGGTTTTGCTAGACCAAACCATTGCACCGGTTCAAGTGGCGGGTGGTTTACTGGTAGTAGCCGCCGTGATCTTTTTAGGCATGCGTAAAAAATAACGCCTTAAATTTGACGCATTTCGCGCAACTCAGCATTCGCATGCCGCAAGCGGTCTGCGATAGCGAGCGCAATCGCGCGCATCACACTGATGCTCATGACAGGGTCACCCGCAGCGACTGCAGCAAAGGCTTTGCGGTCGATTGAGATCAATTCTGTTTCGCGCGATGCATGCACATTGGCCGAGTGTTTGCGTCCATCTAAAAACGACATCTCACCAAAAAACTGTCCACGGCTGAAAGTGGC
>JACCDX011523764.1_pt1 | contig 23467 bp, 22 predicted proteins | sample 7449681 | NCBI WGS metagenome assembly JACCDX01 (sample SAMN15323450, study PRJNA562643) | freshwater metagenome | isolation source: river surface water | place: USA:Blue River Watershed | collected 2017-08-18
AAGCTGACGAGCAACCCGAACTCGGGCCACGAACTCACCTGCGTACTCAGCAACCCAGACACCGTACTGCCCGACTACCTGCGCAAAGCGCTTGTAGGCGGAGGAGTCGATGGCCTGAAGCGCTAGTGCGAGAGCCGCCTCAGAAACCTTGCCGGCAAAAAGCCTGCTGACGAGGGTTCGCTTAGCCTCAGAGTCACGGTTTGAGCTGAGAGCCAATTCGAGTTCGTGATCTGAAGATGCAGTCTGCTCGATCGCAAAGAGCTCGGCCTGAAGCTGGTCGATGTTTGCACCCTGAGCGGCAACCCGAACCCCTAGCTGCTCCATGGCAGCGGGTAGGTCACGAGTAGCCGACCAGCGCAACTTCGATAGCTCGATGAGTAGACCCACGGTCTGCTCGGTGAACTTGGCACCAAATACCTGTCTTACGACCTGCTCCTTGCCCGCAACTTCGGCGGAAGGATCCGAAAGCATGGAGCGCAGTGAAGTGCTCTGCTGCAGGGCATTGCTTGCAGCGAAGAGCTCCAAGGCGGTCGTTAGGTTGGTCGCTCCAAGCGCTGCCAGCTTCTCGCCGGCGATAATCTTGGATGCTCTGGTACTGGATGCCATGGGTTCTAGGCCTTCTTTGCTTCTAGCTCGGCAATGAAGTCGTCAACGACCTTGTTAGCGATTGCATCCTCCTGCAGCTTCACTGCAACGATGCGAGAGGCAAGCTCAATGGCTAGCCCGCCAACCTCGTTGCGAAGTGCATTCATGGCGCTCTCGCGCTCAGCCTCTAGAGCAGACTTTGCGATCTGCGCTAGACGCTCGGACTCGGCCGAAGCCTGTGCCTTCATCTCAGCCAGGATGGCAGCACCTTCGGCGCGTGCCTCCTCGCGAATAGATGAGGACTCAGCCCTGAGCTTCTCCTGCTCTGCCTCAACTGCTGCGGTGCGCTCCTCCGCTGCCTTCTGGGCAGCTTCGGCGTCTGCCAAACGGCCCTCGATGGCCTTGGCGCGCTCGTCCAGCATCTTCTTGAATCCAGGGAGAACCTTGAACCAGAAGAAGGTCAGAAGGACAACAAAGACAACCGACGACCAGGTGATGTCATAGACCGCAGGCAGCAGCGGGTTAGGCGTCGCGCCTTCCTCGGCTGCCGCAGCGGCAAGAATCTGAATAGTCATGGTCTAAATTGCCCTGTGCTTAGTTGAAGATGAATGGGGTGGCAAGACCGATCAGTGCAAGGGCCTCGGTAAATGCGATTCCCAGGTACATGGTGACCTGTAGCTTGCCGGCTAGCTCTGGCTGACGAGCGATTGACTCGATGGTCTTGGATACAACTAGACCTACACCAATACCGGCACCAATTGCCGCGAGGCCGTAGCCAACTACTGCGATGTTGCCGGATAGCTCGGCGATGTTTACTGCGTCCACTTGATTTCCTTCCGTGGGGTTTAGATCGACGGTTGTCGACTTAGTGTTCGTCTGCCATTGCCAACTGAATGTAGACAGTGGTCAGAAGTGTGAATACGTAGGCCTGCAACACCGCAACCAGAATCTCGAAGACGGTGAATGCGAAACCAAAGAACAGTGTTCCGGCTCCAAACAGCTTGAACAGTCCATCTGCCTCAAAGAAGAAGAACTGGGTAGCCGAGAAACATAGAACCAAAAGCAAGTGGCCAGCAATCATGTTCATCAACAAACGAAGTGCCAGCGTTACCGGACGCAGGATGAAGATCGAAAGAATCTCGATCGGAGTGATCATTACGTAAAAAGCTGGAGGTACTCCGGATGGGAACATTGCGCTCTTGAAAAACCCGAGCCCGTGACGCTTGATTCCGGCATAAATGAAGGTTACGTAGGCGGCCAGAGCAAGTACCAGCGGGACACCAATAACCGAGGTTCCCGCAATGTTTGCAAACGGGATGATTCCCGTGATGTTCATGCCCAACACCATGAAGAAGATGGTGGTGAGAAGCGGCAGGAAGCGCTCGCCGTCTTTCTCGCCCAGCTGGTCGTGGGCAATGTTCTTACGAACAAAGTTCAGGGCGAGTTCTCCAAGCAACTGGAAGCGGCCTGGGACAACATTTCCAGCCTTGACAGCCTGGTTGAACTTTCTGGTCCAAAGCCAGAAAAGAACGATGAGTACGGTCATAACAATCAAACGAATCATCATGATTCGGTTGATTGCGAAAGGTGTTCCCTCAAAAGCAACGATTTCAGGATAGAACTCGTAGATGCTGGGCGGGTGGAATCCGCCTTCTTCGGCCGCAATCAGGCTCAGCGCACTAAACAGGGTCGTTCTCCTGGCTCAGGCGGCAAAAACACCGCGGGGTTTCGGGATTCTTCAATGAGTTTATAAGACGATTTGTTCCCATTTTCTAGATTTGAGAAAAAATAGGCGAGATTAGTCCAGAATGGCCTGTCTCTCGCGCAGCACCACCCAGCCATCGATTGCCAATCCACCCAGCACGGTAGTGACCACAGCAAAGAAGAAAACGGGGCCCGAGATGAAGTCCGCTCTCTGAAGAGTTCCAAGTGCAATCGCAAAGAGCACAACTTTCAGAAGCCATCCTCCCAACACCAGCCCATAGAAGCCTGTTAGTGAGAGCTTTGATCCAAACCAAACGCTGAGAATCGTGAGCATTGAGAACACTGCACTGACTAAGGCTCCTATCAATGCGGAGTAGACACCATCGATCCCCGCTATCAATAGTCCAATTACCGATCCAAAAAGACCGATAACCAGCATCAATACCGCGCTTAGCGCAATCATTTTTCTGTAGAGATCTGCAGACTTACTTGCCACGGAGTGCCTTTCTGATTTTGCGAATTCGTTTCAACACAGGTAGATAGGTATGGATCAATGCCGCAATCAACCAGGCTCCGAAAAGCACCAACACCGGGCCGGTTTCAAACCAAAACAGTAGAAGCAGCGTGGTCGAAACCAGTGCGGTCCAATGATAGAAAACCCAAACTGCTCCAGCGTGTGAGTGTCCGATGTCCTGAAGCTGGTGGTGAATGTGTTCTTTGTCCGCAGCGAACGGGGATTGCCCGCGCCTAAGTCTTCTGACAACAGCGAAGAAGAGATCTAAGAGCGGCAAAATCAAAATCATCACGGGAAGCGCCAGCGGGATCAGGGCTGGAAGTAGATCGCTATTGGTCACAGTTGCCGGATCGATGTTGCCCGTAACCGTGATAGCGCTGGTGGCCATCAGTAGCCCAAGCAGCATCGCACCGGAGTCACCCATGAAAATCTTGGCTGGACGGAAGTTGTGGGGTAGGAACCCAACAACCATCCCCAGCACAATTGCCGAGAGCAGACCGGCGGTCGAAAAGTAGTTGGTTGGCGAAGTCTGCTGTGCCAAAACATAGGTGTAGACAAAAAAGCTCAGCGTTCCAATGCCGACTACGCCAGCGGCCAAACCATCCAGTCCGTCAATGAAATTAACCGCATTCATAACCAGTACGACCACAAACATGGTGACGGCGAGCGAAACTCCGAAGGAGCCAACAGTGAGGCCACCAATCGGTAGCGAAACAATCTGAATTCCAGACGAGGCCAGAATCCAGGCCGCCGCCATCTGACCACCCATTTTGGCGGTCCAATCCAGTTCGATCAGGTCATCCAATAGTCCGATGACGATGATCAATCCACTGGCACCAACAATTGCCCAAATCGGTCCAGGATCCAGAAACAGACTCTCGAACCAACCAAAACTGCCGGCAGCCGCAACACCTGCCACCAAACCAAAGAACATCCCCACACCACCGATGCGAGGAATTGGTGACTTGTGGACATCGCGTTCACGAATTGCTGGGTGGATGTTGTACCTTCTGGCCAAATAGCGCACTGCCCAAGTAGCCAGGTAGGTGACTACGGCTGAGAGCAGTAATACCAGAAGGTAGGCGCGCACTTAGTCGACCTGCAGCTGTGCATCACCAATCACCGAGCGAATGCGCTCCAGTGAAATGGCGCCCTTTCTCAAGACGCGAATTGGCTGACCGTCTCTAACCTGAGATAGGTCCAAAATTGTGGAGGCTTCGCCCTTAGGGCTCGAGCCAGCATCCAGGTAAACCGGAACCTTTTCCTTGAAATACTCCGCGGCCTGCTGGGCGGTCACGGCAGCAGGCTCTCCAGTCAGATTCGCACTCGATACCGCCAGTGGGCCGACATCTTCCAATAGCGCAAGGGTGATTTTGTGATCCGGGACTCTGAGAGCAACGGTTCCCCTGGTGTCTCCCAGATCCCAATCCAGCGAGAGCTGAGCCTTGAGGACCATTGTCAGTGCACCGGGCCAGAAGGCTGCAGCCAATTGATTTGCGATCAGCGGCAGATCAGTTGCAAGTGCCGACATGGTCTCGACCTTTGGGATCAAAACAGGTGGTGGCGAGGTGCGGTCGCGCCCCTTGAGGGCAAGTAACTGCTCAACACCCTTGACGCTAAATGCATCTGCAGCAAGGCCGTAAACAGTATCGGTTGGGATGACGACTACCTCTGAGCGATCCAGGGCAACCTTGGCCTGGCGAAAGCCACCGAGAAGTTCAACATCGACTGAGCAGTCGTAAATCTTCTGCATTCTCGGCTCTACTTTCTTGCGCTGATAGTTCTAAATCTGTCAGTCAAATCTTTATGGGCCATGACTTCTTTGAACCCTTGCGCCAATAGTAATTCAACGATGGCATCAGACTGTCCGTCGGCGTGCTCCAAAGCAATGGCTCCGCCATCGACCAAAAGTTCATGACCAATGCTCACAAGATCCCTGATCAGGTCTAGGCCATCCTCCCCCGAGTAGAGAGCCAGCTTTGGATCGTGGAGATAAACCTCTGGATCCAGAGGTATTGCACTCTCCGGGATGTATGGAGGGTTCGAAACCAACAGATCCAAACTTCCCATCAAATCAAAAGCAGCATCGGGAAAAACACCCTCGCGAAGTACAACCGCCGGAGCCAGCGATGCAAGATTTTTTCTCAGGTAGGGAATGGCCTCGGCAGAAGCCTCGAGAGCCAAGACGTCGGCATCCGCTCTGGCCCGGGAAATCGCTATCGAGATAATTCCTGAGCCAGATCCAACCTCTAAGACTCGAGGGCTTGGCTTGTCCCTTATTAGATCAAGGCTGACCCCGACCAAAACCTCGGTTTCTGGTCTTGGGATAAACACTCCAGGACCAACCGAGACCTCGAAGTCCAAAAATGCAGCGGACCCAGTGATGTGCTGGAGTGGTTCGCGCGATACTCGGCGCTGCAACGCTTCCAAGAACTTGGCATGCGCAGCTTCAGTCAACCCGAGATCAAAACTCATGCGAGTTAGCAGCTCGGTCTTGGTGATTTCTGCAGCGTGGCAAATCAGCCAGTAGGCATCAGCCTCGTAGGAGGCGACTCCAGCTTTAGCAAGCTCGTCTTTGGCAAAGGCCAAGGCCTCAACAAAGCGCATTACTCACCCGCAAGAGCGGCCAGTTGAGCCTCTTCGTCCATCTTGATGGCTGACTGAACGATTGGCTCGAGGGCACCATCCATAACCTGATCAAGGTTGTAAGCCTTGTATCCGGTGCGGTGATCAGCAATGCGGTTCTCAGGGAAGTTGTAGGTGCGAATGCGTTCGGAACGGTCCACGGTTCGGATCTGGGACTTTCTCGCCGCGGACTGCTCGGCCTCGATTGCCTCCTGCTGCGCAGCGAGCAAGCGAGCTCTCAGCACGCGCATAGCCGCTTCACGGTTCTGCAACTGGGACTTCTCGTTCTGCATCGAGACCACGATTCCAGTTGGAAGGTGGGTGATTCTCACGGCAGAGTCTGTGGTGTTAACGGACTGACCACCCGGACCGGATGAGCGGAACACGTCAATACGTAGATCGTTTTGGTTGATGTCGACCTCTTCAGGCTCGTCAACCTCCGGGAAAACCAGAACTCCGGCAGCTGAGGTGTGAATTCGGCCCTGAGTCTCGGTCACCGGTACGCGCTGCACTCGGTGCACCCCACCCTCATACTTCAGGTGAGCCCATACCCCATCAGCAGGGTCGGTTGCGGAGGACTTGATTGCAACCTGAACATCCTTGATACCACCGAGATCGCTCTCGGTTCGGTCCAAGACCTCAGCCTTCCAACCCTTGGAGGTTGCATAGTGCATGTACATGCGAAGCAGATCGGCAGCAAACAGTGCGGATTCCGCACCACCTTCACCAGCCTTGATCTCCATGATCACATCGCGACCATCATCTGGGTCACGCGGAATCAAAAGCCTTCGGAGTTTCTCCTGAGCTTCCTTTAGACGATCCTGCATGCCCGGAAGTTCGGCTGCAAAAGCCTCGTCTTCCTTGGCTAGTTCAGAGGCTGCTGCAATATCGTCTTGAAGGCCAATCACATTGGCTTCGGCATTGAGAATTGCAGAAAGCTCGGCGTAGCGACGATTTAGCTTCTTGGCCAGCGCGGGGTTGGCGTGAACTGAAGCATCGCTGAGCTGCTGCTGCAGCTCAGCGTGCTCAGACCTTAGTCCTTGCAGCGAGTCGAGCAAGATTACTCCGCATCAGTCTCGGATGGAACCGGCATTGACTTCTCAAGCTTGAGTAGGAACTCAACGTTGCTCTGAGTGTCCTTCAAACGGCTCAATACCAGCTCAAGTGCCTGCTGCTGCTCTAGGCCTGCAAGGGCACGGCGCAACTTCCAGATGATCTTGGTCTCCTGTGGACTCATCAGCATCTCTTCGCGTCTGGTACCAGATGCGTTGATGTCGACGGCTGGGAAGATTCGCTTGTCAGCAAGCTGACGAGATAGACGAAGCTCCATGTTTCCAGTGCCCTTGAACTCCTCGAAGATGACCTCATCCATCTTGGAACCGGTCTCAACCAAGGCAGTTGCCAAGATAGTTAGAGAACCACCGTTTTCGATGTTTCTAGCAGCACCGAAGAACTTCTTTGGTGGGTAAAGCGCTGATGAGTCAACACCACCGGAGAGGATGCGGCCGGATGCTGGAGCTGACAGGTTATAAGCACGACCCAGACGAGTGATGGAGTCGAGCAGCACAACGACGTCGTGTCCCATCTCAACCAAACGCTTAGCGCGCTCGATGGCTAGTTCGGCCACGGTGGTGTGGTCATCTGCAGGGCGGTCGAAGGTCGAGGCAATTACCTCACCCTTTACGGTGCGCTGCATGTCGGTAACTTCTTCTGGGCGCTCGTCAACCAAGACAACCATGAGGTGAACCTCTGGGTTGTTGGTTGAAATTGCGTTGGCGATTGCCTGCAGCACCAGAGTCTTACCGGCCTTTGGTGGGGAGACGATCAAACCACGCTGACCCTTACCAATTGGAGCAACCAGGTCAATGATTCTGGTTGAGAGCTTCTTAGGGTCGGTCTCAAGGCGCAATCTGGCATCTGGGTATAGCGGGGTTAGCTTGCCAAACTCAACGCGAGCAGCTGCCTCTTCGAGGGTCTGACCGTTTACGGAGTCAACGCGAACTAGTGCGTTGAACTTCTGGCGCTGGTTGTTGTCACTCTCGCGAGGCTGGCGAATTGAACCAACAACCGCATCACCCTTGCGAAGTCCATACTTCTTAACCTGTCCAAGTGATACGTAAACATCGTTTGGACCAGGTAGGTATCCGGAGGTTCTTAGGAAGGCGTAGTTGTCTAGGACGTCCAAGATTCCAGCGACTGGAACTAGAACATCATCCTCAGAGACCTCTGGCTCGGCCTCATCCTGTGAACCATTGCGGCGACGGTCACGATCACGGAAGCGACCACGACGGTTTCTGCCACCACGACGGTCATCGTCGCGGTCCTGGCGTGGTTCGCGCTCGCCGCGCTCACCCTGGTTGTTCTCGCCCTCGCTGCGCTCCTCGGAGCCCTCGCTGCGCTGACGGTCACGACCGCCGCGGTCCTGACGACCCTCGCGTGGCGCACGCTCTTCGCGTGGTGCGCGCTCTTCGCGAGCTGGACGCTCGGAGTTTGCTTCAGGCTTTGACTCAGCCTTGGTCTCGGTGCTCACCTCTGCTGCGCTGTCCTTCTTGGTGGAACGGCGGCGAGTGGTCTTGGCCTCTTGTGGCGCCTCAGTCTGTGGTGCGGAAGCCTCGACGGTTGCGCTGGTAGCGCGGCGAACACGTCTTGCTGGCTTTTCCTGCTGGATTTCATCCATGTTGTGATTACTCGTTTCTTTGCGGCACAGATTGCCGGATTTGAAGAATTTCTATGAGAGAAGCAGTGGCGGGCTTTTAGTTGCCTGATCCAAACTGCAGCTCAACACTAGCACCTTTGTAATCAACTGCAAGCGTTAGCGCTTTCCAGTGTGGAAAGTTCTCTTTGGCGATTGCAATCGCACTCAGGCGATCTTGCGGCGATGGCTCCAATACCAAGACCGAAGGTCCCGCACCTGAGACAACAGCTGGATGCCCAGCGGCACGAAGTTGCGCAACCAAGGCAGAAGTCTCCGGCATCGCGCTCGCACGATAGTTCTGGTGGAGTCGATCCTCAGTGGCAGCAAAAAGTAGTTCTGGACTCTGAGTGAGTGCGGCAACCAATAAAGCTGAGCGAGAGAGGTTGAAGACAGCGTCGGTGTGCGGCACAGACTCGGGCTGCAGTGACCTAGCCAACTTGGTAGACATCTGGTGTGGTGGAACAAATACCAGTGGAGAGATACCGCGATGCGCGATCAACTTCTTGTGATGCGGACCGGACTCATCTTTCCAAGCGATAGTCAACCCACCAAACAGTGCTGGAGCAACGTTGTCTGGATGACCCTCGATGTCCGTTGCAAACTCGAGCAGGTCCTGCTCGGTAAAACTTCGCTTTTGGCTCAACAACCCACTGGCCAACATCACACCACCGGCAACCGCAGCTCCAGAGGAGCCCATGCCTCGACCGTGTGGGATTTGGTTGTGACAGCTAATTCTTAGGGCAGGTACCTGCTCGCCTACCTTTTGAAAGACGTGCTGGATGGTCTTGTAAATAAGGTTGCCGGCATCGGTCGCAACCTCGCCCGCACCTTCACCCTCGACAACGATCTCGAGCCCGGACTCAATGACCTCGGCTTGGTACTCATCGTAAAAACTCAGCGCCATACCGAGGGTGTCAAAGCCTGGACCAAGGTTGGCACTGGTCGCAGGGATGCGGACCTTTACGATCACTTGTTGCGCTCCAAACCGAGAATATCGGCAACAGCAGCGGCGGTTGCAGTGACCTTCTTTGGCTTGATCTGACGACCACGCTCATCCTTCAGGGCCCAATCTGGGTCCTTTAGGCCGTGACCGGTAACGGTTACCACGATCGAGTTCACCTTAGGTAGCTGACCAAACTTGGCGGCCTTGTAGAGACCGGCAGCTCCGGTTGCGCTCGATGGCTCAACGAATACGCCAGCCTCCTGCGAGAGGAAGCGGTGCATCCACAGAATCTCTTTGTCACTCACCGCTCCAAAGGCGCCATCAGTGTCACGCTTTGCCTCTTGAGCTAGGTCCCATGAAGCAGGGTTACCGATTCGGATTGCGGTCGCGATGGTCTCTGGTTTGAGAACCGGAGAGCCCTTAATAAATGGAGCACTACCTTCAGCCTGAATTCCCCATAGCTTTGGCAGGGTAGAGATGCGACCCATGTCTCTCTCTTCGCGATATCCCAGGTGATAGGCGGAGATGTTGCCGGCATTGCCAAGTGGCATGGCATGCAGATCTGGTGCGTAACCTAGGGCGTCAAAAACCTCAAAGGCCGCGGTCTTTTGACCCTGAAGACGGTCTGGGTTTACCGAGTTCACTAGGAACACTGGATATCCCTCACTGAGCTCTCTTGCCAGTCGCAGACAGTCGTCGAAGTTACCTCGAACCTGCAAAATCTGTGCTTTGTGAGCCACTGCCTGAGAGAGCTTGCCCCAAGAGATCTTGCCTGCAGGAACTAGGACAACCGACTGCATGCCCGCCTTCACGGCATATGCCGCAGCAGCCGCGGAGGTGTTTCCAGTTGAGGCCGCAATCACAGCCTGAGCGCCCTTGCCCTTGGCCTTTGATACTGCCGTGGTCATACCGCGGTCCTTGAATGAACCGGTTGGGTTCATACCCTCGAACTTGAGGTGAACTGAACCAACATCCAATAGCTTCGCGAGCGCCGGGGCCTCGATCAGTGGAGTGCCACCTTCACCAAGGGTCACAATGGGGTCAGACTCGGTGAAAGGTAGTCGATCAAAATACTCGCGAATTACGCCGCGCCACTGATGAGCCATTACATTCCCTCCACTCGGATGACCGAGCTAATTTGCTGAACCGAATTCTTACTGCGAAGTGAGGAGACCACCTGCTCCAGAGCCTGCTCTGAGGCCCTGTGGGTCATGACCGTCAAAAGTGCCGCTCCGGTAGTTGCAGCGCTCTGACTTACAGTCTCTACGCTGACGCCGTGCTCGGCGAACACCGATGCGATCGATGCCAATACACCCGGCTCGTCGCTCACTTGAAGCGTGATCTGGTAGCGCGTTTGAATTCTCTGCACTGGCAGCGCCTCCAGATTTGCGTGCACAGAATCTGCGAGGCCTGGTCCGCCGGCGAGGTGACGCTTGGCAGCTGAAACGAGATCTCCCAAAATTGCTGAAGCAGTTTGAGGACCACCGGCACCAGCACCGTAGAACATCAATCGACCAGCGGACTCAGCCTCAACAAACACTGCGTTGTAGGCACCGCGAACTGCAGCTAGCGGGTGATCAAGTGGAATCAAAGTTGGGTGCACCCTGGCAACCAAGCCGTCATCTACTCGCTCACAGATTGCCAAAAGCTTTACCGCATATCCCGCCTCACGAGCAGTCTCCATCTGCAAAGCGGTTACGGAAGTAATGCCCTCACGATGCACCTTCTCCACTGGCACCTCGGAGTGAAAAGCCAGCGATGCCAAGATGGCTGCCTTGGAGGCGGCGTCATAACCCTCGATGTCTGCAGTTGGGTCAGCCTCGGCATAGCCGAGCTCGGTAGCCTCGGCCAAAGCTTCATCAAAATCAGCGCCGGTTGACTCCATGCGATCAAGGATGAAGTTGGTTGTGCCGTTTACGATGCCCATGACGCGGTTTACCTTGTCACCGGCGAGTGACTCACGAAGAGGTCTAATGATTGGAATCGCTCCAGCCACCGCCGCCTCGTAGTAAAGCTGTGCACCAAGCTGTTCTGCCAGATCAAAAAGCTGAGGTCCGTGAGCAGCAATGAGTGCCTTGTTGGCGGTGATTACATCTGCTCCAGAATTCAGTGCTAGTTCGACATACTCCTTGGCTGGGTGAATACCACCGATCAGTTCGATGACGATGTCGGCACTGAGAATCAAGCCCTCGGCATCGGTGGTGAAAAGCTCGGATGGAACACCTGGTCTCACCTGGTGCGCATCGCGAACCAGAATGCCTGCAATTTCAAACTCAGCGCCAACGCGCTGGGCAAGCTCCTGCTTGTTCTCAATCATCAAGCGAGCGACATTCGCCCCCACGGAGCCTGCACCCAATAGCGCGACTCGAATTGCTCGGTATGCGGTTTGCATTAGTTCCCCGTACTCTCCGATAGGCCCATGTCTCGAGCAAGCAGATCCTGCTCGGTTTCGGCCTTGATCAAAACTTTTGTGCTGCCACTTTTAACTGCCACAACAGCAGGTCTGGTCAAGAAGTTGTAATTAGAAGATAGCGAGAAACAATAGGCGCCGGTAGCGGGGACCGCCAGCAGGTCATTGACTGCGACATCGCTCGGCAGATAGTCGTGACGAACCACAATGTCACCGGACTCACAGTGCTTACCGACCACTCTTGAAAGAGCTGGTGTGGCATTTGAAGTTCTCGACGCAATCGCAACCGAGTACTCCGCTTCGTAAAGTGCGGGCCTAGCGTTATCGCTCATGCCACCGTCGACACTCACATACTTTCTGGTCGCTGCCGCTCCCGCGTCTGAAACCTGAACATCCTTTATGGTTCCCACTGAGTAAAGCGTGATGCCGGCCGGGCCGGAGATGGTTCTACCTGGCTCGAAGGCAAGCTTTGGAATTTGAATTCCAAGCTGCTGGCACTTATTCGCAACCGCAGAGCTGATGCGCTCAGCCATCTCGGCAATTGGCATTGGTCGATCTGCACCGGTGTAGCTGATGCCAAATCCGCCACCAAGATTTAGCTCAGGGACATCGCCACCCTGCAAAAGCTCGGCATGCAAATCGAGCAAACGCTCGGCAGCGGCGATGAAGCCATCCACCACAAAGATTTGCGATCCAATGTGCGAGTGCAATCCAAGGAACCTGAGGTGTGAGTGTGAACGAATCTTGGCCACCAGGTGAGGCACATCAGAAATTGCGATGCCGAACTTCTGATCCTCACGGGCGGTTGCAAGGTATTCGTGAGTGTGTGCGTGAACACCTGAGTTGACACGCAACCTAACCGCCTGGGTCTTACCCTGAGCGGTTGCGACCGAAGCGATGCGCTCGATCTCCAACTCGGAGTCAATGACAATGGCACCAACATTTGCGGCAATAGCGCGGCCGATTTCAACTAAAGACTTGTTGTTGCCGTGGAGTCCGATTCGCTCGCCAGGCATCCCGGCAGCTAAGGCAACCGCCAGCTCACCACCGGTGGAGACATCGATCGAAAGCCCGGCTTGTTCCACCCAGCGAACTACATCCGAGGTCAATAGAGCTTTGGATGCGTAGTAGAGCTTGGCACTGGTGCCATAGCGCTGAGCCGCATCAGAAAATGCGCGCTTGGTTTGCATCAGCCTGGCTTCGAAGTCTTCTTGGTCCACAACATAAAGCGGTGAGCCGTGACGGCGAATCAGCTCTCGAACTCCGACGCCACCAACCTCGAGTTCACCCTGGTTGTTGCGCTTTGCGGTGCGGGGCCAAATCTTTGGGTCCAGGGTGTTCAGGTCGCGCTCTTCCAGCCACTTTGGAGCTAACGGGTTTTTCATAACTACATCCGCTCCGGGGCAGATACGCCCACAAGTTTTAGACCATTAGCTAGCACAACCGATGCGGCATCGTTGAGCCAGAGTCTGGTGCGGTGCACTGACTCAACTGGCCTGTCCCCGAGCGGAGTGACGCGGCAGTTGTCGTACCAGCGGTGATAGCTTCCCGCCACCTCTTCGAGGTAACGCGCTACGCGATGTGGCTCTCTAAAGTTTGCAGCCTGCAGCACCACTCTTGGGAATTCGCTGAGCTTAGCCAGCAGTTCTGATTCACTCTCGTGCGAGAGCATTTCAGGCACAAACTCTGAGCGGTCAACACCTAAAGATGCGGCATTTTTGGCAACCTGCTTGGTTCTGGCATGTGCGTACTGCACGTAGAAGACCGGGTTGTCATTGGTCTTCTTGCTGATGACCTCTAGATCGATATCCAAAGTTGAATTAATTGAAGATCGGGTCAGCGAGTAGCGCGCGGCATCAACACCAACCATCTCAACGAGGTCCTCCATGGTTACCACGTTTCCAGCGCGCTTAGACATGCGGACTGGCTCGCCGGCACGGACCAGGTTGACTAGCTGACCAATCAAGATCTCCATGTGAACACCCGGGGTGTCACCAAAGGCGGCGCAGAGGGCCATCATTCTCGGAACGTATCCGTGGTGATCGGCACCCAGCATGTAGATGCAGCGGTCAAAACCGCGACCTCGCTTGTTCTGGTAGTAGGCAATGTCACCGGCAATATAAGCAGCATCGCCGTCAGATTTGATGATCACGCGATCGCGGTCATCACCGAAGGTAGTCGAGCGTAGCCAGGTTGCACCCTCGGCTTCAAAGATGTGCCCCTGCTCGCGAAGTGCTGCGACAGACTTGGCAACCTGACCGGATTCATAGAGAGAGTTCTCGTGGAAATAGACATCAAAGTCCACACCAAACTCATGCAGCGAACTGCGGATTTGCTCAAACATAAGCTCAACACCAGTTGCTCTAAATACCTCTTGAGCATCAGCATCGGGTAGTGACAGGGTGTCCGGCTTCAGAGCCAGTACCTGCTGAGCAATCTCCTCGATGTACTGACCGGCATAACCGTCTTCCGGAGCCGGCTCACCCTTGGCTCTTGCAAGCAAGGATCGAGCAAACCGGTCAATCTGCGCACCGTGATCGTTGAAGTAGTACTCCCGAGTCACTTCAGCGCCAGCGGCCTGCAGAACCCGAGCCAGCGAATCTCCAACGGCTGCCCACCTAGTGCCCCCTAGGTGGATTGGACCGGTCGGGTTAGCTGAAACGAATTCAAGATTTAGTTTGATACCGGCAAGCTCGGCGCTTTTGCCGTAGTCATCTCCAGCCTCAACAATCTGCTTGGCAAGCTGTGCTGCAGCAGAGTCAGAAACGAAGATGTTCAGAAAGCCAGGTCCAGCGACCTCAACTTTTTCTACTCCGTCAACACCCTGGAGTTCCAAAGCCAAAGCATCGGCAAATTCACGAGGCTTTACCTGAGCCTTAGAGGCAAACTGCATCGCTACGTTTGAAGCCCAATCACCATGATCACGGTTCTTTGGGCGTTCAATGACCACCTCTGACGGAAGTTCGAACTGCGGCAACTTTCCAGACGCAACCAGCGAGCCAAGTGCTTGCACAATGGCCAAGGAAAGTTGTTCTGGGGTCACATTTGTCCTAAAAACGACGTGGCCGCCGCTGGCCAGTTATTCCCTAAATAATAGTCCGAAAAGCCCAGAATTAGCGCTTGAGCCAGGCTGTAGCCGGACCAGAGAGCCTGCCATCGGAGACCCGGCCTGAGTGCATCAACAGTTCACCGCTTGGGAGTTCGACCTCAATATTGGTGAAATTCGTGAAACACAACCAACCGTTGGGTCGCTCAAACAACAAGGTGCCTGGAGCAGATTCATGCCAACTGAGCTCTTCAGCTGTAAGCAGATTTGCCCTGAGACTCAAAGCGTTGCGATAGAGATTGAGAGTTGAATTTGGGTCGGCGTCTTGAACGCTAGCCGCATAGTTCGCATACCAGCTCGGCTGAGGTAAATGCGATCCACCAGAGCCAAAACCAAATGACGAACCAGCTGGCTCCCAAGGAAGTGGCACACGGCAACCATCTCTTGACTTGAGCTTGCCCTCACCGCGGAACCACTGCGGGTCCTGCATCTGATCAGAAGGGATGTCAGTGACATCCGGTAAACCAAGCTCTTCACCCTGATAGATGTAGGTGGAGCCAGGCAGTGCCAAGATCAATAGCGTTGCCGCTTGAGCTCTCGCAAGACCCAATTCGAGATCAAGATCGTTATCCATTCTGTGCTCGACATACCACTTGTTTTCATCACCGAAGCCATCCGTACCTGCTCCATAACCTGGTACGACCATTCTGGTTGCGTGCCGGATTACGTCGTGGTTTGAAAGGACCCACGTGGATGAAGAGCCGGTGGAGGCCGAGAATTCAAGATTGGATTCGATGATTCTTTGGTAAGTGCTTGAATCAAAGGCAGCAGTCAGCAGGTCGAAATTGAACGCCTGACCTAAGCCTTTTTCCGAGGCATAGGCGGCCCTTCGATGAGTGTGGACCCACGCCTCCGCAACCGCAACTCGCGGTGGGTCGTATTGATTGAAGAGCTTGCGCCACTCCGCATAGATTTCATGAACTTCATCACGATCGAACAATGCATCGGTGCCATCATCATTCATCACTTCTAGGGCGAACGAGCTCCGGTTCGGAAGCGGATCAAGCTGCTTCTTCAGGGCATGGGCTACGTCAACGCGGAAACCGTCTACGCCCCTATCGGACCAGAACTTCAAGGTCTTCAGGAACTCTTCATGCACCTCCGGGTTGTCCCAGTTGAAATCAGGCTGCTCCTTGGCGAAGAGATGCATGTACCACTGACCGTCTTGCACCCGGGTCCAACCATGCGGCCCAAAGTGGCTACTCAGATCACTTGGTGGTAGCTCGGAGTTCTCTCCGCGACCCTCTCGAAAGATGAATCGCTCGCGCTCTTTTGAACCACGTCCTGCCGCAAGTGCCTCTTGAAACCAGATGTGCCTGTCGGAGCAGTGGTTTGGGACGATGTCGACAAACACTCGGATGTCTCTTGAGTGAAGTTCCTGAAGCATCACATCAAACTCTTCGAGGGTTCCAATTCTTGGATCGACATCTCGATAGTCATCGACGTCATACCCGCCATCTGCTAAGGCCGATGGGTAAAAGGGGCTGAGCCAGACTGCGTTTACACCCAGGGCTTTTAGGTAGTCGGCTTTTGAGATTATGCCCTTGAGATCACCGATGCCGTCGCCATTTGAATCGCTAAAGCTTCTGGGATAAATCTGGTAAACGACAGCCTGTCGCCACCAGTTCTTCGGTCCGCGCAAAAACGAGTGAGGTTGCAATGTGGCCTGCTTCAGTGACTGATTCGTCGCTACTTGACTGCACCAGCGGTGAGACCGCGGACAAAGTAGCGCTGGAGAGCGAAGAACACGATTAGCGGAACGACCAACGAGATAAACGAACCGGCTGCAACATCTTGCCAGCCTTCACCGTATTGGCCGAGCTGACGGAGGAGGTTGTAGGTCATGACCGGTTTCTGCTCGCCGACAAAGATAAAGGCAATCAAGTAGTCGTTCCAAACCCACAAGAACTGGAAGATTGCGAATGACGCCAGGGCAGGAATGGACATCGGTAAGACCAAGCGCCAGAAGATCTGGTAGTAAGAAGCTCCGTCTACGCGTGCAGCCTCGATAAGTGAGGTTGGAAGCGACAGCATGTAGTTTCTCAAAATATAGATCGCCAATGGCAGCGCGAAGGCGGAGTGCACAACCCAGGCACTGGCGTATGTTCCGGTTAGCGGGATGTCGAATGTCTTCTGGACCCAAACCATGCCCTTCAAAATCGGAATAAGTGCAGATTGCAAAGGAATCACCATAAGACCGACCAAGATGGCGAAGTAGATCTCTTTACCCTTGAAATTTAGGAAGGTGAATGCGTAGGCAGCGTTGGCTGCAATCATCAAGGGCAGCACAACAGACGGGATTGTGACCGCCATTGTGTTGATCAACGAATCCAACATTCCCGAGTCAAGTGAGTTTTGGTAAGCCTCGAGCGACCATACGGTTCCAAATGGATCGATGATTGCGTCCCACCAGGGGGAGATCTCCGCTTCAGAGCGCAATCTGAACGAGGTGATCAGAAGACCAACCGTCGGAATAGACCAAATTCCAACCAAGATGGCAAGTGCGATTGTGCTCCCCAGGTTGAATCTGGCAATCCAGTTTCTCAACGTTTTCATCGCATTGTCTCCTGTTGCTTAACGGTGCGGATTTGAAGCCAGATAAGTGGAGTGATGAGCAGCACCAGAACCATAACAATGGCAGATGCTGGGCCGGTGTCGGTGTTTTCGAAGTAGACCCGATACCACTCAAAGGCCAGCACGCTTGTGTTGAAGTTTCCTCCGGTCATGGCCAGCACGATATCGAAGATCTTCATAACCAGGATCAAGACTGTAACGAACACCGCCATGATGGTGCCCCATACCTGAGGGAGGATGATTCGAGTGAAAACCTGGAGCGCGCCTGCTCCATCAATTTTTGCAGCTTCGATTGTCTCTTCAGGGACTGCCTTGATGGCGGCTGAGATGATCACCATCGAGTAACCCACCTGAAGCCAGATGACGACAGCCATAAGCAAGAAGTTGTTGAATCTAAAGTCGTCAATCTGGAGCACTGGAACGGGCTCTGTGACTCCGAAGAAGAGCTGGATCTGTTGAGCAAGACCAATAACTGGTCGACCCGGAGCAGAGTATGCATAGAGGTATGCCCAGATAGTGGCGGCAGCAACGAAGCTGATTGCCATTGGCATAAAGATTAGGGATTTGAAAATCTTCTCTCGTCGAGGCCCGACATTGTTTCCCAAGTTCGCAACCAAGGTTCCAATCGCTACCGTGATTGCGGGGACGAATAGCACCCAGAGCAGGTTGTTGAGCATGATGCTCAAGAAGTCAACGTCAGTGAATAGGTCAATGTAGTTCTGGAACCCGACGAACTCAGATTTTCGTCCTTTGATGTCCATGAAGGACCAAATAACAGTTTGGATTAGCGGGACAATCGCGATCAGAATCAACAGAACCGCGGCGGGAGTTACAAATGCCCAGACCTGTGCCTTGGACTTGAGTTTGCCCGGAAGAAGCGAGACTAAAAGGTTCAAGAGCCAGTAGAGGCCGTAACTCACCACTACACCGATCAAGACGGCAACTATGCCGAAAACTACATCGCCCATTTACTGGCTCCCAACTAATTTTTGCTGCAATGTGAATCTTACGTAACCCTCCGCTATGGAGGGAAGGAAGCGGCGCCGGCCCGAGTATCAGACCGGCGCCACCCTTTAGAGTTTCAAATCGACTAGTACTTCGAGTCGATTCGAGCTGCTACCTCTTCCCATGTTGCACGGCCTGCAACAAAGTCAGTTCCAGCAGCCCAGAACTCTGCGTTTACCTCAGCTGGCATCTGGTCAGATCCGTCGAATCCGAACACAGCTGCAGCAGCCATTGCCTCACCGATCTTGCGGTTCAGCTCATTAGGGTAAAGAGCTGAGTCGAAGGTGGTGTGTGGGGAGATTGCACCAGCAGAGACCATGTACTTCAGTACTTCGTCGCTAGCGATGAATGCGGCGACCTTAGCAACATCCTGGTCAACGTGACCATCGAAGATTGCGAATAGGTCTCCACCACCGATTACACCAGCCTGAGCACCCTCAGGGGTTGGTAGTGGGAATGCGTCGAAGTTGGAGTAGTCACCAGCAGCAACCTGAGCCTGAATGTCCTCAGGAGTGAAGCCAACGATGAATGAACCCTGACGCATCATGAAGCACTGACCAGCAGCCTTGCCGCCATCCTCGAATAGAGGTGCAGTGTTACCGAAGGAGTCTGCAGCCATTGCTGCACCGCCACCGTTAACCTGGCCCTCTGCTAGTAGGCGCTTTGCAACGTACTCAGCTGCCTGAGAAACCTCAGGAGAAGCGAAGTCCAGGTCGCCAGCAATCCACTGTGCGTAAGCCTCTGGGCCGTGGAACATTAGAACGTACTGCTCCATCCAGTCGGTGAATGCCCAACCGGTTGCTCCACCAGACTCGATACCTGCACACCATGGGTAACCAAGGCCCTCAGAAACGATCTTCGCCTCTAGTGCCTGAAGCTCTGCCTCGGTGGTAGGAACGGTTAGACCGTTAGCCTCGAAAGCTGAAGGGTTGTAGAACACTAGAGACTTCATGTTTGCTGACACTGGAAGGCCGTATAGCTCTCCGTCAACAACTGCAAGCTGGTCCCAACCTGGAACTAGGGTGCTCTGAGCCTCTGAGGTGTCGAATACCTGGTTTAGAGGAACTAGGTAGTCAGCTAGACCCTTGAGTCCTCCTGGCTGAGGCCATAGTGCGATGTCAGGCTCCTGGCCAGCCTCGATCTTGACCTTGATGTCAGTGTCAAATGCTGCAAGAGAGGTAAAGGTGATTTCGATTCCGTTAGCCTCGCCGAACTCGGTCAGGGCCTGCTGGAAGTTGGCAGCGTCTGCCTCACCGTATCCACCGAAGATAGTTACCTTGCCATCACCGGCAGGTAGCTCCTCAACAGTGGCTTCAGCGGTGGTCTCCTCTGTCGCAGTGTCAGCGGCACAGCCTGCAAGGCCGAGCAGCGCTGCTGCGGAGAGAGCCACAAACTTTGTAGCTTTCTTCATAGAACGTGTCCTTTCGTGACCACACCTAACTCGATTTGAGAGGGTGCGCAAAACACAAAGTAGCGACTTTTCTTTCCATCAACCATCGTTTTGGGCGAGTTTTTTATAACAATTTGCAACCGCTTACAGTTTTTACAAATTGCAACCCAAGTTCAACTCAAATTCTCGGAATTAGGCCTTTGTCTATCGAAGCAGTGACGGGCATGGGATCGGAGAGATACCCCTGGAAATCTCCATTAACTTCATTCCAGAATCCGATCAGATGCCAGCCCTTTGCTGGGTGCCTGACAAGCCTGCCCGCATAGACAGGGAGCTCAACAAACGGTGTCGCTTTTGCAAAGTTAAGGTTCTCTTGGAGCGGGTCACCAGCTATCGAGTAGGTGTAATCGATCTTCCCCTGGCGCGCTTGTCGCTCCTCGGTGATCTCCCTCCAGCCACAGCAGAAGATGACAACTGGAACTCCGTCCACCACTTCGTACTGAAATACCTCGAGTTGACCAAAATCATTACCCGGAACTGAAAGCGGTTTCAGAACGTGCCACTCTTTCAGATTCCTTGAGCGAGCATGCCCAATTACGCCTCGAGTTTTGGGATTTCCCTGGTGAGATCGAGCAGTCACCAGCATGTGCCAAAACCCATCCTCGCGCTGGAATACCCATGGGTCTCGCCATGCCTGATCGTGCCAAATTTCCGGCGAGTAGAGCTCATAAAATTCTGGATCCGCTTCAACGAGTGAGTTCGAACTTAGCTTCGTCCAGGTGATCAGATCTTTCGATGTGGCAGCGCCAACGCTCTGAATGTTGCCACCGTCTTCGCGGGATGTACCCGTATAAAACATCCACCAAAGACCGGTTTCGTCCCTGACAACCGACCCCGTCCAAGTTGTCCAGGAGTCAAATGCCGGAGAATCCGATGGTGCAAGGGCGTCGGGTAGAACTTCCCATTCCACCAGGTCCTTGGAGATTGCATGACCGACGCTTGTGTATCGGTGTCGGCGGTTGGGATCACCCAAGCCCTTTGATGCACAGAGGTAAAACGCGTGGCACACATCACCGTCCCAGACATACCAGCTGTCCCAAATCCATCGATCAGCAAGCTTCAATGCCAAGGCGGTTCCTCCTGTTTTCTGAGAATGTTACGCTAAACGGACCCGGGCCCCCATAGCTCAGGGGATAGAGCACCGCTCTCCGGAGGCGGGTGCGCAGGTTCGAATCCTGCTGGGGGCGCTAGCGCAATTGCTCGAAGTAATCCCGCATTTGCATCAATGCCATGTAGCGGTGGGACAGCGAGTTCTTGATCTCAGGCTCTAGCTCTGCAGCTGAAATCTCAAATCCCTCGGGGATGAAAACTGGGTCATACCCAAAGCCGTGGTCTCCACTTGCCTCCAAGGCGAGGTGACCTGGCCAGACTCCGGTGAAACTGATTTCGGCGTCCTTTGAAACGTAAGCAATCGTGCAAACAAAGCTTGCGGCTCGATGCTCCGGAGCTATGTCTTGCATTTGAGCGAGCAGCAGGTCGCGATTGGTCTTGTCGTCGCGACCACCAGACCAAATTGCCGAAAATATGCCGGGTGCGCCACCCATCACTTCAACCGAAATCCCTGAATCATCAGCAAAGGCGGGAACGCCGGTGGCTTCAAAAGCCGCCTTCGCTTTGATCAAAGCATTTTCGAGAAAGCTGGTTCCAGTCTCTTTTGGCTCAGGCCCAGAGTAAGACTCGACCTCGATGCCCACTGGACCAAGGATTGCCCTGGCTTCGGAGAGCTTGTGTGAATTACCGGTGGCAAATAAGAGCTTCATAACTATTGCTCAAGCGCCTGGGATTGAATAGCCGATAGCTCCGAGCCAGCCTGCACGGCAAGTTCGAGCAGTTGATCCAGTTCGTCTTTGGAAAACGGAGCGCCCTCGGCGGTGCCCTGAACTTCTACAAACAGACCTCGACCGGTGATTACCACGTTCATGTCTGTCTCTGCCCTGACGTCTTCTACGTACTCGAGATCTGTGACTGGCACCCCATCAACGACACCGACCGAGACCGCAGCTACCGAGTCCAGAATTGCCTTGGCAGATTGCGCAATGTAACCATTTTTCTTTGCCCAACTGATTGCATCAACCAAGGCCACGTAGGCACCGGTAATCGCGGCTGTTCTGGTGCCGCCATCTGCCTGGATCACATCACAGTCGATGACGATGGTGTTCTCCCCCAGGGCCTTGAAGTCGATCACGGCTCGCAGCGAACGTCCAATCAGCCTTGAGATTTCATGGGTTCGACCACCGATCTTGCCCTTAACCGCTTCGCGATCACTGCGATCGTGAGTTGCTCTTGGCAACATTGAATACTCGGCCGTCACCCAGCCCTCACCCGAGTCTTTTTTGAATCTCGGAACCCCAGGAGTAAAAGAAGCATTGCAGAGCACCTTGGTGTTTCCGAAACTCACCAAGACCGATCCCTCGGCATGAATTGTGTAGTTGCGTTCGATGCTCACTGGTCGTAGCTGGTGATTCTCTCGGCCTGCTGGTCTTGGCATTAGCTTCCTTTGCTTTCAAGTTTTTCAACGTTTTGAACTTCTGGACCGAGGAATCGGCGAGCGAGCTGGGCAAACTCTTGAGCATCTCCTGTGGCCATGAACTTGTGCTGCGCAACTGCGCCCTCAGGTGCCAAAAGATCATGCTCGGTAAGAGTGCGGAAAACATCTTTGGCAGTCTCATCGGCGGAGGAAACCAGCGTGACTTTGTCGCCCATCACATAGGAGATGGCAGCTTGCAGCAGCGGGTAGTGAGTGCAACCCAAAACCAAGGTGTCAACGCCAGCCTGTTTCAAAGGCTCCAGATACTCCTTGGCTGCTGCCAAAACCTCTGGCCCAGAGGTGATGCCGCGTTCAACAAAGTCCACAAAGCTTGGGCAGGCCTGAGTGTGAATCTCTAAGTCGACAGCAGCAGCAAATGCATCCTCATAAGCACCCGAGGTAACCGTTGCGGTTGTTCCGATCACTCCGACTTTGCGGTTTCGAGAGGTTGCTACCGCTCGTCTTGTGGCCGGCTGAATCACCTCAACCACAGGAACTCCCATGCCTGCTGTGTAGCGCTCGCGCGCATCTCTAAGGACAGCTGCGGAGGCTGAGTTGCAGGCAATCACAAGCATCTTGACCCCAGATGCAACAAGTTCGTCCATCACTTCCAAGGCGAGTTCTCGAACCTCAGATATGGGTCTTGGGCCGTAGGGGGCATGGGCGGTGTCGCCAACATAAACAATTGATTCGTGCGGCAGCTGGTCGATGATTGCACGGGCTACCGTTAGGCCACCGACACCCGAGTCGAATACGCCAATTGGTCTTGGATCCACTCCGTAAGTCTAGAGCGGTAGGGCACGCCTGATTAGGCTGTAGTGGTGTCTGTCGCGCTTTACACCGATCGCTATGAGCTAACAATGGTTCAGGCAGCCTTGCATTCAGGCAAGGCCTCAAGGCCATGCGTATTTGAGGTGTTCTCCAGATCCTTGCCGGCCGGGCGAAGGTTTGGGGTTGTAGCGGGCATTGATCGAGTGCTGGATGCAGTCAATGACTTTACTTTCACGCAAGACCAACTCGACTTCTTAGCAGCTCATCAAATTGTCAACCAGCAAACCCTGGAGTTCTTGGCGAACTATCGTTTCAGAGGCAGTATCCAGGGGTTCAGAGAGGGTGAGATCTACTTCCCTCACTCCCCCGTTTTGACAGTGGAGGGCAGCTTCGCGGATGCTGTGCTGCTAGAGACAGTGATCCTCTCGATTCTCAACTTTGATTCAGCAGTAGCTTCTGCTGGCGCGCGAATGAGAGCCGCAGCTGGCTCACGCCGACTGATTGAAATGGGTGGTCGACGCGTGCACGAGGACGCTGCGGTCGCTGCCGCCAGAGCGG
>JACCDX010868252.1_pt1 | contig 23465 bp, 20 predicted proteins | sample 7449681 | NCBI WGS metagenome assembly JACCDX01 (sample SAMN15323450, study PRJNA562643) | freshwater metagenome | isolation source: river surface water | place: USA:Blue River Watershed | collected 2017-08-18
CCTTCAACCTCCCGTTGAACCTTAGACCCCCCCTCAAAACAGGAAACAAATTTCACTCTTTCTCTACCATGCCGCTGCCCTCTCACCGGCCAAAAGCAGTTAACGTTAAGGTACTAAAACTTCGGCTACGGACACCCCCCTTCGTCCTAAAAACACCCCCACCCCCCCTTTTAAATCGCCGCCATTACTGGCTCCCCAATTTTTAGAAAAAACGTTCAAGGGTACTAATTAGCTGCCTAATGTACAAAAAAGGGCGTTTCGCGTCCTAGTACCATAAAACAACCCGTAAAATAGAACCTATGTCTCGAAGAACAGCACGTGGACAGCAGCTACCTCCTCACGAGGTGGAGCTCCTGAACACGCTCAAGGGAGAGCAGCGCACAGAGCGCGTAGCCGCGCTATTTAACGCCGGGTGGCCCCTCCAGGCCATCGGGGATTCGCTGCAGCCGAGGCATCCAAGATCAACTATCCGATCTTGGGTCTTGAAGGCTAAGGGTCAAGACTTAGTAGACGCCCCTATTCCTACACCAAGACTGAAAACTCCAGAAGGCGGGTACCAGAAGGTACGCCCAGAGTCTCCAGGGATTCCACAAGATGACCTTGAGCAAATCCGCCATCTGTCTCCCCTGGCTAGAGGCTATCGTTCACGGATGGCTTCTACCTCAGCTCCCGCCGTTGCAAATCAGCGTTTAACAGACCTGTGCAAGCGGCTCCATGCAAATAATGTCTCGGTCCGTGAACTGGCCGAAGCTGCGGGCGTTACCTATCGCGCTATGTATAAGCGCCTTTTTCTATAGAATCCAATTTGACAAACAGTAGACGCCCCTACTAATCTGTACCCCACAACTAAATAAGACCAAGTACTAACGCAAGGAAAGGTAGGTCTGATGTTAGACAAGCTAAGTAAGAAACAAAGACAAGGGCTGACAACTATTGCTGCTTTGACAGCACTGCTCGTAACTGGAGCTGCTCCAGCATACGATACGGACGTTGCTTCAGCTAATGGGACTATGTTCCAGCCGATTCTGAAGCCTCAGCCTTTGGAAGGTTCAATTAGAGTTCCACTTCAACGAGAAGCTGATCTAATTGCTCAAATCCCAAATATCGGAAAGCTCTCGGACACCATAAATGAATTAGAGTCAACGATCGAGGCAAAGGACATGAAGATAGTTGCTCTAAAAGAGCAGAAAGATATCGAGCTCCAGCAGCAGAGAGAAATTTACCTCTCCATGGATCAAGCGCTTATCGAGCTATCTGAGTATGTTGGCAGATCCCCTTACGGCTTTGGAGATGATCCACGCCGCTGGGATTGCTCGGGACTAACTCTTTGGTTCTACAAAACCTATCGAGGAATTGATCTCCCACACTCCGCGACTGATCAAATGAATGCGGGCATCAAAGTAGACGCCCCTATTCCAGGAGATCTAGTAGCGTTCAAGTACGGACGAAACAAGTCTGCATTCCACATTGGTGTTTACATGGGTGGTGGATTATTTATCCACGCTAAGAACCACTCGGCTGACACCGTGCTGGAGCGCGTCGAGGATTTTGCCTCTAAAAATATTACGGTTGCATATATCCGCTACTAGTGCTAGTATGAAGTCATGGAACTTCAAACATTAGTAGCTTGGCTCGGATACGGAGCCATTGTAGGAATTATCGCCGGACCGGTTTTTGTACGACTAGTCCGTAACATTGCGGTCGGAGTTAAATTACGCCGACGCCGCAAAGCCACCCCAGGTCCCCTCCTAGGTGTGGTGTACCCAGAAATGACAAAGAAAGACAAAAAATGAAACTCTACCTATTCCTCAGATCAATAGTTTGGACATCTGTTCTTTCTATCTTGGGATTTATTGCGTCCATTGCTTTAGCTTTAGTAGACGCCCCTATACAGACAGTGCTAGCAACATCTCTCGCCTCTGTGTCTTTGGCAATCCTTAGTACCAAAGTTGGTGACTAATGATTTTTGAGATTATTCTCATTGCTTTAGTGGCTCTAATACTTTTATGGTTGACAATATCTGTTTGGATGGTTATTATTACTTTAGTTGGTCCTCCTGAAGATATTCACGATGTGACCATCAATGACAGGGAAGAAGTAAATGCAGCTAAGAGTGAAAAACTACGATGAACTTAGGGACACAATCGCCACGAGTGGTTTGTTTGATATGACAGACTGCGTAGTGGAGATCCGGTGCCCAATGGACTCAGACGTGAACGAAGTTAGGAAGATGACAACTTTGATTGAATCCATGGTCCATGTGACCGACGTTCAGGTTGCATCTACCTACGAAGATTTGATTAATAGTGGTTACACAATCACGTTGACAGAAGACGATCAAAAGTTTAAAAGAAAATTTATAAAGAGAAAGTAGAGAAATGACAACCATGAGTGACGAGAAAAAATACATCAAAAAGAACCAGCGACTGCCGGAAAAAATCAAAAAGGCGTTTGACAAGATAAACGACAATACCGAACGCGACTATTTGATCAAGCAGCTGGTCGATGCCAACTGGACCTACGAAGCAATCTCTAATGCCTCTGGGCTTACTCGAGAGCGTATCCGTCAAATTGCAAACGCCGCTAACGAGCAACTTGCCAAAGAATTTTCATTTGACCTAAACATAGAAATTCCAGAGCCTCCTCAGAAAGAGGAGCGTCCAAAGCGAGAATACATCGAACCATCTCCAGAAACCCTAGAGCGACTACTGGAGCTTCAGCCCTACGCTCAGCAGGTCCGTGCCAATGGCAAGAAGTATCGCGAAGAGGCGGAAGAGTACACGCGCCTACTAAACCACGCCCACAAGGTCGAAGGAGTAACTCTATACCGTTTAGCCAAGCGCCTGGGAATTACGAACGGAGCTATTCGGTTCAGGTTAGCTAGATATGGGTACATTAAGCCAAAGACCGCAAAGTCTAAGGTCTATAACCCAGTTATCAAGACAAATAGGGCAATTAAGTGAGAGATCTAGACGATCATTTCAATAGGTCCAAACAACAAGAAGAGTTTGCTATGCTAGTGGCAGCTCGTGTAAATCAAATTCTTTCTGGCAATGCTCAGCCGCTAAATTTTGAGCCAGCCGGTGGAATCTTTTACACAACACAACAAGAAAACTTAATGTTTGCAGATGTAATAGCGAGAGCTGTCTGCGCACATTTGAACACGGGAGAGGAAAAGTAGTGAGCAACTACGACGTAAACGATAGCACCCCAAAGTGCCCAGTTCCGCACGGTACCGCGGGAGGTGCAAGCGTATCCATGGGCACCACTAACAACAACTGGTGGCCTAAGCAATTAAATCTAGAGCCGTTGCTTCATCACAACCCGAAGAGTAATCCGATGGATCCTGACTTTGATTATGTTGCTGAGTTCAACACTTTGGATCTAGCAGAAGTTAAAGCCGACATTACCGATGTCATGAAGACCAGCCAAGATTGGTGGCCAGCAGACTATGGACACTATGGTCCGCTGTTCATTCGTATGGCATGGCACGCTGCTGGTACTTACCGCGTAAGCGACGGCCGTGGTGGCGGTGGCGAGGGACTACAGCGTTTCGCGCCTCTCAACTCTTGGCCTGACAACGTAAACCTTGACAAGGCACGTCGTCTACTTTGGCCAGTCAAGAAGAAGTATGGCAAGAAGCTCAGCTGGGCAGACCTAATGATCCTTGCAGGTAACGTTGCACTTGAGGACATGGGATTCCCAACCTTCGGATTTGCTGGCGGACGTGCAGACGTTTGGGAGCCAGACAACACCTACTGGGGTAACGAGACTGAGTGGCTAGCTAACAAGCGCTACGACGCATCTCGCGACGCAGAAACTCTAGAAGACCCACTAGCCGCTGTGCAGATGGGACTCATCTATGTAAACCCAGAAGGGCCAGACGGCAACCCAGACTTCAAGTTGGCTGCTGCTGACATCCGCACAACTTTCGGACGCATGGCTATGAATGATGAAGAGACTGTTGCTCTTATCGCTGGTGGACACGCGTTTGGTAAGACTCACGGTGCAGGTTCCGCTGACCAGGTTGGCCCAGAGCCAGAAGCTGTTGACGACCTAGCCGCAGTTGGACTTGGTTGGAAGAACTCTCAGGGCAAGGGACACTCGGAAGACACCATCTCTTCCGGTCTCGAAGTTACCTGGACTCCAAACCCAACCCGCTGGGACAACGACTACCTACGTTTGATCTACAAGTACGAGTGGGAGATGGAAGAGTCTCCAGCTGGTGCAAAGCAGTGGCGACCAGTAGGCGAAGTAGATGCAGAGGATATGGTTCCTCACGCTCACCTAATTGGAAAGAAGTCTGCACCTCGAATGCTAACTACTGACCTAGCTCTTCGTTTCGGCGACGAGAACTACGACCGAATTAGCCGTAAGTTCCTAGAAGACTTTGACTACTTCACTGATGTATTCGCACGTGCTTGGTTCAAGCTAACCCACCGCGACATGGGGCCACGTTCTCGCTACCACGGACCAGAGGTTCCAGCAGAAGTTTTGCTTTGGCAGGACCCAGTTCCTGCGGGGCCGATCCCTACCACAGAAATTTTGGTTGAAGCCAGATCTAAGGTTGACAATGCTTTTGTTTCCGGCCCTGGACTAATTTTTGTTGCATGGTTAGCGGCAAGAAGCTTCCGAAACACCGATAAGCGAGGCGGAGTAAATGGTTCTCGTATTCGACTAGAGCCTCAGCGTTCCTGGGAGGCCAATGATCCAGCTCTCTTAGACGAAGTTCTACCTGAATTAGAGAGAATCTCAAATGAGCTGGATGGAAAGATTTCAGTGGCCGATTTACTTGTGTATCTAGCTAACTACGCAGTTGAGGAAGCTGCAATGGAAGCTGGGGTTCCGCTCGCTATCCCATTTAAGGGTGGTCGCGGAGATGCTACACAAGAGCAAACTGACGTAGAGTCTTTCCAGCACCTAAAGCCAGTAGCTGATCCATTTATTGGATTTAATGAAAAGCACGAAAAGTATGCAGAAGTTTTGCTAGTAGACCGAGCAGCTTTGCTTGGACTAACTCCACCAGAGATGGCAGTTCTTTATGCGGGCTTTAGAGCTTTGGGAATTAATCACTCTAAATCTAGAAGCAAAATTATTTCAGAAAATACTGGAGAAACTGTAAATAAGCTAACTCCAGAATTTTTTAGAAACATTTTGGACCTAAACATAGAGTGGACCGAAGTCACTGGAGGTCTCTACCACGGACGGGACAGAAAGACTGGGGAAGTTAAGTGGATTGCCAACCGAGCTGATTTAGTATTTGCGTCTAACTCGGTGCTCCGAGCTATCGCTGAAGTATATGCTTCCGATGATGGCGACGAAAAGTTTGTAATTGACTTTGTTGCCGCATGGGAAAAAGTCATGAACAACGACAGGTTTGACTTAATTTGAAGTCCATAACCTTCTACAAATCCCACGAAGGGGCAGAACTCTTCGCAGAACCACCGAAGCCAGCAAGTAAAGTGCTGCCTGGATGGTACAAGCGTCAGTCTGCTCCTTTGGGGGAATTTGGAGGAACAATTAAACGATGCATGCCAATATTCGATGTGATGACTTCCGGATACATAATTAGCATGCCATGCGACGTTTATGTTGATGCCACTAATCCGGCAAAATTGGAATACACGATTCCCCAAGACATTATGCCTGGGTTAGAGCAAACTTTGTTTTCAGAGCACCTTCCAGAGCAATTTGCAGAATATCCAAAAACTCCTAGCAGATATCATAAAGATCTTTTTAGAATAAATCCTCTTTATGCTGTAGGAACTGAAAAGGGCTATAGCTGTCTTTTTGTTCAACCATTTCACGGTGATCCAAGTCCGCTGGAAGCTTTTCCAGCAATAATTGACACAGATAAGTTTATTTCTAGTGGACACTTCTCGTTCTATGTTGACAATAAGTTTAAGGGAGTAATTCCGCAGGGAACTCCGTTGATTCAAGTTATTCCATTTAAGAGGAATGCTTTTAAATCTAAAGTTGTTTCATTTAAGGAATCCCTAGAGTTTTTAAAAAAGCAAGACGCGATTCTTCGGAGCACCTTTATTGGTGGGTACAAAAACAAATTTAGGACCCTAAAAAACTACAAATAGACTTGGAGAAACCAAGCCTCCAAGAAAGTCCCCTGCTAAGGCAGGGGTTTTTCTTATGGTAGAATCTTTAGTCCGGAATCAAACTAAGGAGAAAAATGCTGTCCCAACTTGTAAAAGAGGCGTCTAAAGATGTCCACTTGGCGGCAGAGCGTAGCCCATTCATGTTTTCTCTTATGCAAGGTGATCTACCATCCGAAGCATACTTTGACTATATTGCTCAGCTTGCTCCAATCTATGAAGCACTGGAGAAGTGGGAAGGTAAGCTTCCATTCTTTGATCGTCGCCTAGACCGCTTCGAGAGAATCATTGCAGATCTAGAATACGTCGGAACCAGAGTTGTCTGCAACGAAACCATTGCCTACGTCAAGCACATTAAGAAAATTATTAAGCTCAAGGACGAGGTTAGACTTGTTGCCCACCACTACACCCGTTACCTCGGGGATCTCTCCGGAGGACAGGCAATTGGTGCCTTGGTTGCTCGCAACCTTTCGATTCCACCAAACTTTTTATCCTTCTACGACTTCGACGACGTTGGCGATCGCGTCCGTTACAAGGAAACCTATCGAGAGAACCTTGATACTCTCATTGATCCAAAAGACCACGACCGCTTTATTCAGGAAGTAATTTTGGCTTTCGAGTTCAACAAAAAAATATTTTTCGCTCTCGGCGAAAAGTGGTTAAACGGCAAAAACCTGTGCTAATCTAATACCAACAGCGACCCGACGGGAGAGCTGGAGTATGGCTGAATAACTCGCAAAGCTGTATGGGGCGGGTAAGGCACGGGTGGTCCTTAGCAGGACGGTGAGAGACCAAACATCCGGTGGGCTCAAAAGCGGATCCTACAGAGACCGTAACAGCTAGGCCCTGGTGGTAAAACGCACTCCACCTATTCACTCTTAACACCCCCGTAGAAATATGGGGGTGTTATACTTTTTGTGTGCCTGAACTAAATGCAAACATCCCGCCTATTGAAGCCTACGTGCGAGGCAACTATCTTCGCGATCAACAGGACTCACACGACAAGTATTTTCCTGTAACCATTTTCGGCGTCGCCAGCGTGCAGGGCCGATCTCCCCTCTTTCACTTTCTTATGGAAGACGGTGGCCTTTGGTGGCGAATGCCTATCTCTGCATTCTGCTCGGAGCCAGGCATACCAGAGGTTGATATCCACAACTTAGTTCTTTGGAATTCCTTTAGTCCATATATCGCTGTGACTCAGTTTCAAAATATGGTAAACATGAAGATGCAATACATAGACCGCGACAAGAACAAAATTTTAGGTAAGTATTTATTTACCCTAGACTGGCACACGCCAGAGTGGAACATTCTTGATTCTGGCTACTCAGAAAATCCAGATCAGCACAAGTGCGGCCACGTAATTCTTCGAGACGATGGAAACTTTGCCATTCAGCCGAACAATCGCGTCCTTCTTTTCGAGCCGTCTATGGTAACTAAGCCTGGAGAACGGTTGATAGATCGTTTGGTGAATACCAGAAAATGGGATGTTGAAGACGCGTCTAAGTGGACAACCGAGGACTCTAACCGCTATGATTACGACATCATAACCCAATCTAAGGAGAAAGATGGCAAAAGGTAAAAACTCAGCTCCGGCTGCACAGAAAACAACTACCGATCGAAAGAACGGTAAGGCATCTAAGAAGCGGCCAAAAATCTTCGATGCTGTAAAGCGTCGATTGGTCACTAAGAAGTAGCCAACTATCCTCCTTAGCTCAGCGGCAGAGCAGAGAGCTGTTAACTCTAAGGTCCGTGGTTCGAATCCACGAGGAGGAGCTGTAGCTAGCTGGAAGCAAGCAGGCTAACGTCATTGCGATGTGGTCTCGTACTAGCCAGCTAGCTACTTTATTTGATATAATTAGCAAAAGAGGTTTTATGGCTAAAAATAAAAAAGAAAAACCTAAAAATAATTTGGTTGGAAAACCTCCCCTCCCCCAGAGCGGCCCAAAATTTCAACCAAAACCAAACAAAGTAATAAAAAGCAACACGTTTAACCGTGGGAATGCTCGCGGAAGATAATAACTAAATAAGGGCCTGACTGGTTTCGACGGTGAGTCTGAAATTGGTGAAGCGTGCAGAGAATCCTGTACCTCTTGAATCGGGAAACAAAAATAAACGCAAACTCACAGTCTGCATTCGCTCTAGCTGCTTAGCTGAGCCCCACTGGTAGCAGTAGTCCTAGCTGGGCACCACTGGGTTTAAATAAATAGGACAACCAAGGTCTCTCCCACAAGACTTTAAAGAGTGGTAACGTCTGGAAGCTTTTTGTCAGATCGAAGCTCCAGTCGCATTAGATCTGACTACGCACGTAGAAGAACAATGAATTGCTTATCGGACGCGGGTTCAATTCCCGCCAGGTCCACTATTGATGTACACTAGTACCCTATGGGTAAAAGCATTATGGAACAGCTCGCCCTCCTTCCAGAGGAGGAGCGTCTAGAGATTCTCGCCGGGATGGATCCAGACTCCCTAGTTTGGGACTGGTCAGTTTGGGCGCGTCCAGAGCAGAAGGCTCCTGAAGGAGACTGGAACGTCTGGCTAGTTCTAGCTGGTCGTGGTTTTGGTAAGACCCGCCTTGCATCCGAGTGGGTCCGTGAACAAGCCAAATACACCAAAGATGGTCAGCGTCGCTTTGCTCTTGCCGCTCGTACCGCAGCTGACGTACGTGACGTTATCGTTGAAGGTGAGTCTGGCATCATCGCCGTTTCCCCGCCTTCAGAGAAGCCGCACTACGAGCCATCGAAGCGTCGCCTAACTTGGCCCAACGGAAACACTGCCACACTCTTCACAGCTGACGAGCCTGACTCGCTTCGTGGTCCTCAGTTCACTCACGCTTGGGGCGATGAGATTGCAGCTTGGCGTCAAACTCCAGACGCCGCAGGTATGACCGCGTTTGATAACTTGCGCGTGGGTACTCGTCTTGGTCGCAACCCTCAGATTGTCTGTACCACTACCCCGAAGCGTGTGCCACTGCTTTACAAACTTATTGAAGAATCCAGAACTGATAGACCTGGCGGATCGAAAGTTGTTGTCACTAGGGGATCAACTTTAGATAACGCTGGCAATCTTTCGGATGCCTATCTTGAGACCATTATGGGCGTATACCAAGGCACTACCTTGGCTCGTCAGGAGCTCTATGGTGAAATGCTTGATGACGTAGAAGGAGCTCTTTGGAATGAAGAGATGGTTGAATCTTCTAGAGAAATGGCTTACCCTCCAGCTGCTCCGCTTCGTATTATCGGCGTGGACCCTTCGGTTGCTGAGAATCCCCGCGACGAATGTGGTATTGTTGTCTGCTCTGCGACTGCAGAACACGATCTCTATAAACGCAATGCTTGGGTTCTTGAAGACGCTACAATTCATGGTTCCCCAGACACCTGGGCCCGTAAAGTTGTGGAGATGGCTCGTAAGTGGGGTTGTCCCGTTGTTGCCGAGGTTAATCAGGGTGGCGCTCTCGTACGAAATGCAATCAACGCTATCGACCCAACCATTAAGGTCCTCGAAGTTCATTCGAAATACGGTAAAGCCCTCCGAGCCGAGCCAGTAGTACTCTCTTATGAGCAGGGACGCGTCCACCATGTTGGGTATCACCAAGATTTAGAGTCTCAGATGTACTCTTGGATCCCAGAAAGTGCTTCTAAGTCCCCAGACCGCGTTGACGCATTGGTTCACGCTCTCACTGCATTGCTAATTAAGCCCCCACCAGGATTCTCTGGCGGAAAAATCCGTGCAAAAAGCTTTGCAGACCGAAAATTGGGGGTCACAAACCCAAACAATCGCCCTCTAGGCAGAATTTTTAGGGTAAGATAGTGAAAATACTTCTGGATAGGTTTCCGTGTCACTTGGCGGCGATCGCGCCTAACAAATTAGATGATGTAACCAAGCTTAGGAGCTTCGAACCTACCCCAGGATCCTCGTATTTAGAGATAACAAGGGTGGTGGTTACAGATGACTTGGTTATGGTGGCAAAAGACTCCCCAGAGGGGCCGCAAATCGTTTTTCGAGAAACATATGAAACCTATATCCCGTCGGAAAAGGTTGACGAGGACTCTTTTGTTGTCACTTCGTCGGGAAAAATGCTAGCATTCAAGAAGGATCGCGGCTGCGGCTGTGGTTCCCGACTCCGAGGTTGGAATCCGTACAAGACTCTGAACTCGATTAAGGACTAAAATGGAAATTACGCTTATTAACTTCATAATTCTTGCTCTGGGAGCGTATAGAGCAACTCATTTGATTACAACTGATGCAATAGCAGACGACTTTCGCCAAAAAGTGTGGTCTAAGTGGCCCCCAACAACAAAAATTGGCTATTTAATTACTTGCAACTGGTGTACAGGATTCTGGGTATCACTTTTGTTTGTTATAGGAGTCTCAATTTTACCTCAATTAACCTTTGTGGTATCATTAGTACTGGCTATTTCCGCTGCAATTGGTATGATTTCAGCTTGGATCGAACGCTAAAAGATACGGAGCCCAGTTTTGGCTATTTTTAAAAAGCAACCTAACAAGCAGAGCGAATCCCGTCCTGCCATAACTGCTTCTGCACCAAAAAATGCCACACGAGTTGCTCCTGGCGTTTCTATCGACTCTTTTGGAATTGTTTATGCAGAGCCTCAGGTTTTTAACGCTCCAAGACCGCTAACAGCTGCCGCAGCGCAGGTTAAGTTAGACGATAAAACTGAAGCAGAGCTGTTTAAAGCTCGCCGTCAGTCTGCATCCACTGCTTGGCAGAGTGAAGCGTGGGAGTACTACGACTCAATTGGTGAAGTTAAGTACGCTTTCAACTTAGTTGCGTCTGTTGTCTCGAGAATTCGTCTTTATGTTGCGTCAATCAACTCTCCGAGCGAAGCTCCAGCTCCGGTAGAGCTTTCTGACAAGGTAGACACGAGACTTGCTCAAGCTGCCGAGCGTGCACTTGAAAGATTGAACTCTGCATTTGGCGGACAAGCTGGTCTACTAAAAGATGCAGCTCTAAATCTTCAGGTTACTGGTGAATGCTACCTAGTTCAGATTCCGGAGCGAATTGGGTCTGGAATTCCTGAGTCTTGGGATGTTAGATCAGTCGACGAGCTTCAGGTAGACCAAAAAGGAAACTACATAATTAATCCAAGAAGAGATGTTGGCGGCGGAACTAGCTCGATGATGTCTCAGGGATATAAAGAAGCTATTCTTCTTCCAAAATCTTCTTTCGTTGGACGTATTTGGCGCTCACACCCTCGCTACACCCAAGAAGCTGACTCTTCACTGCGCGGTCTTCTAGATCTTTGCGCAGAACTACTTCTACTTAATCGCACATTCCGTGCAACTGCACGCTCTCGCCTCAACGCTGGAGCTCTTTATCTTCCGGACGGCCTCAGTGTTGCGGCCGCTCCGGACCCTGACTATCCATATGACGAAAACGGCGAATACAACCAGCAGTACAACCCAGAGGAAGCAGCCGATGAGTTCGAAGACCAACTGATCGATGCGATGACAACTCCGATTAAGGACGAGGACTCTGCGAGCGCCGTTGTTCCGCTAATCATTCGTGGCCCTGCAGAACTTGGTGACAAGATCAAGCAGTTCAAGTTCGAGCGTTCATTTGACCCAGCGCTTGCTCAGCGTGCAGACCGCGTGCTCGAGCGCATCATGCAGGGTCTAGACGTTCCTAAGGACGTTGTAACAGGACTTGCTAACGTTAAGTACTCTAATGCTCTACAAATTGACGAAGCTCTCTACAAGGCACACATCGAGCCTCTAATGCTTCTGATTGTTGACGCGCTTACTGTTATGTACTTGCGTCCATACCTAGTTGCAAATGGTTATTCCCCCGAAGAAGTAAAAAACGTTTGCATCTGGTATGACCCAAGCCAAGTTGCTACTCGCAACGACCGTGCGGCAGATGCTGATTCTGGATTTGACAAGATGGCCGTCTCATATAACTCATGGAGACGCGCACACGGATTCTCGGAGTCTGATGCTCCTACTCCAGCAGAACTCGCACTAAGGATTGTTCTGGAGAAGGGTATGATCACCCCAGAACTAACCCAGGGGCTACTAGCAGCAGTCGCTCCAGAGGTTATGGACCAAGCCAGGGCACAGTCTCAGGCTGCTAACCCCGCTCCAATTCCTCCAGAAATTGATCAACTACTTTCTGGTGAACCAGCCCCAACCGAAGAAGCCCCAACCGCAGAAGCTGAAACTCCGGCTCAGGAACCAATTACTCCAGCTGAAGCAACTCCACCACTAGCAGAGCCAGAGGTTTAACATGCACGAAAAAAATCCTGAACTTGCAGCTAAGTTAGCTGAACTTTTAGCAGATGTTGTTACTGCAAGATTTATTTTTCAGGGCTATCACTGGAACGTACTTGGACCAGATTTTGGTGAGTACCACGACTTCTATGGGATGCTATACGAGGATCTAGAGGGAACTATCGATGAGCTGGGAGAGAACATTCTAAAGACAGGATTCCCTGCTCCCTACTTGCTAAAAGACTTTACCGAAATTTGTGGAATAAACGAGGACAGGCTAGATGGAACTTCTCCGCAGTTTCTACTACAGTCCTCCCTCAGGGTAAATGGCGCTTTGCTGTCTAGACTATACGAAGCTTCTACACTAGCCGAACAGTGTAATGAGTGGGGACTTATGGACTACTTAGCCAAAAGAATTGACACCCACAAGAAGTGGAACTGGCAGATTAAGGCTTTCTTAGGGGTTCGCTAATGGGATACATGGATGAAGTACTAGGAGTATCTTCCGAGCTTTCAGGAGGCCACGCGGCTCCAGCCCAACCGATCAGCACTAGAGCAAGAATTGACGACAACTACGAAGAGTTTTTGGACTTCGATGAGATTGATTCTCTACTTTTGGCAGAAATTATTGACCAAGAAATTGAACTTTTGGCTGCATCCGGTGACCCCTGCTGGGAAGGCTATGTCCAGGTTGGCATGAAAGAAAAAGATGGCAAAATGGTACCTAACTGCGTGCCAGCCGATGAAGCCGCTCTATACGCCACTGCTGGATCAAAGCCTGCTCCCAAGAAGGATCAGATTAAAGGCTCAGACAAAAACAAAAAGGGCTCTGCCGCTACTGGTAAGGGCGTTAAGTTTACTGATGCCATCATTTCGGCACTAGAGAAAAAGGTCGAGACCCACAACAAAAACGCCAAAGAGGGAAGAAAAGCCACTCTCACTACACTTAAGGCTGTTTACCGTCGCGGGGCCGGAGCGTTCTCTACTTCTCACCGCCCAGACCAGAATCGTAATTCGTGGGCTATGGCCAGAGTTAATGCATATTTGCATCTACTAAAGACTGGTAGCCCAAAAAATCCAAAGTATACAACTGACAACGACTTACTACCTAAGTCACACCCTAAATCTACTCGATAAATAAAGAATAAGATAAAATTTAACTAGATTTTATCTAATCGGCACTCTAGGAAAGGTTCCAAGTGGAACAACGACTCGCGGCACTGTTTGCCTCTGTAGTAAATGCATTAGACTCCCAGACTTACACCTACTCTGACTCTGATTACTTGGTCAGAAAAGCTCTGGTTAAGTTCCTAGAAGAGGAGAACGCACTAGTAGCTTCTGCACGCCGAATCCCAGACCCCGAGCAGGTTGTAGAGTCTGTACTCAACTACATCATTTCGACTGATTACGATAAAAGCCCTGATTTCTGGTACCGCAAGGCCATGTCAGTTGTTGTTGACTTTGCTGATTTTGCATACAAAAATGAAATGAATGAATACTCGGCTCGTTATGCAGCCCTATTGCCAGACGGCCACCCAAGAGTTTTGAGAATTACTGAAATCACTGCGTCTGCTGCAAGAAAGTCTCTAGCTGAGTGGCTAGCCGCTGATCCACGTTTAGATGAGGAAGCTAGCGTTCAGGTTTACAAGCTTTACTCGATGGATGAATCTATTGATGATGTAGAGGCAGACTTCGAGCTACTAAAGACTGAAGCCATGGTTGCTTCAGGAAAAATGCCAGAAGATCTGCTACCAATTGTTGCAGCGTTTAACCTATCTTTTGCTCAGCGTTCGGCAATTGCGAAGGCACTTGCTGCTGTTCGCCGCCGTGACCGTAAGGGTAGGTTTGCTAAGGAGTTTGGGCGCCTAAAGCTTTTCTTCAAGAACAAGGGACAATTTTTCTCTGAATCTCCAAGAATTGTTGGAACTGGACGAGGAGAAAATAGTTACAAAGTAGAGTTTGACGGAGACGGTAGAGTTCCTAAGGGAATTTATGAAGTAGACGCCGCTCTTGGTGAAAACGTAAAAGCATACTTACCGAAAAAAGCTGTTAAGTCTCTACAAAACAGACCAGAAGTTGTTGCCGAAGATGACAAGAAATACGCAATTGAACTGGATGAGTTTGTAAAAACTCGCCAAGACACCCCAGACAACTGGGAGAAGTCAGGCAAAGGCTTTAAGTCTAAAGATGGTAAGATAACTGCTACCCCAATTTCTTCTTCCGAGGCTCAAAAGTTTTTAGACAAAGCAGCAGAGCGCGGCGACGAGGCAGTAATTTCTGGAACTGGAGCCGGTGACGCATTCGATCCAGAAAACCCAAATGCTTTCTTAGTTTCAGACAACAAAGGCCGCACAAAGGGTATTGCCCAGGACTGGGCAGGTATTCAGGAAATTGGTGTTCTGAATGGAATGGAGTTGGGTTGGACTGTTGGTTCTCCTAGCACCCCAAAGAGACCAAAGGGAGTTAGCGATAAAGCAATCTTCAATAAAGGCTATTGGCCATATGGAGGAACTCCTCAGCCTTCGTACTGGCAAGAACCAGACGGAAGAATTATTCAAGCCAGACAAGATGGAAGTCTGATAGAGGGTATTTCACTCCCCGATAGACCAGATTTGGGCCAAGACGTAGATCAGCCTTTAGATAAAAATAATCTTTCCCCCGACTTGCTTGCAGAAGGTTACCAGTTCTCCAAAGATGGAGAGAACTCATGGACTTATCAGGGTTCAGACTACGACGGTGATTTTGCATTAGAAGTTTCTAGAGATGATAAAGGTCGTTGGTTTATAACAAGAACCGACTTTGGCTCAGATGGTTCTGGAATCGGAGATCGATCTTCAGGCGCTGGCGGTCCTTACAACACCCCCCAAGAAGCTTTTGAAGAGGCCGCTGCGCTAGCAGGAAACGACTGGGATGAAGACTGGGTAAATGAATTATTGTCAGAGCAAGATTCTCCAAGCCTTGATCAAGATATTTCTCCATCTACCTTTGTCAACAAAGTAGACAGACGCATCCTATCTCCAGAGATGGCAGAAAAATATGCAAGCCAGCTGGACGAAATGGACCAGGCTATTTTCAATAATGACTTTAAAAAAATTAACTCATTGATGGAAGAAGCCGCTCTGGATAGAAAACTTCCAGACGAGGTTTATTCTGCTCTTGCCACTTCCAAGGAAGCACGTCAGACTAGAGAGTGGATGGTACAGAACGCACTCGACGGTGGAAGCAAGGAAGAAATCGAGAGCATGCTCGATGACCCGGAGTTTGCTGGTTGGAGAGATAGACTAGAGGACGCACTAGCTCAAGACGTAGACCTAGACCAAGACGCTCCAGTTCTCTCCGAGAAGCAGTCCGAGCCAGCAACTGGTAAGCAGTACTCATTCCTAAAAGAGTTCCTAGACGAGCGTCAGTTTGACCCTGCCACAGAGCAAGCAATTAAAGATGCAATTGAAAACAAGAACCTGAATAAGGCTCAGGCAAGTGCTCTGATCGGTCTTGGCCGCGCCGCTGATTTCAAGGAGGGCGTCGACCCTAACAAGCCGAGTGAGCGCATGCTTAGTTCTCTTCAGGGATATCTAGCAACTAAAGACCTAACCCCGAGCGAGATAAAAGAAACACTGGACTCGCTTGAAAAAGATGGCTCAAGAACCAACGTTGATAACTTGCTTAACAAGCTTCGCCGCAAGAAGGATAAGCCAGCCGAGCTAAACCAGGGTACTGGCAGCATGATAAAAATTGACGACGAGACTTATGAGTGGGAAGATGCCTACAACGCAGTCGATGTCATGAAAGAGGGAGACGGCTGGGAGGTCTATCACACAAACCCAGACTTAAATGACGACGGCGGTCAAATCTGGCGCTCTCGGTCATTCAAAACTGAAGAAGAAGCTTTAGCTTATGCAGAAGAAGTTATAGCTCAGAACCAAGATGATGGCGGCTACAGAAGAGAATCTGATTACTGGGCTGGATATGATGGATTCGAGCGAGACGCTGACATGGATCAGGACGTAAAGGGTACCCTCGAGGATCCAGCCAGCGAAAAGCAGTGGGGATTCCTAGAGTCACTTCTAGAAGGAAAGCAAATTACTGACCCAACCCTAGAAGCTGCTGTTCGCTCTGCACTTAAGGACAAGAATCTGACAAAGGGTGAAGTAGGTGCGTTTATCGGACAGCTTCGTCCGCTAGCAGACAAGCCAGAAGCTCGACGCGAGCCTACTCCAAAGCAGATTGCATCTATCCGCAGAGCAATCCAAGAGCGCGACATTTCTCCAGAAGAGTTTAATCAGATACGGGATCGACTAGAAGCTGGAATGTCTTTTGACGAAGCTTCAGAGATCCTCAACGACCTGAAGTCTCGACCAATCACGGAGACTGGAATAACTAACTTGCTAAGTGTTCTAGAAGATGATTTAGATCTTGACACGCTTCTCTACATTGTTGACAAGCCAGAATACGCTGATTTTGTTGATGAAATTAAAGAAACCATTGCAGACGTACGTCAGCAACTAGCTGAAGAGTCTCCAGACCTAGGCCAAGACCTAGAAGGAGAACTCGTTAAAACAGACGACGGAAGTTACCAATGGGAAGACGACTATAACAACGTCGAGGTTGCTAAAACGGATAAAGGTTGGACTGTTTATTACACCACTCCAGACCTACGAGACAGAGGCGGAAGCAACTGGTCAGAAGATAACTTTAAGACCGAAAAAGAAGCACTTGATTACGCCGAGAAACTAATTAAAGAAAATAAAGCTGATGGTGGTTATGAACGAGCTCGGGAATTAGAATACCAATGGGCTGACGGCATTGCAGACCTAGACCAAGATGTAACGCAGGATCTGACCAAGGTAGATGATGAGACCTATGAGTGGGCAGACGACTCTAACGCAGTGGATGTTGCTAAAACTGACAAGGGTTGGACTGTTTACTACACTACTCCAGACCCTCGAGGCAGGGGCGACAGTAGCTGGTCAGAGAAGAACTTTAAGACAGAAGCTGAAGCACTCGATTACGCTGAGAAGCTAATCAAGGAGAATAAGGCTGATGGCGGTTCCCAGCGGGCTCGGGACGAAGAGTTTGAATGGGCTGATGGTCTCAGAGACCTAGGACAAGATATTGAGCTGGATCAAAATCTTCCCGACCTCCCAGATCTTCCTTACGTTCCAGCTGCGTTTGCCCCTGAAATTCTTAGATTAGCTAACGAATTGGATGCCGTCGCTGAGCAAAAATTCTTGATGTTCGATGGTGACGATCTTAAGTCGGCTATAAATGAATTCGGTTCTAGTAGAATTAATGACCCAGTATTTTCTGCTTCTTGGATAAGAGACATTAGAGATGGAGCTAATGATGTAAAGGATGTAAATCCAGCTTTAGCTAGAGATCTAAATACTTTTGCCGATAAGCTGGAAAACATCCTGGTGAACAAGTATGGAATAGCTGAAGCTGCTAGAAGTAATCCAGATGAGTCAAATGACTACATTGATTTAGGAGATGTTGCAGACGGCATTGAGCGCGAAGTAGAAATGTACTTCGAGACCGATGCCGACAAACTGGCCGAAGCTCTTGATAACAACGATTTCTACGGAGATGACAAATCCGGCGGGGCTCAAGTCTACATAAAGGAAGAAGAAGACGGAACTTGGACTGCCACTGTTTACTACGACAGAGGTTCAGAAGAGTTTAAGTCCGACGACCGAGACGAAGTAGTTAAGGATGCAGCCGCTGCGGCCGCAGATTACAACTCCGACGTAAAGCCAGGAGCTTACTACGACTTCGAAAATCTGACTGACGAAGCTAAGGAAGCAAAAACTCCAGACGCTGCGTCTCAGTTGGCTGACCGAATGGATGAACTAGCAGACGCCCTGAGACAGCACCGAGGAGACCCAGACCTTGTCCAGAGCATACGTGAGTATGGTGAGAGAATTCGCAACCTGATCGAGAAGCGCGAGCGTCAAAATCAAGAGCAAGCCCCGTCCGAGCCAACAACTCCAGAAACTATGGAAGAAATGGCTACCGACCCGGAGCTTAATCCTGCCGGTTATGCAGAGTATATTGCAAACGACTTCTACGAGCAGTTCAAAGCCGTTGAGTATAGAGACCCAATCTACAACCGGTCTCAAGGGTACCCAACGGGCCAAACGGAGTTTAAGTCTAAAGACGGACGAGTAGAAGTCATAATCAACGAAGACGCTGATTTTGATGGCGAACGCTTTGTAGATCTGACTTCATACTCTGTCGAGGTAGACGGCGAAAATATTTTCAGCGATCGTATAACCTACTCTGATGATATGGCAGCTGCGATTCAAAAAGCTGTCGAAGACCACTTCTCAAAAAAAGCGTAACCCCCGAGGAGGGGGGCCGTACTTCCCTAGGCCAACCTACGGATAGAGCTAGTGTTGCTAAGAGATTTGCAGAACTTACTTCCTTCTTCTTGCAGCGCGAGGCCAGAAGGGTCGGGACTCAGAAAAGAAAAGTAGTAGTCCAAGAAATAAAGCTTAGAGGGCACTATTTTGTTTTGTCTCGGGAAACAACGGAAACTGGCAGAAACGAGAGAGTTCTAACCCTATACGGACCAGACAATTTTAAGCAGGAAATAAGTAGGGATCTTGCTACCCCATCAATTACTTTTGCTGCTCAATTTAATGAGATTACTAGGAACCTAGAAAAATATTATTTTTCTAAGGGATACATAGAAAAACTAGAGGCTCAAGAAGCGGGTCAAGTCAGTCTAGACCAAGACGTGAAAATCCCTCAAGCAGAAATAGACCGAATATTTTCTAATCTTAGAGCGCAGCTTTTTAATACTTCAACAGAGAAAGTTACAGTAGAGTCCGTACCAGACAAAATAATGTCTGACGTAGAGTCTAATAAAAATGTAGTCAACTCTATTCTTCAAGAAATAAAAGATGCCTTTAAGGCACCTGCGTACTGGATAAAGAATTTTACTAATAAAGACAGAACCTCTCCAGTAAATCCTATAAATGGTCACGAATATAAAGCGTTTAACCTGGTTGCCCTATCTGCAGCTGCCGATAAAGCTGGCTTTTCAGATCCTCGCTGGCTTTCGGTAGAAGAGGCCCAGAAAAATTACGGGGCCTCACTAAAAGAAGGCTCTACTTCAACCAAAATTGCAGTCCCAGTTTTACACTCTTATGTAGACGAAGATGGCAATCAATTCGAGAGCGTTCGATTTGTCAGGGTTGAGGTCTATAACGCCGAACAATTTGACGGAATGCCAAAATATGAAGAGCCAGAAACGGTTAAGTACACCGCAAAAGAAGCCTTTGAGGTTATTTTAGATAGATTCAACCGAGCCGAAATTGAGCGAAATAATCGAGGCATACCATCCATTTTGGGACTAAAGGTTGGACCAGGAGCGATAGACCCAGACACTAAAAAGCCTCTGACTGGCCCGAGATACTCTGGCAGGGACAGAATTAAGTTACCTCTTCGCAGTCAATTCAAGAGTGATGAAGCTTGGGTACAAAGCCTTGTTCACGAATTAATTCATTCCACTGGAACTAGATTTAGGGCTAATAGAGAAGAATTCGACAAATCTAACTTAGATAAAGAGCAAAGAGCTAAAGAAGAAGTTATTGCTGAAATGGCTTCTGCAATGCTAATGAAAATGTTTGGCCTTGACTACGATACCAGAAACTCTGCCAACTACATCAAGGCTCAGTCTTTGAATGAAGGTTTATCAGACGAAGACATTCAAGACGCGTCAGTCAAGGCGCAAGCTGCAATTGACTATCTTTTAGGTAACGATGTTGACACAATGCCTAAGTGGAATCCGGCTCAAACTAAGCGTCCAAAAACTGCTACTGAATTTAGAAACACTGAACTTACCCCTCTAGCATCTAGTATTAACCCGGACACTAGTCGGGACTCAGTGGATGCCATGAATTTGGTAGAAACAGAAGTAAGTTTAGATCAAGACGTTAAGCCCAGCGACGTAGCAAAACAAAAAGTTTACGACGCCCTGATCCAAAAGCTTAAAAATATTGGCGACAACATAATTCCTTGGCGTAAACCTTACAAAGACGGATTCGAGTTTACCGGTGGAAGCGGCATTCCTAGAAATCCATCTAGCAAGCGTCTTTACAGTGGATTCAATTCATTCTGGCTAAAGGTTGTTGCATATTCTGAAGGATATGAAGACTCTAGGTGGATGACCTATAAGCAGGGACAAGCCATGGGGGGCCAAGTTCGCAAGGGCGAAAAAGGTGTCGCTATTTTGGTTCCATACAAGAGCATAATTACCAAAGACAAAAATGGAAACCTTTTGGTAAACAAGGCCGGCGAGCCAGCACCGTTTGTTAAGTTGAGATTCAGCACTGCTACTGTATTTAACGTATCTCAGATGGACGGGCTAAACCTTCCCGATGATAAGCCAAGCACGGACATGACTCCACTAGAGGCTCAGGAATTTATTATCGAAAGATATATAAAGAGCTTACAGGCAAAAAATTTGGCTGCACCAGAAATTAAATATTCTTATGTTGGCGAGTACTCTGATCACTCAGAGTCTCCAAACTGGTCCCCGCTATTTGACAGAATTACTCTGCCAAATATGGCTCAGTTTAACTCCCCCGAAGAAGTATTTGATACCATCATGCACGAGCTAGTCCACAGCACCGGCCACCCAAAGAGGTTGGACAGAAGTGACTTGACTTCTCTATATGGATCTAGCGTAGATGCCAGGGCTCAGGAGGAGCTAATCGCTGAAATTGGAGCAGCTATTCTAAGTGAAATGTTCGGGGTTAAGTCAGACTTTGACAACACCAATGCTTATATCCAGAGCTGGTATAAGGGACTAAAAAACGCAGACCCAGAGGCTCTTCAAATTGCATCATCAAAAGCTCAGCAGGCTGTAGACTATATCCTAGGAATGGACCTGGGAGACTGGAGTCCGCTTGAAGGCTACAACACCTATTTAGGCAAGCAAGGTGAAGAAGGAGATGAAGAATAATGGCTAAAGAAGATAAGCCCCAACTCAGCATTGAGACCCTTGGCGGATATACCCAGGATGACCCAGAGTACTGGGTAATTTTGGCAAAAATAGTTGGAAATCCAACTAACGAAATTGATGACGACACCGAAAAACCGACTGAATAAACACATCCTAAATTTATAGGGTAAAATTATTACTGTCCTTTATTTTGAAACAGGATCTGCTCAATGAATATTCTCCTAGGACGCAACGCTAATCTCGCGTTGTATGGCAATGACAGCAACGCTGTCGTCCTAAATACAGAATTAAACCTGATAGTAGCCTCTGGCTCCCCTCAGGCGCTGATCTCTTTTTCTGACTGGCAGTCCCCTGAAGACTGCCTGAATGACGGACAACTTAGACTGTGTGAGCTTGCCTTAGAGTCTCACGAATCAAAAGAATTTGCTGCTAGCTCTGGTAAAAGAATGTACAGCATTCCAGAAGGCGCACAGAAAGAAGCAAAGAAAGCTTTAGAGTGGCGTAAGGAGCACAAGCGGGGCGGAACCTCCGTTGGTCTTAACACTGCTCGCACTCTCGCTAAGGGTGGACAAATTGGTATTGAAAAAGTTCGCCATATCGCAAAATATTTCCCTCGTCACGAGGTAGACAAGAAGGGTAAGGGCTGGGCTCCAGGCGAAGATAATTTCCCATCAAATGGTCGCATTGCCTGGGCACTTTGGGGTGGAGATGCAGCATGGCGCTGGGCTCGAGCAATTGTCGAGCGCGAAGAAAGAAAAGAAAAGTCTGTTCGAGCTTCCGGATATGTAGATTCTTTTAAGGCCGCTTATGAACTTGAAGAAGGTTATGGCCCAGAGTTCATGGCTCGTGTTCACATGGACGGCTCTGGTATCGACAGACTTTACAAGATCGAAGCTGACGGAGAAGTCTACGTCTGGGACGACAACATCTGGGATGACATGGGATATGTCGATGGAAATGTTTGGAAGTATGACTACGAACTAGATGAGGCCAACACTCCAAACTGCACTCACGTTTTGTTGGATGTCGATTCTGCAATGTTGATTGCCTCAAAGTTGGCTGTAGATCCTAGTCGCAAGGTTACAATCAGAGAAATTGACGAAGAAGAACAATATTTAGCTGAACTAGGAATCCCGGAAGAAGACTGGGAGCTTGTAGACCGAGTCATGTCGCTCGGTGGAGATCCTATGATTGCTGCGGCACCAACAGATAATGCCGACTCTGATGGAGACGGAAAGCTTGACCCAGCATTTTTGTCCGAGAAAGCAAAAGACCAGCCTAGAGATGCTGGCGGTAAATTCATTAAAGTTGGAAGTAGAGCTGTTGTAGGCAACGATCCAGGGCGCGGTAGCGGAACTATTGATTCAATTGATTACGCAAAAAATAAGATTAATTTCAGGCTAGATAGCGGAAAAATGATCTCCGTAGCTCCAAACTATTTAAGATCAGAAGCTGATTTTGACGGGCCAATGATGGTTCCAAAGGCAAATGCTCCGCTAGATCTTTCTGGTATTTTGGGGGAGCCTCGGACTCCGTCTGGAGCTAAGGCAAGACTTTCTGGAACTCTACCAGCACTAGGACAAAAAGAAGTTCAACAGATGATGAATGACTGGCCAGCTTGGGTTAAGTCTCAGCGTCAATACAAACTTTTCGAAGACAAGGATATCCCCGCTAAATACCGCGGTAAGGGTATAACCGAAATCGACCGAAAGTACATGAAAAAGCGCTACGGAATGGATCTTGCCATATTGGCGTCTGCCAAAGATTCAAAGATGAATCCAGAAACAGCTGACGTAGCTAAGTATCTTGCAATTGTTTCCCCCGACGATGTCCAAGCCGTTATGGACTTGATTGCAATAGTTCCAGCATCAGAAACAAGCACCGAGCCTGTTACCTACAAGAGGGAAGACAAAAAGTGGATTCCAGATCCTCAAATTTTGAGCGACCTAAAGTCTCCCGCGCCACCACCTGTAGTAGAGCTCACAAAAGATGTCCTAAACGATGTTTTGATTGAAGTTGATAACGTCGAGGCTAATGCTCAATCGGTTGCGGCAGCCGCAATGTCAATTTGGTTTGCAGCTACTGGCGAAATAAATTCAGCAATTATTGCCGCTGGAGGTTTGGATAGAAACCGCGGTAATGCAGAAGAGCTTCGCCGCTAC
>JACCDX011168036.1_pt1 | contig 23457 bp, 26 predicted proteins | sample 7449681 | NCBI WGS metagenome assembly JACCDX01 (sample SAMN15323450, study PRJNA562643) | freshwater metagenome | isolation source: river surface water | place: USA:Blue River Watershed | collected 2017-08-18
ATAGCCGCCACGAACAGGCCATATTCGACCGCCGTTGCGCCTTGCTCGTCGGCCAGGAATGCTTTCAGTTTGTGTTTCAGTGCGTTCATTGAAAACTCCTTGAGGAAATGATTACGCAGGATAGCCCGCGCGCAAGGACAGAAAGTTCCGGAAAGAACCGGCTGTCGAACTTGTTGCCCGCCCGGACGCAGCGCTAAAAACTCGCTTACCGAACGTCCTGACAATGTTGCTTATTTGTCATTGGGAGCAGTGTTATGCCTTACGGCAAAAAGCGAAATAGTTCAAACGTACTAATTATCATGCAGTTTTTTCAACTAGATGACAAAAAATATACATTTTATTGAAAGCAAATACTAACCATTTATCGGATTAATTTTCGGAAAATTTGATTTAAGGCAATTTCTCAGGATCCGAAGAGTTCGATTGGCGGTGAAAATTCATTCCGAACGCAGGAGGGGGCCTTGGCACTCGCAAGGTCTCGCCGCAGGAACTTTACGGCAAGACACAAGCCTCATGGCCTCTTGCCCGCCGAATTTGCGAAAAGTTATAAATCAACAAAACCGCATGAACGACTACGTGAGACTGTTTTACGCGCTGTGGCCGGACGAAGCCACGAGAGCCCATCTGAAGCGACTGCAAGATTCGGTGATCGGGCGCAAGGTCAGTCCGGAACACCTGCACCTGACGCTGGCGTTTCTGGGCAATCAGGCCAAATCGCTGTTGCCGGCGCTGGCCAGGCTGCTCGACAAGCTGCCGGGGCAGAGCTTCACGCTGGGCATTGACCAGTACGGCTATTTCAGCAAACCGCGAATTGCCTGGGCCGGCCCGTCGGAAACGCCACCGCCGCTGATGCAACTGCAGCAGTCGCTGATGCACGAGTTGAACGAAGCGCAGGTGCAGATCAAGCCGGAAGGAAAATTCAGGCCGCATGTGACGCTCGCGCGCGATGCGAACAGCCTGAACGAACCCTTCGCACCCGGCATTCCCTGGCGCGTGGGCAAGATCATGCTGATCCAGTCGGTGCAGGTGAAAGGCGGCGTGATCTACTCGCCGATCATGGAGAAAGTGCTGGCCTGAACGGCCCGCCAGCGGTTCAGGCCGCAGCCGCGATCTTGCGCAGCACGTGCGCTGCGGCGACCAGTCCGAAGCTCGCCGTGACCACCATTGCCGAACCATAGCCGGCGCAGTTCAGGCCGGTGACGCCGGCGGCCTCGCCACTGGCATCGCCGTCAGCGCCGGCGTCATTGTCGTCCGGCGCGCAGATCTCGGGCTGGCGCAATGGCTCCATCGAATACACCGCGTCGATGCCGAACTTGTTCTTCGCTCCGCGCGGAAAGCCGTGGCGCAGCCGCAGGTTCTTGCGCACGCGCTTGAGCAGTGGCTCCTGTTCGGTACGGGCGAGATCGGCCACCGCAATGCGCGTCGGATCGGTCTGCCCGCCCGCGCTGCCGATCGTCAGCAGCGGTATCTGGTGCGCATGGCAATGGACGATCAGGGCTGTCTTTGCGCGGGCATCGTCGATCGCGTCGATCACGTAGTCGTAGCGCCCGGGCGGCACCAGCGCGGCCACGTTGCCGGCATCGACGAATTCCTCGATGCAGGTGACAGCGCAAGACGGATTGATCTGCGCGATGCGGTCGGCCAGCGCCACGACTTTGGCCTGCCCGAGGGTGTCGGTCAGCGCGTGGATCTGGCGGTTCACGTTGGACTCGGCCAGGTGGTCGAGGTCGACCATTGTGATGTGGCCGATCGCAGTGCGCGCGAGCGCCTCGACCGCCCATGAACCGACGCCGCCGACGCCAATCACGCAGACACGCGCGGCGCGGAAGGCCGCCAGTGCGGACGGGCCGTACAGGCGCGCAATGCCGCCGAAGCGGCGCTCGAAATCGATGTCGGACGGTGCGACGGCATCCGCCGGGAGGGCTGTGGGTAGTACGCTGGACATGCGCGCATTTTAACGGACGGAAAGCCCTTACCCGGCTTAAACTCGCACTATGGCCAGTTTCACCATGCCCTGTCTTTCACTCTTGTCACGCACGTGTTTCGCCTGTCTCCGCTGCTGTCGCTGATCGCCGTTGCCGTCGCCGCGCATGTCGCGCTCGGCGCGGCGCGCGTGACCACGTCGCTGTATGCGCTGTCGCTGCAGGCGTCCGAGTTCACTGTCGGCACGCTGATCGCGCTGTTTGCCGTATTCCCGATGCTGCTCGCGGTGCCGATGGGCCGCGTGATCGACCGTGGCGGCGTGCGCCGGCCGCTGATGGCCGGCTGCGTGGTTGCGTCTGCCGGCGTCGTCATCGCCGCAACGGTGAAGGCCATCGCCGCGCTGTATGTCGCGGCGATCCTGATCGGCACTGGCTTCATGGCGATCTTCATCGCCGCACAACACGCCGTCGGCACGCTCGCCGCGCCCGACCAGAAGGCCGCGGGCTTCAGCAAGCTGTCGGTCGGCTTCTCGATCTCTGCCTTCCTTGGACCGCTGATCGCGGGCTTCACGATCGACCATGTCGGTCATGCGGCTGCCTTCGGCGCCTGCGGCGCGTTCACGCTGCTGGCCTTCGCGATCGCCTCGGGCCGCGCGCTGCGCGAACTGCCGATACAGCCGGCCGGCGGCGCCCATCAACGCGGCAGCCCGTTGCAGCTGCTGCGCGATCGCGACCTGCGCGGCGTGTACTTCGTTGGCATCCTGCTGGCGGCCGCATGGGACCTGTTCACGTTTGTCACGCCGATCCGCGGCACGCAACTCGGCTTCTCTGCTTCGACGATCGGCATGATCCTCGCGTCATTCTCGGCCGCGACCTTCGCGGTACGGCTGGCCATGCCCGGCATCGTGCGCCGCTTCCACGAATGGCAGGTGCTGACCGGCGCGCTGGGCGCGGCTGCGCTCTGCTATGCGCTGCTGCCGTTCATGCAGCAGCCGCTGGCGATTGCGGGGACCGCGTTCGCGCTCGGCCTCGCGCTGGGCAGCGGACAGCCGAACGTGCTCGCGCTGCTGCACATGGGCGCACCGCCCGGGCGCGGTGCCGAGGCGATCGCGATCCGCGCCAGCATTGGCAACCTGTCGGCCGTTTCGCTGCCGCTGGCCTTCGGCGCTGCCGGCGCCACACTGGGCCTGTTTGCCGTATTCTGGGGATTGGGCGCGATCATCGCCTGCGGCATCCCCGTCGCCGCGCGCCGCGCATTGAAGATTTCTCACTGACGAACCCACGATGACCATGCACAAGACACCGTCCATCGCCGACCTGCGCCGCGATTACAGCCACGCGACGCTTTCAGAACATGAGGTCGACGCCGACCCGATACGGCAGTTCGGCGCCTGGTTCCACCAGGCGCTCGAAGCGCAGCTGCACGAGCCGAATGCCATGGGGCTGGCAACCGTCGGCGCTGACGGCAAGCCCTCGCTGCGCATCGTGCTGCTGAAGGACTTCGACGAGCGCGGCTTCACGTTCTACACGAACTACCAGAGCCGCAAGGGCGGCGCGCTGCTGCAGAATCCGCACGCGGCGCTGACCTTTCACTGGCACGAGCTGGAGCGGCAGGTGCGCATCGAAGGCCGCGTCGAGCGCGTCGCGAGCGAGGAAAGCGATGCCTACTATGCGATCCGCCCGCTGAAGAGCCGCATCGGCGCGCATGCATCCGAACAGAGCCGCCCGATCGAAAACCGCGAACAGCTGGAGCGGCAGTTCCATGAGGCGGAAGCGAAATACGGCGAGCATCCGCCGCGCCCCGCGCACTGGGGGGGCTACCGCCTGGTGCCGGAATGGATCGAGTTCTGGCAGGGCCGCCGCTCGCGGCTGCATGACCGCGTCGCCTACGCGCGGCAGCCTGACGGCAGCTGGAAGCGCGAGCGCCTGCAGCCGTAAGAACCGCTGGTAAAGGAAAGCTGCGCCGCGCTCAGCGACGCAGCTTGTTCTCGAACACCTTCCTGAATTTCGCCACCTTCGGCGCCACCACGAATGCGCAGTACGACTGCAACGGGTGGTTCACGAAATAGTTCTGGTGATAGTCCTCGGCGCGGTAGAAGGCCGGCGCCTCGGCCAGCTCGGTCACGATGGGCGCGTCCCATACATGCGCCATCTCGGCAATCACCTGTTTTGCGGTCGCCATCTGCTCCGGGCTGTTCGCAAAGATCACCGAGCGATATTGCGTGCCGACGTCATTGCCCTGGCGGTTCAGCGTCGTCGGATCGTGGATGGTGAAGAAGATTTCGAGGATGTCGCGATAGCTGACGACGGTCGGGTCGAAATGCACGCGCACGACTTCCGCGTGACCGGTGCTGCCGTCACATACCTGCTCGTAGACAGGATCGGCGACCCGCCCGCCGCTGTAACCGGACTCGACCTGCCGCACGCCCCGCAGTTCCTGGTAGACGGCCTCGAGGCACCAAAAGCACCCGCCGCCGAGGGTTGCGATTTCCGTGGTCATGATGTGTTCCGTACGCTTGTTGCTGGTGTGTCCCACTGTAGCGCAACTCGGACCACGCTGCAGCCGGCATTGCGCAAGCCAGCGCAAGGCGCGCCGCACGGCCGATCGAAGTTTGCCGGCCAGGGACTTCAGGAGCCCGTCCTCAGCACGGGACCGCCATACGCAAACTCCATGCGCTGCGCCGTCACCAGCGACGGCAGCACGACTTGCCGCAGCGTTTCGGTCGTGAAGATGCTGTCGCCGATGAAAGTCGTGCGCGGTCGCGCCGGCAGGTTCGCGCCCAGTGCGGCCAGGCTGGCGGCATGCCATTGCGCGTCATCGCCGGCCAGCCACAGCGCATTGCGCGCAGGGTCGTCGGTTGCCAGCGCCGGATCGTAGTGGCACCAGACCGCCAGCAGGTCCTCCAGCCGGCGTCCGCGCATGCCGTACACGCCCTGCACGTCAACGCCGTCGTCATGCACGGCCAGCGCCACCTTCCGGTCGGCCATCAATACCTTGCCCGCAGACGGCGCGACGCCCTCCAGCGGCAACAGCGACGCGCCGATGCGCAGCAGCGAAAAGTACAGCACGATGGCGTCCGGGTGCCCGTTGCCGACATAGGCGACCGTATCGCCGGCGCGCACGCCCCACTCGCCCTGCAGGCGAGCCGATCCGCGCTCGATGCGCGACCACAGGCGGCGGTAGGTGATGTCGCGATCGGGCAGCACATGCGCGAGCTGGTCGGCGTGCGTGGCGGCATGCTGCTGCAGCAGCGCCAGCATCGATATTTTTCCTGTCTCCATGCCGTGATTCTACGCAACATGCGCCGGCCTTCCGCGCATTGCGGGCAATTTGGGCATAATTCGGAAATACCCAATACAAGTCCAGCATGCTCACCCCTATTGCCAGCGCGGCCGATCCCGAATTCGACACCCGCCATTTCCGCGCCGCCCTGTCTCAGTTCGCCACTGGCGTGACCGTAATCACCACGCGTGACGAGCGCGGCGGTTTCTTCGGGCTGACGGCCAGTTCGTTCAACTCGGTATCGCTGGAGCCGCCGCTGGTGCTGTGGAGCCTGGGCGGCGGCTCGCGCAGCCTGCCGCTGTTTTCGGGGAATTCACATTACGTGATCAATGTGCTGGCCGGCGACCAGGCGTGGCTGGCTGAACGTTTCGCGAGCCGCATCGACGACCGTTTTGAAGGCGTCGACTATGAACTGTCTCAGACGGGCCTGCCCATCCTGCGCGGCGTGTCGGCATGGTTCGAATGCCACAACCGCAGCCGCTATCCGGAAGGCGACCATGTGATCTTTGTCGGCGAGGTCGAGCGTTGCGAGTTCGAGAAGAAGGCGGCGCTGGTGTTTCACGGCAGCCGGTTTGCGCAGCTGGGCGGGTGAGGCGCCCACCGGTACATCATCTCGGCGCAGGCCGGGACCCGGCGACTTTCTGTTTTTCAGGATTGACTGCGCGGCATGAAGCGCAGTCCGGCATCCCGGTTCTTCAGAGCGATAACCCCTCAGCCGAGCAGCTTCTCCAGCACACCCGCAGAATCAAACGCCGCGCGCCGTAGCCGGTCATTCACGCCTTGCCATCGGCTGTCCTGCGGCGGTTGCTCAACCACGATCAGATCCGCCCCCTGCGTATCCAGCGCGCGCAGGCTGACATACAAGCCGTGTGCGTAACCGTCCGGATCAGCAGGCAATTGCGCGGACAACGGCGCATCGGCCGCATCCGACCAGTGCATCAGCGCGATGCGCCGCCCCGCTGCCCGCAGGCGCGCAACAACGTCTTCGAGCTCTGCCGACTCAACCAGTGCGACCGGCGTATGCGGCGCATAGTGCGCATCGAGGCTGCCCGATACGCGCGGCGCGGCCGTGTCGTCCGGCGCAGCCAGCGCACGGCCAAGCACCTGCTCGACCTGTGCCGCGCTGATGCGGCCAGGACGCAGCATCACCGGACCGCGCGTATCCAGCCGGGTCAGGTCGACAATGGTGGACTCAATGCCGACGTCACTCTGACCGCCATCCAGCACCGCGGCCAGCGGGCCCGCGCCGGGCGCGCCGAATTCATCGATCACATGCTGCGCCGTCGTCGGGCTGACGCGGCCGAAGCGGTTTGCGGACGGCGCGGCGATGCCGCCCTGCCCGCCACGGAATTCCTTCAGCAATGCCTGCGCAACCGGATGCGAAGGGCAACGCAGGCCAACCGAATCCTGCCCGCCGGTGACGGCGGCCGGCACGTTCGCTGCGCGCGGCAGGATCAGCGTCAGCGGCCCCGGCCAGAATGCATCGATCAGCCGGCGCGCCTCGTCGGGTACGGCACTGGCCCAGCGCGACAGGTCGGCGTCACGCGCGACATGCACGATCACAGGATGGTTAGACGGCCGCCCCTTGGCCGCGAAGATCGCGGCCACCGCGTCCGGATTGCCCGCATCGGCGGCCAGCCCATAGACGGTCTCGGTCGGCATGGCCACCAGCTTGCCCGTCTCGAGCAGGCGCGCCGCCGCGCGGATCGCGTTCAGGTCGAGGTCCATTCGGTCAGGCGTCGATGCCGAGGATGCGGCAGGCCTGTTCGAAGCGCTGCTGTGCCTCGGCCAGCGTCGGCGCGACAAAGGTCACGTGGCCCATCTTGCGGCCGCGACGCGGATCGTCCTTGCCGTACAGGTGCAGGTTGGCGCCCGGCAGCGCGAGCACCTGCTCCCAGGCCGGCTCGCGCGGCGTGTCGGAAGCGTCGGCAAACCACAGGTCGCCGAGGATGTTCAGCATCACGGCCGGCGAATGCTGGCGCGCGTCGCCGAGCGGCAGCTTTGCCATCGCGCGCACCTGCTGCGCGAACTGGCTGGTGATGCAGGCGTCGATCGTGTAATGACCGCTGTTGTGCGGCCGCGGCGCCATTTCGTTGACGACCAGCGTGCCGTCCTTCAGCACGAAGAACTCCACGCACAGCACGCCGACGTAGTCGAGCCGCCCGATGATCTCCAGCGTCGCTGCCTGCGCGCGCGCCGCGCAATCAGCGGTCACGTTCGGTCCGGGGACGGTGGTGGTGAACAGGATGCCGTCGCGGTGCACGTTCTCGGCGATCGGATAGACCACCGCCTGACCGTCAGCGCCGCGTGCGGCCAGCACCGACACTTCGTAGGCCAGCGGCAGCATCTGCTCGAGCACGCAGGTCACGCCCTTCATCTGCGCGAACGCTTCACGCGCTTCATCGCGCGAGCGTACGCGCACCTGGCCCTTGCCGTCGTAGCCCATGCGCGCGGTCTTCAGGATGCCGGGGAACAGCGCATCCGGCAGCGCATCGATGTCGGCCGCCGACAGGATCGCGCGATGCGGCGCCGGCAGCACGCCGGACACCTGCGCGCAGTCAGTGAAGAATTTCTTTTCTGCGAGGCGGTCCTGCGCGACCGACACGCAGGCGGCCGACGGCGCGACGATCGCCTGTTGTGCGAGCAGCGCAAGGCTGTCCGCCGGCACGTTCTCGAATTCGGTGGTGACGGCCGCGCACTGTTCGCCGAGCTCGGCCAGTGCGGCCGCGTCGGTGTAACCGGCTGACAGCAGGTGGTCGGCCGCGTGGCCGGCCGGGCAGTCTTTCGCCGGCTCGAGCACGGCGACCTTGTAGCCCATCGCCTGCGCGGCATGCGCGAACATGCGGCCGAGCTGGCCACCGCCCATCACGCCAAGCCAGGTGGACGGCGTGGCGGCGGGAATGAAGGCTTCGTTGAGATGGCTGGATTTCATGCGGGCAGGGTCATCGCTTTCGCAGCTTCGGTCTGCTTGGTGCGGAATGTCAGGAGTTTCTCGGCCAGTGCGGCGTCATCGACCGCGATCATCGCGATCGCCGACAGCGCCGCATTCGCGGCGCCGGCCTCGCCGATCGCATAGGTCGCCACCGGTATGCCCTTGGGCATCTGCACGATGGACAGCAGCGAGTCTTCGCCGCGCAGGTACTTCGACGGCACCGGCACGCCCAGCACCGGCACGATGGTCTGCGACGCGATCATGCCCGGCAGGTGCGCGGCGCCGCCGGCACCCGCGATGATCGCGCGCAGGCCGCGCGCGCGCGCCGACTTCGCGTACTCGAACATCTCGTCGGGCATGCGGTGCGCGGAAATCACCTGCGCCTCGTGCGACACGCCGAATTCCTTCAGCAGCGCGACTGCATGCTGCATCACGTCCCAGTCGGACGAGGATCCCATCACGACGCCGATCAGCGGCGCACCTGCAGGCTTGTTCGCTTCGCTCATGGCTTTCCCTCAGTCCTTCAGTTCGTTGCCGGTCAGGCGCTGCAGCGCCTCGCGGTATTTGGCGCCGGTCTTCTCGATCACGTCGGCCGGCAGCGCCGGCGCGGGCGCGGTCTTGTTCCAGTCACTCAGCGTTTCGAGATAGTCGCGCACGAACTGCTTGTCGAACGACGGCGGCGAGATGCCTTCCGCGTACGAATCGGCCGGCCAGAAGCGCGACGAATCGGCGGTCAGCACTTCATCCATCAGGTGCAGCGTGCCGTCCTCATCGAGGCCGAACTCAAACTTGGTGTCGGCGATGATGATGCCGCGCGTGGCAGCATAGTCGGCCGCGGCCTGGTACAGGCGGATGCTGATGTCGCGCATCTTCTCGGCCAGTTCCTTGCCGATGCGGTTCACCATCTCGTCGAAGCTGATGTTCTCGTCGTGCTCGCCGATGTCGGCCTTCGCAGCCGGCGTGAAGATCGGCTGCGGCAGCTTGGCCGCGAGCTTCAGTCCGGCCGGCAGCGGGATGCCGCAGACCGCGCCGGTCGACTGGTAGTCCTTCCAGCCGGAACCGATCAGGTAACCGCGCACCACGGCCTCGACCAGGATGGGCTTGAGCCGCTTGGCCACCACCGCGCGTCCGCGCACCTGCTCGACTTCGTCGGGCGCGACCACGCTCTCCGGCGCGACGCCGGTCAGGTGGTTCGGCACGATGTGGCCGAGCTTCTCGAACCAGAAGTCCGACATCTGGTTCAGCACCTTGCCCTTCGAAGGAATCGGCTCGTTCATCACCACGTCGAACGCCGACAGGCGGTCGGTGGTCACGATCAGGATCTTGTCGTCGCCGACGGCGTAGTTGTCGCGTACCTTGCCGCGGCCGAGCAGCGGGAGGGAAGAGAGGGTGGATTGGTAGAGGCTGTTCATTGAGGTCATTCCTGATAAAGCAAAGTCACTGGATCCCGGCCTGCGCCGGGATGACGAATCAAAAGCTGCCAGCCCTTAAAAGAGTCACCCCGGCGCAGGCCGGGGTCCAGTGTCTTTACGCTTGGGCCGGAGCAGCGGCGTTACTTGACCAGCTGTGCCAGCTCGCCCTTCTTGTAGCGCTCGGCGATCTTCTCCAGCGAGACCGGCTTGATCTTGCCCGCCTGGCCTTCGCAGCCGAACGACAGGTAGCGCGCCTTGCAGACCAGCTTCGCGGCTTCGCGCGCCGGCTTCAGGTAGTCGCGCGGGTCGAACTTCGACGGATTCTCGATGAAGTAGCGACGGATCGCGCCGGTCATCGCGAGGCGGATGTCGGTGTCGATGTTGATCTTGCGCACGCCGTGCTTGATGCCTTCCTGGATCTCTTCAACCGGCACGCCATAGGTCTCTTTCATGTCGCCGCCGAATTCGCGGATCTCGGCCAGCAGCTCCTGCGGCACCGACGACGAACCGTGCATCACGAGGTGGGTGTTCGGGATGCGCGCGTGGATTTCCTTGATGCGGTCGATCGCGAGGATGTCACCGGTCGGCTTGCGCGAGAACTTGTACGCGCCGTGCGAGGTGCCGATCGCGATGGCCAGCGCATCGCACTGGGTCTGACGCACGAAGTCGGCCGCCTGGTCGACGTCGGTCAGCAGCTGCTCGCGAGTCATCTTGCCGTCGGCGCCGTGACCGTCTTCCTTGTCGCCCATCATGGTCTCGAGCGAGCCGAGCACGCCGAGTTCGGCCTCGACGGTCACGCCGATCGCGTGCGAGAACTCGACCACCTTGCGCGACACCTCGACGTTGTACTCGTAGCTGGCGACGGTCTTGCCATCGTCCATCAGCGAGCCGTCCATCATCACCGACGTGAAGCCGGACTTGATCGCGGCCATGCAGACCGCCGGCGACTGGCCGTGGTCCTGGTGCATCACGACCGGGATATGCGGATACGCCTCGACGGCTGCTTCGATCAGGTGGCGAAGGAAGGCCTCGCCTGCGTATTTACGCGCACCGGCCGATGCCTGCATGATCACCGGCGCACCGACTTCGTCGGCTGCCTGCATGATCGCGGTCACCTGCTCGAGGTTGTTGACGTTGAATGCCGGCAGACCGTAGCCGTTTTCGGCGGCGTGGTCGAGCAGCTGGCGCATGGATACGAGAGGCATTGCAATCTCCTGAATAGGTAAGCTTGGTTATCGGTCCCCGATCTTCGTGATCTTCAGGGCATTCGTGCCGCCGGTCTGTCCCATCGGCTCGCCCCAGGTCACGACGATCATGTCATCTTTCTTTGCCAGCCCATTGGCCAGCAACAATTTTTCCACCTCGACGAGCACGGTCTCGCGGTCCATGCCGGCAGTCTTCAGCTCCAGCGGATAGACGTTGCGGAACAGCGCGATCTTGCGGTGCGTCGCAAGGTTCGGCGTCATCGCGTAGATCGGCATCTCGATGTTGTGCCGGCTCATCCACAACGCGGTCGAGCCGGACTCGGTCAGCGCAACGATCGCGCGCGCGCGCAGGTGGTGCGCGGTAAACAGCGCGCCGTACGCGATCGACTGGTCGATGCGCGTGAAGGTGGCATTCAGGAAGTCGGTGTCGAGCGTCGGCGGATCGGTCTTTTCGGCCTCGATGCAGATGGCGGCCATCGTCTCGACCGTCTCGACCGGATACTTGCCGGCGGCCGTCTCGGCCGATGTCATCACTGCATCGGTGCCATCGAGCACCGCGTTGGCGACGTCCGATACTTCGGCGCGTGTCGGCACCGCGTTCTGGATCATCGACTCCATCATCTGCGTCGCCGTGATCGCCAGCTTGTTGCTGGCCCGTGCCATGCGGATCATGCGCTTTTGCAGCGCAGGCACCGCGGCATTGCCCACTTCAACCGCGAGATCGCCGCGCGCGACCATGATGCCGTCGGACGCGTCGAGGATCTCCTGCAGACGCGGAATCGCTTCCGCGCGCTCGATCTTCGCGATCATGCGTGGCTTGCGGCCGTGCGCCTCGCCGGCCACCGTGGCCAGCTGGCGCGCCATTGCCATGTCGGTCGCGCTCTTCGGGAAGGACACGGCGATGAAATCGGCGCCAAGCGCCATCGCCGTCTTGATGTCCTCCATGTCCTTCGCGGTCAGCGCGGGCGCGGACAGTCCGCCGCCCTGCTTGTTGATGCCCTTGTTGTTCGACAGTTCGCCACCGATCTTCACGGTGGTGAAAATCTCGCTGCCGGCGATGCGCTCGACCGTCAGCACGATCAGCCCGTCATTCAGCAGCAGCAGGTCGCCGGACTTCAGGTCATTCGGCAGTTCCTTGTAGTCGAGGCCGACGCGCTGCTGGTCACCCAATTCGCAATTGGCATCGAGGATGAATGCGTCGCCCTTCACCAGTTCGATCTTGCCGTCGGCGAATTTGCCGACGCGGATCTTCGGCCCCTGCAGGTCGGCCATGATCGCGACTTCACGCCCGCAGGCCGCCGCAGCGTCGCGCACCATCTGCGCGCGCGCCACATGGTCTTCAGCTTTGCCGTGCGAGAAATTCAGGCGCACCACGTCGACGCCGGCAGCAATCATCCGCTGGAGCACGTCGGGGGTGCTCGATGCGGGGCCGATAGTGGCAACGATCTTGGTGGCGCGCAGTTTCATGGCGTCTCGCTGTTAGTTGGTTGCGCGCTGCTGGAGCACGTCGACGGCGGGCAGCACCTGTCCTTCGAGGAATTCGAGGAAGGCGCCGCCACCGGTGGAGATGTAGCCGACCTTGTCGGCGATGTCGTATTTTGCGATCGCAGCCAGCGTGTCACCGCCGCCAGCGATGGAGAAGCCCTTCGATGCGGCGATCGCCATCGCCAGCGTCTTCGTGCCTTCGCCGAACTGGTCGAACTCGAACACGCCGACCGGGCCGTTCCAGACGATGGTGCCGGCATCCAGCAGTTGCGCCGCCAGCGCCTTCGCGGTGACCGGGCCGATGTCGAGGATCATGTCGTCATCCGCCACGTCAGCTACTGCCTTCACCGTTGCGACTGCGGTCGGCGCGAACTCCTTCGCGCACACGACGTCGGTCGGGATCGGCACGGTTGCGCCGCGCTTTGCCATGATGTCGATGATGGCCTTGGCCTCGTCGATCAGGTCGGCCTCGGCCAGCGACTTGCCGATTTTCAGGCCGGCAGCCAGCATGAAGGTGTTGGCGATGCCGCCGCCGACGATCAGGCGATCTACCTTGTCGGCCAGCGATTTCAGGATGGTCAGCTTGGTCGACACCTTCGAACCGGCGACGATTGCCGCCAGCGGACGCGCCGGCTGGCCGAGCGCCTTGCCGAGCGCATCGAGCTCAGCGGCCAGCAGCGGGCCGGCGCAGGCGACCGGCGCGAATTTAGCGATGCCGTGCGTGGTCGCTTCCGCGCGGTGCGCGGTGCCAAAAGCGTCGTTCACATAGACGTCGCACAGTTTCGCCATCTTCTGCGCCAGTTCGTCGCTGTTCTTCTTCTCGCCCTTGTTGACGCGGCAGTTCTCGAGCAGCACGACCTCGCCCGGCGCGACATCGACGCCGTCAACCCAGTTCGCCTTCAGCGCAACCGACTTGCCGAGCAGTTCGGACAGGCGCGCGGCGATCGGCGCCAGCGAATCTTCGGGCTTGAACTCGCCTTCGGTCGGACGGCCGAGGTGGGACGTGACCATCACCGCCGCGCCTGCGTCGAGCGCTGCGCGGATCGCCGGGACCGACGCGCGGATGCGGGTGTCCTCGGTGATCTTGCCGGCGTCGTCCTGCGGCACGTTCAGGTCGGCGCGGATGAAGACGCGCTTGCCGCGCAGTTGGTCATTCTGGACGAGGTCGGTCAGGCGCTTGAATTGCATGGCGGGGTCGGTGCGGATTATTGGAAATCCGCTATTTTACCGCAGCGACCGGCCGGCAAAACCGTTGCCAAACCGTCATGCCTGACGCCTGCCGGGCGTCAGGTCCACAGCCGCAGCGCCGTATAGCAGACCATGCCGAACACCAGCGTGCCCAGCAGGTGGCGCGTGTACAGGAAGAAGACCGTGGCCGCGATCGCCGCCATCAGCTTGATGTTCTGCCAGGGTTCGACCAGCGCGCCCTGCGTCATCAGCAGGTCCGGCGCGAGAATGGCCGACAATGCGACCGCCGGCACATAGCCGAGCGACTTCTGCATCCAGCCCGGCATCCGGCGCGAACCGCCGACCATGAAGAAGAAACTGCGGGTGATGACCGTGGTGCCGGCCATCAGTACGATCAGCAGCAGGTATTCCCAGTTATCGAGGTTCATCCGGCCGCTCCCTGCTTGTCCAGCGCTTTTTCGGCAGCCACGGCGGCGCCGATGCCGCAGACGATCGCGGCCAGCAACCCCAGCCGGTACGGCCAGCTGACGGTAGCCACCGCGACGAGGCTGGCCGCGATCACGCCAACCACGGTCGGCTTGCTTTTGACCAGCGGTATGGTCATCGCCAGCAGCGCCAGCGAGCCGGCGAAGCCGACACCCCAGCTCGGCGGTATCTGGCTGGCCAGCAGGATGCCGACCATCGTGCCCAGCTGCCACGCCCACCAGTTCGGTATGAACAGCCCGCGGAAATAGCCGAGCTTGCCGGCATGCTTGCCGACCGTGTGCGCCGGATAGCGTTGCGGGAAGAAGGCCATCACCAGATCGACGTTGTTGTAGCCATACCAGAGCCGCTGCCACCATTTCAGGTGAATGAAGTGCGGGCCGATCACGGCGCTGAAAATCACGAAGCGCAGATTGACCATCAGCGCGGTCAGCGCCATCACGCCGATCGGCGCGCCGGCGGCGATCAACGGCAGCACGGCCAGTTGCGCGGAACCGCCGTAGACCACCAGCGTCATCACGACTGCCTGCCAGACCGACAGGCCGGACTGCACCATCGCCATGCCCGAGACGGCGCCCCAGGCGAACAGGCCCGGCACGGTCTGTGTGCTGACGCGCACGCCGTCCCAGAACGCGGCTTTCTCGCGTTTCTGGTCGCGTTCCGCGTCACGATTCTGGTCGCGTTCGTCCGGACTGGCAGCTGGATTGGACATGGCAGGAAGACAGGCCCCTGAAAATGCGCGAGCCCGCACGGCGAGTGCGGGCCATCGGGTTTCACAAAGTGCATATTCTACCGAGCAAGCCGCGACCGGCATTGAATCCGCTAAAATCCCCCTTTTGCAAACAAATACTCATTCGAACTGGAGAACCTGACATGTCCATGGCTGACCGCGACGGCAAAATCTGGAAAGACGGCAAACTCGTCGACTGGCGCGACGCCAACCTGCATATGCTCACGCACAGCCTGCACTACGGCATGGCGGTGTTCGAGGGCGTGCGCGCTTACAAGACCACCGACGGCACCGCGATCTTCCGCCTGAAGGAGCACACGCAGCGCCTGTACAACTCGGCGAAGATCTTCCAGATGGCGATCCCGTACGACATGGAGACCCTGATGGAGGCGCAGAAGGAAGTGGTGCGCGCCAACAACCTCGAGTCCTGCTACCTGCGCCCGCTGGTCTGGATCGGCTCGGAAAAAATGGGCGTGTCCGCGCGCGGCAACACCATCCACGTCGGCATCGCGGCATGGCCGTGGGGTGCGTATCTAGGCGAAGACGGCATCAAGCGCGGCATCCGCGTGAAGACCTCGTCGTTCACCCGCCATCACGTGAATGTGTCGATGGTCCGTGCGAAGGCCAGCGGCTACTACATCAACTCCATCCTCGCGAACCAGGAAGTGACCGCCGAAGGCTATGACGAGGCGCTGCTGCTCGATACCGACGGTTATGTGTCCGAAGGCGCCGGCGAAAACGTGTTCGTGATCAAGAACGGCAAGATCTACACGCCGGACCTGGCCAGTTGCCTCGACGGCATCACCCGCGACGCGGTGCTGACGATGGCGCGCGACCTCGGCATCGAGATCGTCGAGAAGCGCATCACGCGCGACGAAGTCTACTGCGCGGACGAAGCCTTCTTCACCGGCACGGCCGCCGAGATCACGCCGATCCGCGAGCTGGACAACCGCGAGATCGGCATCGGCAGCCGCGGTCCGATCACGGAGAAGCTGCAATCGCTGTTCTTCGACGTGGTGGGCGGCAAATCGGACAAGTATCGTCACTGGCTGACCAAGGTCTGAGACAAGCGAAGGAGCCATCGATGAGCCAGCCAGCGCAAGCGATCGAACTCGACGCGAAAGACCTGCCCGCGTACTGCCCGAACCCGGCCATGCCGGCCTGGTCTTCGCACCCGCGCGTGTTCCTCGACTTCGCCGCCAACGGTGAAGCGAAGTGCCCGTACTGCAGCACGGTGTACCGGCTCAAGCCGGGCGTGCACGCGCATTCCCACTGAGGCGCGCCATGGCGCGCCGCGTCCCGGCCTCCCTGCGCGAATGTCGCGGGGCAGGCTGAGCGCGGCGCTTGCCGCTGCTGACCCGCCAAGCCGTCTACTCCCACTCTCCGATGCCCATCCAGCCGAATCACCTCGCCAGCGCCGACGACGTTGAACATGCGTTCTACGACGCGGTTGCCCGCGCCGACCTCGAGGCGCTGATGGCGCTGTGGGCTGATGACGACGAGATCGCCTGCGTGCATCCGGGCGCGCCGCGCCTGCAGGGACATGCAGCGATCCGCGCGTCGTGGGAACTGATCTTCGAGCGCGGCCCGGTGCACATCCGTCCGCGCCACCTGCACGTCTCGCAGAACATGACCTGCTCGGTGCACACGCTGGTCGAAGAAGTCGACGTGCCGGACGATCCCGACTGGCAGGAGGCACACATCCTCGCGACCAATGTCTACCTGAAGACGCCGCAGGGCTGGCGCATGGTGCTGCACCACGCGTCGGTCGCGCCCGGCCGTCCGGCCGAACAGGCACTGCCACAGGGCGTGCTGCACTGACGCCGAGGCCGGATGAGCGACTATTCGGCTCCTCGCTGGCTTCCCGGCGGCCACCTGCAGACCATCTGGCCTGCCAAGCTGATCCGCACACCCGAAGTGACGCTCAAGCGCGAGCGATGGAACGCGCCGGACGGCGACTTCATTGACATCGACCTGGTCGAGGGCCTGCCCGGCAAGCCCCTGCTGCTGCTGTTTCACGGCCTTGAAGGCTCATCGTCCAGCCATTACGCACGGACGATGCTCGCGCACATCGAGGCGCTCGGCTGGTCGGGCGCCGTGCCGCATTTTCGCGGCTGCTCGGGCGAACTGAACCGCGCACCACGCTTTTACCATTCCGGTGACGCCGACGAAATCGGCTGGATTCTCGAACGCATGGCGCAGCATCCGCTGGCACACAACGCGTCCGCCTTTTTCGCTGCGGGCGTCTCGCTCGGCGGCAACGCGCTGCTGCGCTGGCTCGGTACGCGCGGCCGCGACGCCGGCTTCATCGACGCTGCCGCGGCCATCTCCGCGCCGCTCGACCTGGCCGCCGGCGGCGCTGCGCTGTCGTCCGGATTCAACCGCGTCTACACGCTCAGCTTCCTGCGCACGCTGAAGCCGAAATGCCTCGCCAAGCTTGAACAGTTCCCCGGACTGTTCGACCGTGAACGCATGCTGGCCGCGCGCAACCTATACGAGTTCGACAATGTCGTGACCGCGCCGCTGCACGGCTATCGCGACACCGACGACTACTGGCACCGGGCGAGCGCAAAGCATGTGCTCGACGGCATCCAGGTGCCGACGCTGGTGCTGAACGCGCGCAACGACCCTTTCCTGCCCGCGCGTCACCTGCCGCGCAGCGCGTCCGATGCAGTGATCCTGGAGTATCCTGCCGAAGGCGGCCACGTCGGATTCGCGACCGGCCGCCTGCCCGGATCGCTGGACTGGCTGCCGGACCGCATCGTGCGCTTCCTGTGCAAACAGGTCAGCCTGAAGGACGGCATCGAGGCGGCGGCCTGACGCGCGCAGCCCTCCGCTTCCCGATTCACGCCCCCAACCAAACGACACTTCAGCCAATGGACGAAATCGTCAGGCAGGCCATGGCCAAGTGGCCGAACGTGCCGCACTGTCGCGGCTGGCTCGCGCTCGACGCGCGCGGCGCCTTCCGCATGCGCGACGAGGCGGCGCAGGCCGCGAATGCTGCCGGTGACGTGATCCGCCATCCCGCGCTGTTGTCCTTCATTTACCGCAACTACAGCCACGACGAGCACGGCGCCTGGTACTTCCAGAACGGCCCGCAGCGCGTGTATGTGGAGCTGGCTGCAACGCCTTACATCGCACGCACTGCGCCCATGGGCGGCTTCGTCACGCATGACGGCGAGCCGCTGCCGCCGGTCGATGCCGCATGGATCACCGACGAGGGCCGGTTGGTGCTGGAGGCCGGCGGCAAGATAGCGATGGTCGATGACCGCGACCTCGCAGAATGCGTCGGGATGCTGCGCATGGACGGCACGCCCGTCGACGACGAAGTGCTGATGATCTGGCTGGAAAGGATGCAAGGCGAACTGCAGCTGGACACCGGAACGCGGCAGGTGCCGGTGCGGCCGCTGCGGAGCAACGAGCTGGCGGCACGGCTGGGCTTTGATGCACATCCGGCGCGGCAGGCGGCCGGATCTCACGCTAGCGCTGATTCGGCTTCGCCGCCTTCCCCTGCTTCATGATCTCCTGCCAGCTCGCCTGCAGTTCGCGTTCGCGCGCATCGATGATGGCCTGATCGTAGAAGCTGGCATCCGGAGCAGTACGCGCTATCCGCAGCTGTTCGAGCGCGGACGGCAGTGCGCCGGTCAGCGCGTAATACTCGGCCAGCGCCATGTGCTGCTGCGCCTGCCTGCCGGCTTCTGCATACGCGCGCGCCAGCGCGCGCTGCACGCCGGCGTCTTCCCTGTACAGCTGCGCCTGGTCGCGCAGGAAGGTGACCGCTTCCTCCTTCTTGCCATTGGCCAGCAGCGCGTCCGCATATTGCATCGACAACGCACGCGACAGCGGGAAGCGCAGCCGCCCTTCGGAGGCCAGCGCCAGTGCCTGTGCCGGACGGCGGGCGGCCATCTGCAGTTCGATATCCAGGCTCTTGAACACCGGCGACAGCGGATAGGCGGGCTTGCGCTCGACCTCGGCGCGGATTTCATCGACCAGCGTTTGCGCGCGAGCGACATCCCGCTGGCGCAAGGCGATCATCGCCAGCCCGTAGCGTGCACCCAGCGACGGCACCCGCGCGCCCTGCTTCAGCTGTTCGCCGAACACGGTTGCCGCATCGCGCAGGCCTTGCGGCGAGTCATCCTGCAACACGCGGATTCGCGCCTTGAGAAAGGAAAAATCGATGCTGTCGACGCGCTGCCGGTACGGCAGCGTGCGAATGCGGGCATCGACGTCGGCCATCCGCTCGGTGGTCAGCGGGTGCGTCAGCAGGTAGGACGGCACGCGGTCGCTGCGATTGCGGCCGGCTGCCTGCAGCCGGCTGAAGAAGCTCACCATGCCGTTCAGTTCGAAGCCGCCGCCGTTCAGTATGTTCACGCCGATGCGGTCTGCCTCGCGTTCCGCGTCACGACCGAAACTCAGCTGCCGCTGCGCCGCCAGCCCGCTGCCGCCCATCATCGCGGCGGCGGCAAGATCCGGGCTCGAGCGCGCCGCCAGCGCTGCCACCAGCAAACCAACCATCGGCAGCAGCGAATCCTTTTTCTGCGCGCCGATCATTCGCGCAATGTGCCGCTGCGAAACGTGGCCAATTTCATGCGCCAGCACCGATGCCAGTTCGGATTCCGTCTGGGACGCCAGCACCAGGCCGGAATGGACGCCGATGAAACCGCCCGGCAGCGCGAACGCATTCAGCGACGGATCGCGCACGGCGAAGAAGAAATAATCGTAGCCGGCATCGCCGCGCGCATCGGGCGTGGCCGACAGCAGCGAGCCGCCGAACTGGTTCAGGAAATCCAGCGTGACGGCATCGTCCAGATAGTCGGGATCGCGGCGGATGTTGTTCATCACCTGTTCGCCGAGCTTGCGCTCCATCAAAGGCGACAGTTCTTCGCCCTCGGAGCCGCCGAGGTTGGGCAGCGCCTGCGCATGCAGCACGGCCGGCGCAAGCAGCACCGGTGACGCAAGCATGACGGCGCTTGCTGCAAACGCTTGCAGCAAGCGAGACAATAAGCGCGTACGGAAGGGACGATGCATGGTGCTATGATACCCGCAACCAACATTTGTTCGCCCCGGCCACACAGACCGAAACATTCACGCATGAGCGCCCAGAAAAACAGCAACACCACCCCGTCCGGCAACGGCGGCCTCACCCATTTCGACGAAGGCGGTCAGGCACATATGGTCGATGTCGGCGCGAAGTCAGAAACGCACCGTGTCGCGATTGCCAGCGGCTACATCCGGATGAAGCCGCAGACGCTTGCTGTGGTGATCGGCGGCACGGCGAAAAAAGGCGACGTGCTGGGCATTGCGCGCATCGCGGCGATCATGGCAGCCAAGCGCACGAGCGACCTGATTCCGCTGTGCCATCCGCTCGCGCTGACCCGCGTTGCAGTAGAGTTCACGATCAATGAATCCGATTGCAGCATCATGTGCAACGCGCAGGTCGAGACGCACGGCAAGACCGGCGTCGAGATGGAAGCGCTGACGGCCGTGCAGGTTGGCCTGCTGACCATCTACGACATGTGCAAGGCGATTGACCGCGGCATGGTGATGTACGACATCCGCGTGATGGAGAAGCATGGCGGGAAGTCGGGGAGCTGGAAGGTCGAGTGATAATCTCCGGTGCTACGCCAAATCTGATTAGCGTAGCCCGGCAGAGCGGGAAATTCGGGTTACCTGCCGGACTCGATGACCCAATGCAGAATCGCCGGCAGTCAATTCGCATTCAAGTCTGCTCGGGCGCAAGACTGCTATGCACTTCAGCCAGTCATTCGCGCCTGAGGTCAAAGACCAGTACTTCAGCCGCTTTGCCACCCGCAAGACCCAACGCTGACTCCCCATCAAGCAATGCGCCGTCGCCGCCATTGAGAACATGACCATTCAAGGTAATCTGGCCACGCGCAAGATGCACATAGGTCAGCCGGCCGGGATCTAGCTGCCGGTGCACTTGCTCGCCATCGTTGAAGAGTCCCGCTTCAATGCGAGCGTCCGCATTGATGCTCACCGAGCCATCGGCTCCGTCCGGCGACACGATCAGACGCAGGCGGCCTTGGCGCTCGGTCGTTGAATAATGTCTTTGCTCATAGCCGGGACGAATCCCCTTGAACTTCGGCAGTATCCAGATTTGCAGAAAATGTACCGGCTGTTCACGTGAATTGTTGAACTCGCTGTGCAAAACACCGGTTCCGGCACTCATGCGCTGCACGTCGCCGGGCCGCATGATGCCACTATTCATGCCGCCGGCCTCACCATTGCCCATGCTGTCCTTGTGAGACAGTTCACCGTCGAGCACATAACTGACAATTTCCATATCCCGATGGCCATGCGCACCAAAGCCATGGGCCGGCGCGACGGTGTCGTCATTAATCACGCGAAGGTTGCCATGCCCCTGGTGGCGCAAATCGAAATAATCTCCGAAGGAAAAGGTATGCGCGCTACGAAGCCATCCGCCGTGGGTGCTGCGTCCGCGCTCTTCAGCTTTGCGAATCGACATCATCGTCATCTCCTTAAGTTCAACGGCGGGTCTCCGAAGGCGGCTTAATCCGCGCGCCCTGCGCGCGGATTTTCCTGTGTACGCCTTTACTGAACCACGACCTGCCGGGTCGGTCGCGGGTAGCGATCGGCGTGCACTTCATTCAGTTTTTTGCCGCCGGTGAAGCCACCGGCAGGCAGTTCCCCGATACGCTGCGCTTCGACCAACTCTGCCAGCACTTCAGCACGCGACTTGCCAGAAGCCGACACGCTGTGCGGATAGCGGTGCGGGTACACTTCATTCAGATTTTTGCCTCCAAGGTAGCTTCCTGCAGGCAGATCACCGGTGCGGCGTGCCTGTTCCAGTTCAGCCAGCACTTGTTCGCGCGTCACGACCGACGTTGCGGCGGCCTGCGGATAACGCTGCGGATAAATTTCATTCAGCTTCTTGCCGCTGAAAACGCTGCCGGCCGGCAGATTGCCAGTGCGCTGCGCCTCGACGAGTTCCGATTGAACTTGCTCACGCGTTTTGCCAGCGGAGGCCTCGGTAGCGCCAACAACGTTCGCCGAGAACAGCAGACCGGCGATAGCGAGCAGAGAGAGATTCGTCTTTTTCATGATTCAGTCCTTTCAGGGTAATGGGTTGCGGTACTGCCTGATCGGTAGGTTTCCTGACCGCGTCGAAGTGACCTGCGAGTGGTGCTTGCTTCGATGACTGAACTGTATAATTTCCATAAACGCTGAAAAACCACCAAAAACGCAATCGATTATTTCTAAAAAAGAAATAATGAAATTTCCAAAAGGGAAGCCCTGAATGGATCGCCTGCTGTCAATGCGTGTTTTTACGGAGGTCGTTGACGAAGGAAGCTTCGCTGGTGCGGCACGCACACTCGATCTGTCTCCGGCAGCCGTAACTCGCCTCGTCGCCGACCTCGAAGAGCACCTCGGCACCCGCCTGCTGCAAAGATCGACCCGGCGCCTCGCGCTGACTGATGCAGGGGATCTTTACCTGCGGCGGGTTCGGCAGATATTGCAGGATGTCGACGAGGCCGATGCCCTGGCGGGACAGGCAAGCACCGACCTGTCCGGGGTCCTGCGAGTGCAGGCGCCCCCGGTCCTTGCCAGTTATCACATTGCCCCGGTTCTGAAGGAATTCCGGGAGCAATATCCCGAGATTTCTATTGACCTGGATGTCTGGTCCCCCAATGATCCGCCGGTCGAAGACTATGACCTGACGCTACTGTCAGCTGATGACCGATATGACGCGAATGTGATTGCGCGAAAAGTGCTCGAGTCACAAGCGATACTGGTTGCAGCGCCGGCCTATCTGAGTCGGCGCGGCACGCCAGAACAGCCGGATGATCTCAAGGCACATGATTGCCTTCGACTCAAGCCGTTCGGAACGCGAGAGAAAACATGGAAGCTCTGGAGCGCGCGTGCGGCAGAACGGCCGGTGGAAGTGGAAATCAAGCCCGTGCTTTGGGCCAACCACACGGCGACGTTGCTGGAAGCGGCGCTCGACGGGGTAGGAATCACCTCGATGCCCATCGATCTGGCCGCACCGTATCTGATGCGCGGTGAACTGGTCCGGATACTCGCCCCCTGGATCGCAGGTCATCTGACGATCTACGCCGCGGTTCCCAGCCGAAAGTACATACCTCGCCGCACGCAGGTTTTCTTCGACTTCCTGGTCGAGAAACTGAGAGCGCGAGTCGCCGCCGTGCTGAACAACTGCACAGACTGCAATGACGATAACCTGGTATTCGTGGAGGCAACCGGCTCACTGCAGTTGCCGCAAACCACGAAGTAATCGCGGGACGCTTGCTCCGCCGTCGGCGTTGACAAGCGAGAACACAGGCAAGCCTGCGGACTCCGTCATGACAAGACCCCGGTCGCAGCGCGTGGTGATGCCAAAACATTTCCCTACCTTGCCAGATTGCGCCACCTGAATTGCGCTAACGCAAAGCGGTCAGGAAAAAGCCTGCTCCACTAACAATCTCCCCCGTCACGACCCCGCCATAAGTCCATCCGCCCGAATCGCCTCAATGCAAGGAGCACCGCCATGACCACGCAGACAAGCCCGGCTTCGAACCCCAACCAGGCACTATGGGAAAAAGGCGATTTCACCCGCATCGCGGCGACGATGCGCGAAAGCGGCGAGGCACTCGTCAAGGCACTCGGCATCAAATCAGGCGAAAAGCTGCTCGACCTGGGCTGCGGCGACGGTACGACGGCCCTGCCGGCCGCCAGGCTGGGCGCGGAGGTGCTTGGCGTGGACATCTCGCGCAATCTGGTAGCCGCTGGCAAGCAACGCGCCGAAGAAGCCGGCCTGGCCAACTGCAGGTTCGAGCA
>JACCDX010017657.1_pt1 | contig 23456 bp, 17 predicted proteins | sample 7449681 | NCBI WGS metagenome assembly JACCDX01 (sample SAMN15323450, study PRJNA562643) | freshwater metagenome | isolation source: river surface water | place: USA:Blue River Watershed | collected 2017-08-18
TCGCCGGATAGGTCGGCGTGTGGTGCATCGCCTTGTCGTACTGGTCGGCCAGGTCGAGCTTCGCCGACATGTTCTGCCACTGGTAGGCAACCGTCAGCGAGATCTGGTCAATCTCCTTGACCGTGCGGAGCACCTGTTCGGCATAGACCCGCGCGCGCGCCGACGCCAGCTTCATCGCATCCTGCCGCGCCTCGCTCAGGTCATGGTACAGCTTGCCGAGCGTGCCGACCCAGATCGCCAGCAGGAACAGGGCGGCCGTGGCCGCCCATAGCAGGTAGATCGTCCGGTTGTCTTGAAACGCCTGGCGGTCGGGCTCGAATACGCGGTCCATGGTCCGCGACCGGTGGGATTTCCGCCGCCATGACAAGGCGACGAATTGATCTTTCCGATCATAATTTTTATATGGATGGCTAGTGTACCAAAAGATCGGAAAATAACTGACCGAAAAGTTAACTGCCTCCGGCGCGCAGCGACTGCAACGGCGCGACGCTGCGCCCGACGGCCAGCAGCCGCTCGGCGCGCGCCAGCACGACGATGGCGGCGGCCGGCACCGCCGGCGAAATGACATGGCCCTGGATTTCATCGCAGCCGATGGTCTGCAGCAGCCGCAGCTGCTCGAGCGTCTCGACGCCTTCGGCAACGACGCGCATGCCGAGCGCGGTCGCCATCGACACGATCGCGCGGTACATCAGCTCGCCCTCCGAGCCGTGCGCGAGCGCGCGCGTGAACGCCTGGTCGACTTTCAGCACGTCGACATCAAGCCGGTGCAACTGGGCCAGCGACGAGTAGCCAGTGCCGAAATCGTCGATCATCAGGCGGATGCCGAGCGCGCGTATCGCATCCAGGTCGCGCGACGTCGCTGCGCCGCGGTCCACCATCGCCGATTCGGTGATCTCGACTTCCAGCAGCGACGCCGGCAGCGCGTGCCGCTCGAGCGCCTGCGCCAGGCAGGCGGCGGTGCTGCCGGCCTGCAGCTGCCGCGGCGACACGTTGACCGACACGGGCACCAGCGCGATGCCCTGCTCGCGCCACTGCGCGATCTGCGCGGCGACCTGCTCGACCACGATCTCGCTGATCGGCACGATCAGGCCGGCGTTCTCGGCGACGTCGATGAATTCCGCCGGCGACAGCAGGCCGCGCTGCGGATGCTGCCAGCGCACCAGCGCCTCGACGCTGCTGAGGCGGCCGGTGACGGCGCTGACGCGCGGCTGGTAATGGACGACAAACTCGTCGCGCCCGATCGCCTGCCGCAGCGCGTGCTCGTCGGCGAGGCGTTTCAGCAGCAGGTCGGACAGCGCCGCGCGGTACAGCTGGTGGCGGCCCTTGCCGGCGGCCTTGGCCGCATACATCGCGACGTCGGCATGCTTGAGCAGGCTGTCGGCGTCGTGGCCGTCGTCGGGAAACAGGCTGATGCCGATCGACGCCGATATGCTGCCGCCGGAGGCGCCCGCCAGCGCGAACGGCTCGCTCAGGCGCTCGATGATGTCCGCGGCGACACGCTCGAGCGCCTCGTCGCCGTCCGCGTTCTCCAGCACCACCGTGAACTCGTCGCCGCCGAGCCGCACCACGCGGTCGGTGGCGCGTACCGACTCGCCGATGCGCGTGGCGGCCTGCAACAGCAATTCGTCGCCGGCCTGGTGGCCGAGCGTGTCGTTGACTTCCTTGAAATTGTCGAGGTCGATGAAGAACAGCGCCAGCCGGCCGTCCCCGCGCGCCGCGCGCCGGATCGCCGCCGGCAGGTAGTTCAGCAGCCAGCGCCGGTTCGGCAGTTGCGTCAGCGGATCGTTGTTGGCCAGGTCGGCCAGCGCCTGCTCATGCGCCTTCAGTTCGGAAATGTCGCGCAGGGTCAGCGCAATGCCTGAGCCGGAATGTACCGCGCGCCGATACACCCAGGTCGCGCGCAGCCAGCCGTGCGCAGGCACGCGCTGCTCATCCTCGCACAGGCCGTTCTCCAGCGCCTTCGCGCAGACCGCGACCAGCTCGGCGCGCGCAGCCGGCGTCAGCGCATCCTTCGCGCGGCGGCCGACGAGGTGGCTGCGCCGCAGGCCGAGCATCGCGGCGGCGCGCTCGTTGCAGTCCTCGATGCGGAAGTCCCACATCTTGCCGCGCTCGTCACGCAGCGGCGACAGCATGTAGAAGCCCTCGTTGGCCGCGTCGGTCGCCATCCGGTAGGTGCGGCGCACATCTTCGTCACTGCGATGGCGGTGCGCCACATGCACCGAGATCACAATGCCGGCCAATGCCAGCAGTGACAGGAACAGCGTTCCTATCCATGCGCCGGTACGGTAGCCGCGCGCCACCGGCAAGTGCGGCGCCAGCGCGTTCTCCTCGGTCAGGCCCGCGATCGCCACCAGCCGGTAGGGCTCGATGCGGTGCCAGGCGACGAAGCGCGCGCGGCCGTCGACAAACTTGTCGCCACTCTCGAAGCGCGTGCCCTGCTCCGGCCCGAACACCGGCGGTTCCTTGTAGAACACGCGCGCCTCCTGCACCCCGTGGCCGAGGCGCGTCGCCAGGAAAGTGCCCTCCTGCAGCCGCGCAGTGACGAAATCGTACTGGCCCTGCTGCGCATCATCCTGCAGCGTGGCGATGAAGTCCGGCAGCACGGAGACGACGACGACACCGGCAAAGCGACCGCGCGCATCCAGCAGCCGGCGCGAGAAGCGGATCAGCGGCTTGCCGGCCAGATGGCCGAATTCGGGACCGGAAATCAGCAGGCCGCTGCAGCAGCCGATGCGCTGCTTCACGAAGAAATCGACGACCGAGAAATCCGAATTCGACGTCAGCGGGAACGAGGTGCGCACCGGGCGCCCGGACGCATCAATGATCGCAATGAAAAATTCATGATGGTTGGGGAACAGTCCGCGCATGCGGTCGCGCAGCAGGTTGACCCGCGCCGGATCGTCATGCCAGCGGTAAGCGACCGACAACGTGAGCCGGTCCATCTGCGCGGCCAGGTGCCTGAGCTGCGCGGAATAGCCGTTGGCCAGCGCGAAGGCCTGCTGCATCGCCACCTTGCGCCGTTCCTGTTCGTCGCGCGCGATCTCGGTCTCGGTTGCAGCCCACAGCAGCACGATCACGAACAGCAGGCCGACCACCCAGGCGATCAGCCTGAAGAGATCGGAAACGGCACCCGGGTAATCGACGGGCAATGCATGCTTTCGCCAGCGCAATCCTGTCTCCCTTTCATGCGATCGTCTTGTTCTGTCTGGGATGAAATGCCGGACAGGTGGCTCATGGCAACCCAAAAGTGAACAAATCAGCAACAGGTTTGCGGAATATCATGCGCGACCCGGAGGGACGCGCTGCCCGTCGTCGCGCCGCGAGCCGAATCGCCGCGCATAGGCCCAGGTAAATTCGGCACCGAGCAGGAAAATCTGGGCGGAGTAATAGACCCAGGCCAGCATCGCCACCAGCGAGCCGGCCGCGCCGAACACCGAGCCGAGGCCGCTGCGTCCAAGGTAGAGGCCGATCAGGAATTTGCCGGCGGTGAACAGCAACGCGGTGACTGCGGCCCCGAGCCAGACATCGGCCCAGGCGACCCGCGCGCGCGGCATCAGCTTGTAGATCATTGCGAACATCACGGTCACCAGCGCAAAGCCGACCAACTGGTTCAGCAGTTCGGCCAGTGGCAGCCAGTGGCCGAACCACGGTCCCCACCACTTGCCCAGCGCCGCCAGCGCCGCCGACAGCAGCAGCGACACCATCGTCAGGAAACCCATGCCGAGGATCAGGCCGAGCGACAGCAGCCGGGCGCGCAGCAGCGCCCACCATCCGCCGGCCGCGCGCTGCGGCGCGCGCCAGATGCGGTCGAGCGCATCCTGCAGTTCGGCAAATACCGTGGTCGCGCCGACGATCAGCAGGCCGGCGCCGGCCAGCGTCGACAGCAGCCCCTGCGCCGGCCGGTCCGCGCTTTCGACCAGCCCCTCGACCACGCGCGCGCCGGCGTCGCCGACCAGACCGCGCAGCTGCGTGGTGATCTCGCCGCGCGCCGCGTCCGCACCGAAGACCAGTCCGGCCACCGAGATCACGATCAGCAGCAGCGGCGCAATCGAGAACATCGTGTAGTAGGCCAGCGCCGCGCCCATGCTGGGCGCGCGGTCGTCCACCCAGGCCGACACGGTCTCGCGCAGCAGCCGGCCGAGCCGGCGCGCATCCAGCTCGCGCACGCTCACCGGCGCTCCCCGCGCAGCAGGCCGGCGCACGGGCTGCCGCTGTCGCCGCCGGGGTTGACCAGCGCGAGCAGCCCGGCCACGGGCGCTGCCAGCGCGCCGAGCGCCAGCGCCGCGCCGGCCCGCAGCACAACGCTGCGCCGGTCGACGCCGACCTGCGGATCGCCGAAGCTGCCGCGCACATACAGCGGCGAGCGCAGGGACAGCACGCGCAGGCCCTTGCTCTGCGGATGCAGCGTCAGGTCGTAACGCTCGCCCTGCAGGTTGATCGCGCCGGTCACCGCGACGCTCGCCTCCGGCGTGTCGAGCACGAACACGCGCGGCCGCGCGATGCCGTCGTCAAGCCGGAAGTCGGCCACCAGGCAATTCAGCGGCACCTGCCGGTCGCCGAAGAGGCGCACAAAGGCGGCGTTCGCAATGTTCAGCCCGGCCGCCTCCAGCATGAATTTGCTGACCGAGCCCTGCCCGGCCGCGAGGTGCAGTTCGCCGCTGGCGCTGCCGAGCAGCGCGGCGACCGAGTTGCCGTGCGCCTTCAGTTGCGCACGCGCGCCCAGCAGGCCGATGCTGGCCGGCGCGTCGCCGATTTTCGGGAACAGTCGCGACAGCGCGAGCCGGCGCGCCTCGAGCACCAGCGTGCCGTCGGCCGGATCGGCACGGCCGTCGATGCGCACCCGGCCGGTCAGCTCGCCGCCGGCGATGCCGAATGCCAGCGGGTCGAGCGTCAGCACGCCGTCCTGCATGCGGATGCGGGTATCGAGGCCTTCCACCGGCAGCGCGGCGCGGCGCAGGATGCGGCGGCCCGTGAAGCGCACATCAACATCCATCTTGTCCCAGCGGCCGGTCTTGAACGGCGACACCGGCAGCACGCGCCCGCGCGGCTGCTTCAGCTGGCCCGGCCTGGCGCCGCTGTCGCCGGCGCCGATCAGCCGGCCAAGGTCGGCCAGCCGCAACTGCTGCGACACCACCGCGCCGCGCAGCGTCGCGCGCGGCAACTGCTGACGGTACGCAAGCGTGCCGGCGATGTCGCTGCCGCCGACGCGGCCGGTGAAATTTTCGTAGCGCAGGTCCAGCCGGTCCGGCGCCAGCCGGCCGACCACGCGCCCGCGGGTGTCGAACTTCGGCGTCTCCGGCAACAGCAACCCGCTGATCGGGAACAGGTCGGCCATGCTGGCGCCGGACAGCGACAGCCGGATGTCAAGCGCCTGCGGGTCGGACGGGTCGGTCACGCTGCCAGTCGCGCTGATGCGCGTATCGCCGATGGTGAGTTGCGCATCGACCGGATAGCGGGTGCCGGACGAGCGCAGCGCCAGCAGCGAGCCGGCGCTGCCGCGCCCCTGCAGCGGCTCGGCGTTGTAGCGGCCGCCGGCCTGCCAGCGCAGGCTGCCGTCGCTTTCGGTGGCCAGCTGCAGCTGCAGGTCAGTGCGCTTGTCCGGCTCGAGATAGCGAATGCGGCCGCTGGCCACTGCAATGCTGTCGATGCCGAAACGCCAGTCGCTGCGTTGTCCGCTGCCGGGCGCATCGAACTGCCAGTTCCTGCGTCGCTCGCCCTGCTTCTCGAACACCAGCAGCGGGCCGTCGAGCCGCAATTGCGTGACGCGGATTTCCTTCGCCGGCAGCCGCCACGGGTCGAGCGTGAAGTCCAGCGCCGGCACCTGCGCCATCAGCGGGCCGCTCTGCGCCCAGTCGGGATTGCCGACCCGCACGCGGGTCGCATGCCAGTGCGGCCATGGCAGGTGGCGGCGCCAGCCCTGCATCTCCGGCGCGGGCTGCCAGGACAGCACGAGGTCGCCGTCAATCGCGACCGTGCGGCCACTCGCCGCGCTGAGCTTGTCATTGATCCAGGGCTTCGCATGATTCCAGTCAAACGCCAGCAGCAACGCCGCCGCCAGGACCAGCAGCGTCACCAGTGCGGCAAGACCATAGCCGGCAGTGCGGAGCATGCGTTTCATGCCGCTTAGATAGGAAATCGGCGGCGCGGGTTCGTCCGCGCCGCCCGCCGCGCGCAGCCAGAACAGCTAGAACAGTTGCGGCTGCTCGCTGGCCGCCGGGGCCGGCGATTTTTCTCGCGCCGCCTTGCCGGACTGCGCGAGCGCACGCAGCACCCGCAGCGCCGCCTCGCCGTCGCCGGCGCCATCGAGCCGGCTGGCGATCGGCTGCTCACCAGTCGCGCGCAACAGCAATTGCAGTTGCGCGACCAGGATGCGGAATTGCTCGGCCGCGAACTCCGGGTGCGCGTTGGCATCCAGCATCAGGTGGCCGAAGTTCATTTCCTCGGCTTCGAGCGTCAGGCGGAACGCCTTTTGCGCGTCGTCGACCAGCCGCTCGAATTCCGCGCCGGACAAGTGCAGCCGCTCGGCCTCGGCGACGATGGCCTGTGCTTCGCGCGGGTTGGTCACGCCGTCTTCGAAGCATTTCTGCAGCAGGTGCCGGAATGATTCGCGGTCGATGCGCAGCTGGTCGGTGAATGCCGACGCCAGCAGGCCGGCCGGAATCGCGAAGATGCCGATGCCGACCAGCGCCAGCACCACCGTCAGCAGGCGCCCCATCGGCGTGACCGGCGAGATGTCGCCATAGCCGACCGAGGCCAGCGTCACCACCGCCCAGTAGATCGCCTGCAGGATGTTGTCGAACCTGTCCGGCTGCGCGTCATGCTCGAACACATAGCCGAGGCTCGCCGTCAGCACCACCAGCAGCAGCATCACGAACACCGCCGCGGCGATGATGTGCCATTCGCGCCGCACCACCTTCAGCAGCGTCACGGTGGACGAGGTGTAGCGCGTCATCTTCAGCAGCCGCAACAGCCGGAACACGCGCAGGAAGCGCAGGTCGACATTCTGGCGCAGCAGCGGCTCGAGCAGCGCCGGCAGGATCGCCAGCAAGTCGATCACGGCCTGCGGCGTGCGCACCAGCGCCAGCCGCGGCAGCCGCCGCGCCGCGAACCGCGGGTTCTCCGGCGCGCTGTAGACGCGCGCCGCGTATTCGAGCGTGAAGATCGTGAAGGCGATCGCATCAATCCACGCAAAACCGCGACCGAACATCTGCGACAGTTCATCGACCGATTCCAGCACCACGCACAGGATCGACAGGCCGATCCAGAACATGATGAAGTTGTCGAGCAGGATGTGCAGCCGCCCCGAATGGCCGGTCGGCTCGAGCAGCGCGAACACCTGCGCGCGCCGTGAGCGCCCGGCGTTCAGCTGGCGAAATTCTTCGATCGCCGGCAGCAGCTGCCGCGTCAGTTTCGCCATCCGCAGCAATCGCATCAGCCGCAGCATGCGCAGCAGGTCGAGGTCGACGGCGACGAACAGGCTGAGGTAGAACGGCGCGATCGCGAGCAGGTCGACCAGCGCGTAAAAGCTGAACACATAGCGCAGCCGCGGAAAGCGGCTCCGCGCGAACTCGGGCAGCGCGGGCGCGGCCAGCGCGCGCAGCGCATATTCGACGGTGAACAGCACGGCCGTGATCAGTTCGAATGCGTGCAGCAGGCCGACATGCGCCTGATAGAACGCGGCCGACTGCTCGAGCGCGACCGCCATCACGCTGGCGACGATCAGGACCGCAACCGAACGCTCGACATCGCGATGCAAGCCGTCGTCGAACGCCGGATCGAACAGCCAGCGATGCACCGCCGACGCCAGCGCGGGACGCGGCACGGCGGACGCGCTCACGCGCGTCCCTTCAGCAGGGCGGCCGCTTCCCGCGCGGCGACGCGACCTTCGTCGGTCGGTACCACCCAGACTTCGACTGCGCTGCCCGGCGCATGAATGGCGACCGCGCTCTCGCCGGCCGCCGCTGCATTCGCCGCCGCATCCATTTGCACGCCGAGCCAGCCGAGCGCGGCGCAGGCGTCAGCGCGCAGCGCGGCATCGTGCTCGCCGATGCCGCCGGAGAAGGCCAGCGCGTCGAGTCCCTGCAGGCAGGCGACCATCGCGCCGCTCTCGCGCACCACGCGATGCGTGAACAAGTCGATTGCGCGCCGCGCATCGGCGCTGCCGTCGGCGCGCAGCGTGCGCATGTCGGCCGACAGACCGGACACGCCGAGCAGCCCGCTGTCCTTGTACAGCAGCCGCTCGATCCGCGCATGGCTCCACCCCTGCTCCATCAGGTACAGCAGCACGCCGGGGTCGAGCGCGCCGGAACGCGAGCCCATCATCAGGCCGTCGAGCGCCGAGAAGCCCATGGTCGACGCGATGCTGCGCCCGTCCATGGCCGCGCACAGGCTGGCGCCGTTGCCCAGATGCGCCATCAGCGTGCGGCCGCGCGCGCGTGCGCTGCGCGCCAGCAGCTCGCCGATGATGTACTGGTAGGACAGCCCGTGAAAGCCGTAGCGGCGCACGCCCTGCGCCGTCAGCGCCGGCGGCAGCGCGAATGCCTGGTGCAGCGCCGGTGCGCCGGCGTGGTACGCCGTGTCGAAGCACGCGACCTGCGGCACGCCGGAAAAGGCGTCCATGAACGCGCGGATGCCGGCGAGATTGTGCGGCTGGTGCAGCGGCGCAAGGCTGTTGAAGCGCTGCAGCCGCTCGAGCACCGCGGCATCGACGAATACGCTGGCGCTGAATTCCGCGCCGCCGTGCACCACGCGATGCGCGACCGCCTGCGGCGCCGGCACGCCGGACGCCTGCAGCCACGCGCGCAGCGCCGCGAGCGCACGGGCGAAAGACTCGCCGTCGCCGGCCGGCAGCGCGCGTTCGTGCCGGCTTGCGCCGTCGCGCCAGCGCATGCGCGGCATGCCCTGCGGCTCCAGTCCTTCGATGACGCCGGTCAGCGCCGCCGCTCCCGTCTCGCCGTCTTGCGCAAGGGGATGCAGCGAGAACTTCAGCGACGACGAGCCGGCATTGACAGCGAGTATCGCCATGGCCGCCTCAGCCCGCCTGCCGCAGCTTCAGCTGCGCGCCGCGCAGCGGGTCCTTGCGCAGCGCGTGCGCGGACAGCAGCGCCAGCAATGCCGACGCGACGCGCGCGGACGGACCGTCGGCGCGGCTGGTCAGCGCGATCGGCACCCGTGCGCCGACGACGAGACCGGCGCCGCTGGCGCCGGCCAGGTATTCGAGCTGCTTGGCGAGCATGTTGCCGGACTCGAGGTCGGGCACGGCGAGGATGTCGGCATCGCCGGCGACCGGCGAGACGATGTGCTTGATCTCGGCGGCCTGCGCGGAGATGGCGTTGTCGAATGCGAGCGGGCCGTCGAGCAGGCCGCCGCGGATCTGGCCGCGGTCGGCCATCTTGCACAGCGCGGCCGCGTCCAGCGTCGACGGTATCGCCGGATTCACCGTCTCGACCGCGGACAGGATTGCGACCTTCGGCTGCGCATTGCCGAGCAGGTGCGCAAAGTCGATCGCGTTCTGGATGATGTCGGCCTTGTCAGCCAGCGTCGGCGCGATGTTCAGCGCCGCGTCGGTCACCAGCAGCGGTTTCGGATACATCGGCACGTCAAAGCGGAAGACGTGCGACATGCGCCGCCCGGTGCGCAGCTCCGGCTGCGCCAGCACCGCGCGCAGCAGTTCATCGGTGTGCAGGCTGCCTTTCATCAGGATCTCGACTGCGCCGTCGGCCGCCAGCTTCGCGGCGGTCTCGGCGGCCGCATGGCTGTGCGGCACGGCGACGATCTCGATGCCATCCAGCGACAGCCCGGCCGCCGCGGCCGCCGCCGCAATCTTTTCCGGCGGCCCGACCAGCACCGGCACCAGCAGGCCGCGCGCGGCGGCGTCGAGCGCGCCGGACAGCGATTCGGCATCGCACGGATGGACCACCGCGCAGCGCACCGCCTCCAGTCCGTCGGCGCGGGCCAGCAGTTCGCGCAGCCGGGCATCGGGGTCGAACAGCTGGATCTGCGGCGCGGCCACCTGCGGCCGGCGCACCTTCTGGTCCGGCGCGATCACCTTCGCCGCGCCCTGCAGCACGGTGTCGCCCTTCTGGTTCGTCACCACGCAGTCGAGCTCGACGCGCTTTTTCGCGTCATCCTTGGCCGTGACCGTGACACTGACGGTCAGCGTGTCGCCGACGCGCACCGGCCGCGTGAACGACAGGTCCTGCCGCAGGTAGATCGTGCCCGGCCCGGGAAAGCGCGTGCCGAGCAGCGCGGAGATCAGCGCGCCGCCCCACATGCCGTGCGCGATCACGCCGTGGAACAGCGTGTCATCTGCATATTCGGGATCGAGGTGGGCGGGATTGGTGTCGCCGGAGACGGCGGCAAACGCGCGGATGTCGTCCAGCGTCAGCGTGCGCGTCATCGCCGCGCCCTGGCCGATGGCCAGTTCGTCATAGGTGACGTTCTCGAGGTAGTTCAGGTCGTTGGTCGTGTTCATGGAATGGATCGTGGAGTTCTGCAGCGTCATGGCTCAGCCGGCGGCATGGCAGCCGGCGTCGATGTGATGGGCCGGTCCCGCGAGCCCGGAGGGCGCACCGTGCATCGCCGCCTTCCTGCCGGCGAGTCCGGTCTGGCCGCCGGATACCGGCGTGCCTGTGGTCTCAATCTGCATAGCGCACCATCACATACTCGCCCGGCGCGTCGCACAGCGCCGCGGCCGCGTCGATCGCGCGCGCCGGCGCCTCGGCCGAACTGTGCTCGCGCAGCCAGCCTGCCCATGCCTCCCACCACGAGCCTTCGCGGCGCTCCGCGCTTTTCTGCCAGTCATCCGGATCGGTCCAGCCATGGCCGGCGGCGACGCGGCCGACCTGATAGCTGCGGTTCGCATGGCCGGGCTCGGACACGATGCCGGCATTGTGGCCGCCGGACGCGAGAATGAAACTGGTGTCGGTGTCGGTCAGCAGGTGGATCTTGTAGACCGAGCGCCACGGCGACACATGGTCGCGCGCGGTGCCGACCACCATCAGCGGACGCTTCAGGTTCATCATTGCCACCGGCATGCCCTGCACGCGGTAATGGCCGTCGGCCAGCGCATTGTTCAGGAACAGCGAGTCGAGGTATTCGGAATGCATGCGCGCCGGCAGTCGCGTCGTGTCGGCGTTCCAGCTCATCAGGTCGTTGCCCTCTTCCTCGGCGCCGAGCAGGTAGCGCTGCGTGTTGCGCGCCCACACCAGGTCCTTCGCATGCAGCAGCTGGAATGCGGCGGCCATCTGCCGGCCGGACAGGTAGCCTTGCCGCGCCACCTGCGCGCGCAGCGCCTTGAGCTGGTCATCGTCGATGAAGGTGCCGAGCTCGCCGGCCTCGGAAAAATCGGTCTGCGCCGCCAGCAGCGTCACGCTGGCCAGCGACGGCGCGTCGCCCGGTCGGGCCTTGCGCGCCGGCTTGCAGTCGCGTGCGCACAGCTGCGCGGCGGCGATCGCGAGGAAGGTGCCGCCGAGGCAGTAACCCATGGCATGCACCTGCGGCGATGCGGACAGCCGCGCACTCTGGCGCAGCGCATCCATCACGCCGAGCTCGAGGTAATCATCGACGCCGAGCTCGCGGTCGTTCGCGTCCGGATTGCGCCACGAGACCATGAACACGGTGAAGCCCTGCGCCACCAGATAGCGCACCATCGAGTTGTGCGGCTGCAGGTCGAGAATGTAGAACTTCATGATCGGCGACGGGACGATCAGCAGCGGCTCGGCCTGCACCTTCGCAGTCGTCGGTTCGTACTGGATCAGTTCGATCAGCTGGTTGCGCCAGACCACCTTGCCGGGCGTGATGCCGACCTGCCGGCCGACTTCGTAGCGCAGCGGCGGCAGCGCCGCGCCGTCTGCCGGACGTCCGGCCTGCGCGAGTTCGCCGAGGTCGCGCAGCAGCAGCTTCCAGCCGTCCAGCAAGCTGCGGCCGCCGGTCTCGGCGCCCTGCTTCCACACTTCCGGATTACTCAGTGGCCAGTTCGACGGCGACAGCGCGTCCAGCCATTGCTGCACGAAGAAGCTCATCATCTGTCGCCGGTGGCTGGACATGCCATCCACCTCGACCACCTCGCGCCACCACGCCTCGCTCGTCTTGAATCGTTCCTTGAGCAGCCTGAACGGGAATTCCTGCCACGCCGGGTCGACAAAGCGGTTGTCGCTTCCGACAGCGGCGTCACTGGCCGGTGCGGCCAGCGCAGTGAATTCGTCAGCCAGCAGCTGTGCCGCCTTTTGCGCCAGCAGCATCTGCCGCCCCGGCGAACTCGCAAGATGCATGGCCCAGTCGGCGGCGGCCAGCGCCATCGCCATCGGCGACAGGCCGAGCGACGCGCGCGCGATCTGCTCATGCACGGCATCATCGATTTGTTTGGCCTGTTCGGCCGACAGCAGCCCCAGCGGCCGCAAGCTCGTTTCTTTCGGTTGTTCAGCAGGCATCAGGACGTTCCGGAGAATCAAGGACGCTTCGCCGGGAGGCTCCCGGGAAATACGATGCGCCCAACCGGCAAGTATGAATTCTGCAAAGCAACAAATTCTGCCGATCGCAGCCGCTTCCCGGAGAAAATTGATCGAAGTCAAAATTTTCCGCCAGACCGGTATAATTTTCATTTCAGTTTAGAAATCATTCAGGCGCCGCCTTTGCTGTTCCCCGTATCCATCCGCACCCTGTGGGGCATGACTCGTCCCGGCTTCCTCGCCGCGACCGTGGTCGCCTGCGCGCTCGGCATTGCCGCCGCGACCGCGGTGTCCGGCGTGGCTGTCGACCCGTGGCGCGCGGTGGCGACCCTGTTGCTGGCGGCGATCGCGCATGCCAGCGCGAACGTGATCAACGATTTTTACGACGACCGCAATGGCGCCGATGCATCCAATACCGGCCGCATCTTTCCGTTCACCGGCGGCGCGCGCTTCATCCAGCAGCGGCGCGTCAGCGCGCGCGACACGCACCGCTATGCGCTGCTGCTGCTCGCGCTGGCCATCGCCGGCGGCTGCGGGCTCGCGCTGGCCAGCGGCCCGGGCCTGTTTGCGATCGGCGCTGCCGGGCTCGCGCTGGGCTGGTGCTATTCGGCGCCGCCGCTGCAACTGATGTCGCGCGGCCTTGGCGAGGTGGCGGTCGCGTTCGCGTGGTCGCTGATCGTGGTCGGCGCGGCCTATGTACAGTCCGGCCAGTTCAACGCGCAAGTGGCGCTGTGCTCGCTCAGCTACGGCCTGATGGCGGCCAACATCCTGATCGTGAACGGCTTCCCTGACGCCGCCTCGGATGCGCTGGTGGGCAAGCACACGCTGGTCGTGCGGCTGGGCCCGACGCGCGCGGCGCTGGCCTATGCGGCGCTCGCGCTCACCGCCCATGTCGGACTGGCTGCGCTCGCGCTGCTGTCGGCCGTTCCCACCGCGGCCGTCTGGGGACTGCTGTCGCTGCCGTTCTCGCTGACGGCCACGGTCATCCTCTGGGGCGAACGCGAGACCCCGCACCAGCTGCGCCCGGCGATCAAGCTGACCATCACCGCCGCGCTGCTGCACGGCGCAGCGCAGGCGACCGGCCTGCTGCTGATGCGATCCGGAGCGTTTTGACACAAGTCAACTTTTACCGGAAGGCAAATTGATACATTAAAAGTATCGATCCACCTTCCCGGTAAATCATGCTGACCAATATCCTTGTACCGACCGACGGTTCCGCCGACCTCGACGCACCGCTGCAGGCAGCGCTTGCGATTGCGAAAAAGACCGGCGGCAAGATCGTCGCGCTGACGGTTGCGAACGAATTGCCGGTCGATCCGTATGCGAATGCGATGCCCGCGAGCGAATGGGAAAAGTACGAAAAGTACCTGCGCGGCGAAGCGACCAGAAACCTGGTGGCGGTCACCGACGCCGCGCATGCCGCCGGCGTGCCCTGCGAGACCGTGGTCGAGCAGAGCGAGGACGCGGCGCGGAAGATCGTTGAAGTCGCCGACCGCATGCAGTGCGATGCGATCTTCATGGCGTCGCATCGCAAGAGCGCGCTGGAGAAGCTGTTTGTCGGCAGCGCGACGCAGAAGGTGCTCTCGCTCACGAATGTGCCGGTGATGGTGTTCCGGTGACGCGACTGCTGCGGCCGCTGTCGGTACCGGCGACGCTGCTGGTGCTGGTGGCGGCACCGCTGCTCGTTTTTTTTCCCGCCGGTTTCCCTTCATGGCGCGCGGCGTCGCTCCTTGCCGCGTGGGCCGGCTACGGCCTGCTGCTGGCCAGCCTGCTGCTGATGCTGCGCGAGGTGCGTATCAGCCGCTGGCTCGGCGGCGTCGAGCACATGACGTTGTGGCATCACTATGCCGGCTTCGCCGCCTACCTGCTGCTGCTGTGCCATCCGGCGCTGCTGCTGATCGACGGCTGGCGGCATTCGGCGCAGGCCGGGCTCGCGGCGATCTGGCCGCAGCCGCCGGGCGCGGTCATCACCAGCGGCTGGATCGCGCTGCTGTGCATGATGGCCGGCCTGCTGGCGACTTTCCTCTACAAGCTGCCCTACCGGCTGTGGCGCCTGCTGCATGCGCTGCTCGGCGTGGCGGTGGTGATCGGCGGCGCGCACATCCTGCTCATCGATACCCGGCCGCTGGCGTGGATCCTGATGCTGCTGGCGGCGCTGGCGCTGGCGGTGCGTTTCCTGCGCATCGATGCGGGGCTGGCGGCGAAGCGCCATGAAGTCACGCAGGTCGTGCGCATCGCGCCGGACGTGGTCGAGGTGACGCTGACGCCATTGCTGCCGCCGGCACGGCCGGTGGCCGCAGGCGAGCTGGTGTTCGTCGGCTTCCGCTGGCGCACATGGTTCGGCCGCACCGGCGAATTCCATCCGTTCACCGTCAGCGGCACCGCGCCGGACGGCGCGCTGCGCATCGGCATCAAGGCGCTCGGCGCGCACACCGCGCAGCTGCAGCAGCTGCCGGTCGGCGTGCAGGCTGACGTGCAGGGACCGTACACCGGCTTCCTCAGCGAGCGCCCGGCCGCGCCGCAGCTGTGGATCGCCGCCGGCATCGGCATCACGCCCTTCGTGGCCGAACTGCGCTCGGCGACGCTGACGCAGCCGACGCGGCTGATCTACATCGCGCATTCGCGCGCGGATACCGCCTATGTCGACGAGCTCGAGGCGCTGGCGCAGCGACAGCCGGCCTTGCAGCTGCAAGTCGTCCTGACCGGAGGAAAGCGGCCGGCGCTGGCCAGCCTGCTGCCCGCGGACAGCACGCTCTGCGAGCAGACCTGCTACCTGTGCGGACCACCCCTGCTGACCGAGCAATTCATCCGCGCGCTGCGCGCGCGCGGCGTACCCGACGATCGCATCCACTTTGAAAGGTTTGATTACCGATGACCAAACGACTCTTCTTTTTCTCGACCGCGCTGTTCTGGGCGCTGGTGGCCGGCGTGACGACGAGCGCGCTGCTCGGCACGCCCGACGACGCGATCGCCGAAGGCCAGGCGGGCAAATCCCGCGTGATCGGCGCGGCCGAACTGGCCAAACATGCGTCAACCAAAGACTGCTGGATGGCGATCCGCGGCTCCGTGTACGACTTCACCGCGTACCTGCCGCAGCATCCGACCGCACCGGAGGTGATCAATGCCTGGTGCGGCAAGGAAGCGACCGAGGCCTACAACACCAAGGGCGTCGGCCGGCCGCACGGCAAGTACACCGACAAGATGCTGGACATGTACAAAATCGGCGAATTCCAGAAGAAGCCCTGACGCCGCGCTCAAGCTTTCGCGCCGGCTGTCGATTCATCGGGAAAACTCCCGACGCATGTGCCGGCCATGAACGCAAGAACGCCCTGGATGATCGCCCTGCTCGCCTGCCTGGCCGGCTGCGCCGGCTCGCAGGTGCGTGACCGCCTGCTGTGGCAGGCGGCAGGTCGCACCAATGCAAAGGAAGCCCCGGCGGTCGACGGCCGGCAGGCTTTCCGCTTCGGCAATGGCGACCTGCTGGTCGGCACGTTCCGCAACGGCCAGGTGATCGGCCCTGCGACCGTGCTGTACGCCGACGGCAAGCGTTACGACGGCGAGTTCTTCGCCAACCGCATCCATGGCCAGGGCACGCTGCAGTTCCCCAACGGCGACCGCTACGACGGCGCGTTCGTCAATGGCCGCCGGCACGGCCAGGGCCGCTATCGCTTCGGCAGCGGCGGCTTCTACACCGGCAGCTTCGCGGACGACCAGATTTCCGGCAGCGGCAGCTTCGTCTACGCCAACGGCGACCGCTACCGCGGCCAGCTGCGCAACGGCAGCCACCACGGGCTCGGCCGGCTGGCCTTCGCCAACGGCCGCGCGCCACTCGAAGGCCGCTGGGAAGACGGCCGCTTCGTCTGGCCGGAGCGCGTCGCCGGCGACTGAGCGCGGCCGGCTACGCGCGCATCCAGAATCCGATCGCCGTCTCGCCCACATTGCCCTTCGCACGTTCCAGCCGTTGCAGCACGCGGCTGCGCGCCGACTCGGCCGCCAGTTCGCCGAGCAGCAAACGGTTCGAGCGGATCATCCGCGTAATGCGCAGGTGGTTGTGATCATATGGCGCCAGCCAGTGGGTGCTGCGCGCGAGGAAACCGAGGAACCAGTCGGTGGAGTGCTCGACATTCATCGTCGCCGGTGCGGACTTGTGGATCAGTTCGATCTCGGGCGGCTCGAGCACCGGCGCATCCGGCTGCGCGCCGCTGGGCTCGTCGAGCGGAAAGACCCACTGGATGAAATCGTGCGTGGACTCGATCTGCTCATCGCTGAATTTCCAGATGTCCGACAGGAAGCGGCCGCGGTGGTCCGGCCGGACATCCTGCAGGAATGACAACAGCTTCATGGCGCCTCCGTTGCCGTGCACGTGAGCCCCTACTGTACCTGAGGCGGCCAGCCCGGCGGGGCTTTACAGCCGGACACAATTTGCCGCTTTACCGGCGCGCCACGCTCCGTATACTGCCTTCACCAGCGCCCCGATCCGGGACCGCTGGCGAGAAGAGAAAGGGACATTGCCATGAAGACCAAAATCGCCGCGCTTGTGTTGCTGACCGCCGCAGCGGGCAGCGCGTCCGCCGACAGCGGCGACGTGCTGGCCGGCGCCGTCGTGGGTGCCGTGATCGGCAGCGCGATGGGATCGTCGTACGGCGGTCCTTCGGTCAGCGTTCATTATGGTTCCATGCCGCCGGGCGTCGTCTACGGCCCGCCGCCGGTGGTCCGTTATGGCTACGCGCCGCCTTACGTCGGCTATGCGCCGCCTCCGCCGGTGGTGGTCTACCCCGCGCCGCGCGTCTATTACGGCCCGCCGCCGGCCTGGCGCTATCCGTACCAGCAGCAGTATCGCCATCACCACCATCGTGATTACGACGACGGTCCGGGCCGCGGCTGGCGCGGACATCGCTAGGACGCGTCAGGCAGGGTTGGCGATTGAAAAGAAGCCGGCGTCACCGGGGTGATCATGGCGCGGGGTGAAGCGGCTGTTTCGGAGCGCGTGCGCTCTGCCCCGCTGAACGGCATCGGCGTATTCGCCGATGCGCGGCCGGCAGGTCCGGGAAAAGGCGGCTTTCGAATTTCCCGACCGTCACGGAATATCTTCGGCGGCCTGACGCGCTAGGCCGTCGCCGCCAGTTCGATCCTGTCGAACGGCGGCAGCACCGTCTGCCGCAAAACGCCCGGCACCTGCTCGGCCGGCAGCGGCCGCGAGATCAGGTAGCCCTGCAATTCGTCGCAGCCCATCGCGCGCAACAGTCGCAGCTGCGCCAGCGTCTCGACGCCTTCGGCCACCACGGTCATCTCGAGCGCCTCGGCCATCGAGATGATCGCGCGGTACAACAGCTCGCCTTCGGAGCCTTCCGACAGCGCGGTGGTGAAGCCGCGATCCACTTTCAGCACGTCGACGTCAAGCCGGTGCAGCTGCGCCAGCGATGAGTGCCCGACGCCGAAATCATCGATCATCAGGCGGATGCCGCCGTCGCGCATCGCATCGAGCTGCTGCACGACGACGAGGCTGCGGTCGACCACCGCGGATTCGGTCACCTCGATCTCGACCAATGCCGGCTCGACCCGGAATTCGCGCAGCGCGGCCAGCAGCAGTTCGGCGAACTGTCCGTTGCGCAGCTGCAGCGGGGACACATTGACGGAGACCGGCACCGCCTTTTCGCCGTCGCCTTTCCAGCGCGCGATCTGCGCGACGACTTCGCGCGTCACCCATTCGCCGATCGGCACTACCAGCCCGGTGTCTTCGGCGAGGTCGATGAACTCGCCCGGCGCGACCACGCCGCGCTCCGGATGGCGCCAGCGCACCAGCGCCTCGAAGCTCGACAGCCGCCCGCTGCGCGCCTCGACGCGCGGCTGGTAATGGACGACGAACTCGGCACGCTCGACCGCCTGCCGCAATGCGCGCTCGCGGCTCAGCCGCAGCAGCAGCGCTTCCGACATCTCCGGCTGGTAGAAGTGGTGGCAGCCCTTGCCGGCCGCCTTGGCCGCATACATGGCGACGTCCGCATGCTTGAGCAGCAGTTCGGCGGCATCGCCATCGCGCGGGTAGACGCTGATGCCGATCGACGCGCTGATCAGGTTGCCGCTGCCCGCAGTCAGCGTGAACGGCGTCGCCAGCGCATCGACGATGGACTGCGCGACATGGGCGACCGCCGCGTCGCCCTCGATGTGTTCAAGCACCACGGTGAACTCGTCGCCGCCCAGCCGCGCAACATGATCGCTGACGCGCACGGCCTGCCGGATCCGTTGCGACGCCTGTTGCAGCAGCTCGTCGCCGGCTTCATGCCCGAGCGTGTCGTTGACGGTCTTGAAATTGTCGAGGTCGATGAACAGCAGCGCGAGACGGCCATTGCCGAGCGCCGCGCGCCGGATCGCTGCCGGCAGGAAGCCCTGCAGCCAGCGCCGGTTCGGCAGCAGCGTCAGCGCATCGTTGTTGGCGATATCGGCCAGCGCCTGTTCGTGCGCCTTCAGGTCGGAAATGTCGCGCAGGGTGAATGCGATGCCGGAGGCAAAGCGCACCGCGCGGCGGAACACCCAGGACGCGCGCATCCAGCCGGACGGCACGCGGAACTCGTCCTCATACTGCCCGTGCGCAAGCGCCTTCTCGCACAGCGCAAGCAGGTCGCGCCAGTGACCCGGCGCAAGCACCGCGCTGACCGGCACGCCAACCAGCCTTGCCGCCGTCGTGTTCAGCAGTTCGGCTGCGCGTTCGTTGCAGTCTTCCACCATCAGGTCAACCAGCCGGCCCTGTCGGAATTGCGGCCGCAGCATGTAGAAACCTTCGTTGGCGGCATCGGTCGCGATCCGGTAAGTGAGCCGCACCTCCTCTTCCATCTTGCGGCGCGCCTGCAGTTTCGAGAACAGCGCGATGCCGCCGGCCGCCAGTGCCGCCAGCAGGATGATCACGGTCGCCGCATTTTCGCGATAGGTGCGCGCCAGCTGCCGGTAGGTTGCCAGCGCATCCTCTTCGGTCAGGCCGGCCAGCGCAACGATGGCATGAGCGGGAATCTTGCGCCACGCAATGAAGCGCGCGCGGCCGTCGCGAAAGCGTGTACTCGGTTCGAGGCGCGCGCCGCGCTGCGCGCCGAACACCGGGTTTGACTTGTAGAAGACCCGCTTCGCTTCATCGCGCTGGCCAACGCGGGTGGCGAGCAGGGAACCGCCGTCGAGCCGCACGCTGACAAAATCGTTCGGGCCGCGCAGCCCCTCGTCCTGAAAAGTCGCCAGAAAATCCGGCGCCACCGACACGAACACCAGGCCGGCGAAGCTGCCGTCGTCGCGCTCCATGCGCCGCGCGAAGCGCACGACGTCGCGTTTCATCCACGGGCTGTGGGTCACCGGATAAACCGTCAGCCCCGGGCAGCAGCCGGCACGCTGCCCGCGGAAAAATTCCTGATCGCGGACATTCACCGGTGCATCCAGTGGCAACGAACTGCGGACCAGCTGGCCGTCGGCATCGGCAATGAACACGAAGAAGTCGGGGCCGCCGGGCAGCAGCCCGCGCCGGCTGTCGCGTTCAAGATCCACCGCCTCGGGACGATCGCGCCACGCGAACGCAACGCGCCGCAACAGCTGGTCGATCTGCTCGGTAACGTACTGCAACTGCGCCGCATACGAATTGGTCAGCGACTCGGCCTGCTGCAGCGCGTCGCGGCGCGCCTGCGCTTCCTCGCGCACCAGCCGGTCATGCGTGCCGAGCACGATGGCAGTGATGACCAGCGACATGATCGCCAGCCACAGCACCGATGCCCAGAAGACACGCAGCCGGTCCGGCAGGTAGTCGCGGATCGCCGCCTTTCGGTCCGTGCCTGTCACCATGATTCCTCGCTGCAGATATGCCAGAAGAATGGGCAGCGCGCGTCGGCGAAAGTTTCCGGCAACGGCTCCGACGCCGCAGTCGATGCCGGACAAAGCCTGCCGCACACGCGGCCGCACACTGCGAACGCGGCGACAAAGCCGCTTCATCACCGGAGGAAACATGCGCGACTTCACGATGGCAGCCTGCCGCATCGCCACGGCCTGCCTGATCGCACTGGCGGCAGCGGAAGCGCAGCCGGCAGCTTCGATGATCGTTGCGCTTCCGCTCAGCTACGACGGCAACCTGCTGGAGCGGCTGGCTGATGGTCCGCGCGCCTACGGCATCCGGCAGGCAACGGCCGGCAGCCTCACGCTGCCGTGGCGAGTGACGCCATCGGCCGCCGTGCTCGCCTCGGAGCGCAATTTCTTCGGCGGCGACCGGCGCGCGTGGACCGTGCTGCAGATAGCAGGCGCGAACAACGCGGGCCTGCTCGGCGGCTACGGCATCGTCGGCGGCCGGTATCTGGCCTGGACCTGGGACGGCCGGCCCGTGGTCCGCCGCATGCTGCCTGCCGGCGTCGAGATCGCTGCCGCGGCCGGGCCGGCAGATGACGGCAGTCTGGCGGCAGACACCTACGTCGCGGCCGCCTATGCGCAGGAAATCCTGCTGTGGCAGGCGAACGGCAGTGTCTCGCTGCTGTACCGCAACGTGCAGGCGAAGCGCGGCATGCGCCTGTTCGGCATGGCCGGCAACGGCGTGCTCGGCGCGATTACGCGCGACGGCATCCTGCTGACGGTAACGCTGTACGACGGCCAGTGGCGCACGCTGCCCTTTGACTATCTCAACTGCCGCTGCGAGGCGCTGCGCGTGAACGCGCGCGGGCAGGTGCTGCTGACGCCGCAGGCCGGACAAGGCGCCGATGCGCAGGGCTACCTGCTGTCGCGCTCCGGCGCCACGCTGCTGCCGCGCGCGGACCCGCCCACCCGCTACACCGACCTGAATGACCTCGGCGACGTCACCGGCGACGGCGGCGGGCGGCCCTTCGTGATCCTCGACGGGGTGCTGCATGACCTGAACGCGTACGCCGGCGTGGCGGGCGCCGGCTGGCAATTGCTGAGCGCGGTCGCCATTAACCGGCAGCGGCAGGTGCTCGGCGCCGGACTGTGGCAGGGACGGCCGCGCTGGTACTTGCTGAGCCTGCGCTGAACGCTCCGGACCGGGAGACTGCCGACGGGGGCGGCGGTATCATGGCGGCAGGGGCCGGATCCATCCGGCCCGCGAGAGAACAACAATGGACACCTTGTCGGAAAACGCACCCATGCAAGCCAGCCCGCCCTCCTCTGCCGCTACAGCCGTCAACGGCGACCGTGAAAAACTGAAGCTGAAAGTCCGGCGTGTCGCGATCGATACCCATCTGGAAAACGTCGTCTACCTGCACCGCGATTGCGGGGTCTACCGCACCGAAGGCTTCCGTGCGCTGTCGAAGGTCGAAGTCATGCATGGCGGGCGCAGCGTGCGCGCGACGCTGAACGTGGCCGACGACCAGTGCATCGTCGGACCGGATGAGGTCGGCCTGTCGGAAGACGCGTTCCGCCGCCTCGGCGCCGAAGGCGGCGCGCTGGCAAGCGTGCAGCATGCGGAACGGCCGGCATCGATCGCGGCGCTGTTCCGCAAGATCAGCGGTGAGCGCCTCGACAAGCAGGACTACCATGCGATCGTCGCCGACATCGCCAGCAGCCAGTACACGAAGATCGAGCTGACCGCATTCCTGATCGCCACCAACGACGGCACGATGGACCGCGAGGAACTGTACTACCTGACCGACGCGATGGTCGCCAGCGGACGACGGCTGCAATGGCAGGAGCACATGGTGGTCGACAAGCACTGCATCGGCGGCATTCCGGGCAACCGCACGTCGATGCTGGTGGTGCCGATCGTCGCCGCGCACGGCCTGCTGTGCCCGAAGACCTCGTCGCGCGCGATCACGTCGCCGGCCGGCACGGCCGACACGATGGAAGTGCTGGCCGACGTCAACCTGACCGAGCAGCGGATCTCCGAGATCGTGCGCGAGCACCGCGCGTGCCTTGCGTGGGGCGGCACCGCGGACCTGTCGCCGGCCGACGACGTGATGATCTCGGTCGAGCGCCCGCTGTCGCTCGACTCGGTCACGCAGATGGTCGCGTCGATCCTGTCGAAGAAGGTTGCAGCCGGCTCGACCCATCTGCTGCTCGACATTCCGGTCGGCCCGTCGGCGAAGGTGCGCAGCGCGCCTGACGCGCAGCGGCTGCGCAAGCTGTTCGAGTATGTCGCCTCGCGCATGCACGTGAAGCTTGAAGTGGTGATCACCGACGGCCGCCAGCCGATCGGCCGCGGCATCGGCCCGGCACTGGAGGCACGCGACGTGATGCGCGTGCTCGAAAACGATCCGCGCGCGCCGGAAGACCTGCGGCGCAAGGCGCTGCACCTGGCCGGCCGCATGATCGAGTTCGATCCCGACGTGCGCGGCGGCGACGGCTTCGCGATCGCGCGCGACATTCTCGAGTCCGGCCGCGCGCTGGCGAAAATGCGCGACATCATTGACGCGCAGGGAGCGACCGGCTTCAACCACAACGACTTCCCGCCGGCGCGGCTGATCCACAAGGTGGTGGCGCCGCATGACGGCATGGTGACCGCGATCGACAATCTGCAGATTGCGCAGGTGGCGCGGCTGGCCGGCGCGCCGAAGGTGCGCAATGCCGGCGTCGAGCTGGTCTGCAAGCTCGGAACGATGGTGAAGGCCGGCGACACGCTGTACGAAGTGCATGCGGACATCACCTCCGACATGCTGTTTGCGAAGCAGCTGTGCCAGAAGCGCAGCGGCTTCACCATCGGCGAGGCAGCCGACTTGCCGCATGCCTATCTGGAGTTCTGACGATGAGTGATTGCGCAGTGCTGTATTTCGAGGATGAACGGACACAGGCGCTGCGTTTCGCGCAGGCGGCCGGCCTGCCCGCGCACGAGGTCGAACGCCACCGCTTTCCGGACGGCGAGCTGAAACTGCGCCTGCCGCCGGCGCTGCCGCGCCGGCTCATCGTCTACCGCTCGCTGGCGCTGCCGAACGAAAAGCTGGTCGAGCTGCTGTTCGTCGCACGCACCGCGCGCCGGCTGGGCGCTGAGGACCTGACGCTGGTCTGCCCTTATCTTGCGTACATGCGGCAGGACATCGCATTTCGCGA
>JACCDX011152657.1_pt1 | contig 23449 bp, 11 predicted proteins | sample 7449681 | NCBI WGS metagenome assembly JACCDX01 (sample SAMN15323450, study PRJNA562643) | freshwater metagenome | isolation source: river surface water | place: USA:Blue River Watershed | collected 2017-08-18
CGGTGCTGGCGGGTGCCGCGGCGGCGGGTGCGGAGGCGGACGGGGATTCGGCTGCGTGCAGTCCGAGGCCGAGCGAGCCGGCCAGTGCGGCGACGGTCACCCGCAGGGGAGCGAGGTGCGGCGCGCGGCGGAGCATCGGCGGGGGATCAGAAGAGGACGTTGAGCGTGAGCGAGGATTTGCGCGGCGTGTATTGCTCGCGGAAATACCGGACGACGCCGTTGGTGCCGCGCGGCAGGGCGAGGAGTTTCTGCCGGTCGAGGAGGTTGTCGATGTTCACCTGGACGGACATGCGCGTCTTGCCGAAGCCCTTGAAATTGTAGACGCCGAAGAAATTCTGCTGCACGCGATCGGGGTAGTAGAAGGTGCGGCGCACGTTGCCGGCGGCGGCGTCGGTGTAGCGGTAGGCGCGGAATTTCTGCTGGTAGATGCTCGAGACGCCGAGGACGAGGCCGCGGAGGCGGCCTTCGTTGAACTGGTAGCGGTTGATCATGCTCCACGCATTTTCGGCGTAGCCGGTGGTGGGTTCGCCGGCCCGGCGCACGATGATTTCCGGAGTGGGCGGGACGAAGCCGAGTTGGTGTTGGGTGATGGGCAGGCCGGTGGCGCCGGTGCCGACGTTGGCGGAGCGCATCCCGAGGAACTGGGCGTTGAGAATCTGACCGGAGTCGGGATCGAGGTTGGCGAAGTAGGGACTCGTGGGATCGCGCAGCATCGCGAGCGAGAGCGGGATCGAGGCGGACGTCGCGTCCGTCGGGTCGCTGGGCACGAGCAGCGGGGAAAGCGTGGTGCCGTTGCGGGTGGCGACGACGGTCTGGCCGCCGACGTTGGTGGTGTTGAACTGATCGTTGTAGAAGATGGGCAGGGTGGCGTCGCTGCGCTCGGAGCCGTTGGCCTGGGTGAAACTCAGCACGATCTGCCACGATCTGGTGGGGCGGCCGGAGAGGGAGACGCTGAGGCCGTCGGAGGCGCGGCTGAAAATGTAGCCCTGGCCGCCGTTGCGGCCGTTGATGCCGTCGGGGTCGACGTCGTTGCGGAAGCCGCCGAGGGAGGCGGTGTTGTTGAGCTGCTCGGTCTTGTAGTAGGTGATGCTGCCGGAGATCCGGTGATCCCACATCGCCATCTTCAGGCCGGCGTCGAAGCTGCGGCCGGAGCCGATGGGGAGGATGACGTTGAAGATGTCGCGGTCGGTCGCGAAGTTGATCTTCGAGTTGCGGGAGCGGTTGGCGTAGGCGCGGAGGCCCGGGATCGGGGTGTCGACGACGACGCCGTAGGCGAGGCTGTCGTAGGTGATGGGGCCCTTGAGTTCGTTGGTCGTGAGGCGTTCCTGTTCGGCCGTCTCGCGGCGGTAGCTGACGAGCACGTCGACGCGGTTCGACCAGAACTTGCTGGCGAGGCTGGAGCCGAAGCCGTCCTCGCGGGTCTCGTCGATCTGGTAGCTGGATTGATTGGGCCGGCCGTCGGCGGTGAGCGGGCCGGAGACGCCGTAGGGGTTGTTGGCGGTGCGGGTGACGGCGCCCGGGTAGGCGGCGGTGCCGAACCGGTAGCGGCGACCGTTGGGGAGGGTGATGTATTCGACGGGCCAGTCGCGCAGGCCGTAGGGCAGGCTGCCGGAGAAGATGGGGCGCCACTCGGCGGGCATCTGGGTGCGGCCGGAGTCGGCGTTGGCGATCAACGCGGGGTTGGTGATCCAGTCGCCGTTGGCATCGATCTCGTAGAAGCGGGCGAAGCGGATGGTGGTCCAGTTGCGCTGGTCGGAGTAGAAGCCGCTGATGCGGTGGTGGCCGAACCACGGGCCGAGATCGAGTCTGCCGACGCCGGTGAGGCGGAGGCCCTGGGCGCCGGTGATGTAGGGGAAACTCTGGATACCGGCGTTGGTGGCCCACTCGGCGATGCGGTTGCCGGCGGCGTCGCGGTAGTTGTTGGACGGATGATCGGGGCTGAAGAACGTGGTGCTGGTGGGCTGGATGGTGGCGTTGACGCGGGTGTCGCGGCCGTAGCGCGCCTGAAACGCGACGTGCTTCCAGCGCACGAGGTCCATGGTGACGCTGTTGGATTTGTTGACCCAGTGCTGCCGGTTCATCGCGCCCATGAGCGAGTCGGCGTTGGTGACGGTGACGAGGTTGTTGAGGAGCGCGGAGCCGCCGAGGCCGATGAGGTAGTTGGTGGATTGGTTGTCGAGGTTGACGCCGTTGGCGAGGAGGAGGCCGGAGGCGAGGGGCACGCGGAGGGTGGCGCCGCTCGAGGTGGCGGCGGCGCGGGTGTAGTGGCGGAAGTCGGCGAAGATATTCACCCACGGCACGGGCCGGTAGGTGGCCGAGACCTGCAGGCCCTCCTGGTCGAGGCCGAGGAGCGGGCGGTAGTAGCGGTCGGCGGACTTCATGAGGTTCACGCGCATGCCGACGCGCTTGGCGCCGTAGTTGGCGTCGAGCGTGTAGAGCGTGGAACCCTCGGAATCGACCTTGGCGGAAAGCGTGGCGGTGCGGCGGTTGAGGCTGGCGCGCTTGGAGTTCACGACGACCACGCCCGACGCGTCGCCGGAGCCGTAGAGGAGATTGTTGGAGCCGTTGATGACGTCGGCGCTTTCGACGTCGAAGCTGTTCATCATCGACGTGGCGGAGCGGAGGAAGCCGTCGCGGCGGGGGGTGCCGATGGCGAAGCCGCGGCCGGTCATGCCCTCGGGCTGCACGCCGTCGCCCTCCTGCATGCCGCGCTGGTCCTCGTTGCCGCCGCCGAAGAGGGTGGCGCCGAGGCCGCCGAAGTCGCCGAGGAGTTTGAAGATGTCGCCGCCGCCGAGCTCGTTGATCATCTGCTTGGTCATGATCCGGGCGTCGACGGGCGTCTCCTGGAGGGAGGCGTTGGTGCCGGTGAGGGAGTTGGTGTTGGTGGCGTCGTAGCCGCTGTTGGCTTCGCTCACGACCTCGAAGGGCGAGAGAACGACGGTTGAGGCCGGCGCGGGGGCGGCGGCGGGCGGGGGCGCGGCCGGGGTGACGGCCTGGGCTTGGACCGTGGCGGGCAGCGCGAACGACGTGAGCAGGAGGACGGAGGCGAGGCGGGGCGGCTGGATCATCGGAGGAAGCGGAAGGGGAGCGGCGGCCGGGGCGGGAGCGGCGACGGGATCAGAAGCGATACTCGGCCGAGAGGCGGAATGACGTCGGGTCGGCGAGCGAGAGGGAGCTCGGGTAGTATTCTTCGTTGAAGAGGTTGGAGACGGTCAGGTTGTAGGTGACCGGTTTGCCGAAGAATTTCGCGGAGTAGCCGACGCGGGCGTTTACGACGAAGCGCGGGTCGAGGAGGAAGGGAAACGCGTCGTTGGTCTCGAAGGCCTTGGCCTGGCTGCGGTAGCTGAGATTGGCGCCGGTCGAGACGCCCTTGAGCCAGCCGCGGGTGAAGCGATACGAGGTCGTGAGGGTGCCGGAGTGCGTGGGCGAGCGGATCTGGGCGCGGCCGACGATCGCGGGGTTGGCGGGATTCTTCGCGATGTAGGAGTGCGTCTGGGTGTAGCCGCCGACGAGTTGGAAGTTGCTCGTGATATTGGCGGTGAGGCGAAGCTCGAAGCCCTGGGCGCGGTTCTCGCCGACCTGCGTCTCGTAGGTGTAGGCGCCGATCGCATCGGTGGCGGCGAAGGATTGGCGGCCGTTGATGTTGATGGTGCGAAACACGGTGGCCTGGCCGCTGTAGCGGCCGTCGGCGAAGTCGAATTTCACGCCGTAGTCGAAGGCCTCGGCGATGAGCGGATCGAACGGCGTGAGCGAGCGGTCCTGATTGGTGCGGAGAGCGGTGGTGATCTGGCGGTAGGACTCGGAGTAGTTGACGTAGAGACCGAGGGCGGGCGTGACGCGGTAGACGACGCCGGCCTGCGGGGTGGTGCGCGGGCGGACGATGCGGAGGCGGGTATTCGTGAGGTAATTCAGGGACTGACCCTGCACGCGCGAGTGGTTGACGCCGCCGAGGAACATCAGGCGCTCGTCGTAGAGGGCGAGGGCGTCGACGAGGTAGAATTTATCCTCCCACGATTTGGTGCCGGTGTAGGTGGTGACGCGCAGGGCGCCGAGCGGCGGGACGGTGCGGTCCCACGTGGCGGGATTGGCGAGGTCCCAGTTGGGCGGGGTGGCGACGCCGAGGCCGCCGACGATGCCGGAGGTGCGGGCATCGCTGTCGCCGCGGGTGGTGACGTATTCCCAGCCGGCGACGAGGCGCGTGTAGTGGCGGCGGGAGAAATCGAAGCGGGCGGCGAGGTTGAGGGTGTTGGCGAAGGACTGGCCGTTGGCGTAGTTGCCGGAGAGGCTGCGGGAGTAGGGCAGCTGGCCGGCGGGCGTGGCTGCGGTGAGCGCGATGGCGGTGGCGCCGGCCTCGTAGGAATTGCGGCGGAAGGCGGTCACGCCGGCGACATTGCGCAGGACGATGCGATCGGTGAACGCGTGCTCGAGCGTGGCGGAGTAGATGCGGTTGCCGGTGTGCGTGCCGAGGCCGGGGCCCTGGCCGTTCCACGTGCGCGGGATCATGTCGGCGAACTTCACGACGAACGGCGTGACGAGCCGGTTGTTGTAACGCGGCCAGTTGGCGAGGCCGGTGAGGTCCATGTCGACCCATTCGCCGTCGAGGGTGAGCGAGGTGCCCTTGCGCGGGGCCCAGCGGAGCACGGGGGCGATGAAGCGTTTCTGCTGGGTGTCGAAGTCGCGGTAGCCGTCGCGGTCGAGCCAGGAGGCGTCGAGGCGGTAGGTGAGGGTGCCGGCGGCGTTGAGCGGGCCGGTGGTGCCGAGCTCGGTGCGGAAGTAGTCCCAGGAGCCGACCTCGACGCGGAGCTGCGTCAAGCGGCGGGCGGACGGCTGCTTGGTGATGGTGTTGGCGACGCCGCTGGGATCGAGCTGGCCGTAGAGGACGGACGCGGGGCCGTTGACGACCTCGACGCGGGCGACGTTGGCGGAGTCGAAGCTGCGGAGGTTGGTGTTGCCGTTGCGGGCGGTGAAGAACGTGGTGAAACCGCGGATACTGTAGCTCTCGGAGTTGCCCGTGGCGGCGCGCTGCGCGCTCTGCACGCCGGAGGACAGGCCGATGATGTCGTAGACCTCGGTGAGGCCGTAGTCCTTGAAGAGCTGCTCGGTGACGACGTCGATCGAGACGGGCATCTTCTTGAGCTCGGTGGCGACGCGCGTGGCGCTGATGGAGTTGGTGGCGGCGTAGCCGCTTTCGGAGCCCTCGGAGACGGTGAACTCGGGGAGGAGAATGCGGTCGTCGTTGGCGGCGGGTGCGGCGGGCGCGGCGGGCGGCGGCGCGACGGACTGGGCGGCGACCGTGCCGGCCAGCAGGAGCGGGAGAGCGAGGAGCCGGGAGACGGAGCGTTTGTGCAGAAGGGGCATGGGGGCCGGGGTTGGAAAAGGGATCATTCCGCGCGAAACACCGAGAGGTCCCAGCGGTCGCGCCAGCGGATGACGGGGCGTTCGCCCTCGAATTCGATGGGCAGCCAGATGTAGCCGGAGTTCACGGGATCCTGGGGCCGGTTGATATCGAACATCGCGATCCATGCGTCGCGCCGGCCGGGGACCGGGTAAACGAACGTGCTTTGGCCGCCGAAGGTTTTCTCGGGGCCGAGACCGTTGTGCGGGTTCACGCCCTGGCACGGATTGCCGAGGTCGCGGTAAGGGCCGGTGATGTGGTCGGCGACGAACATGCGGGCGGCGTTGGGCGCCCAGCCGGTGCTGCCGGAGCCGAGGAAGTAGATCTTCCTGCCGCGGCGGAAGAGGGCGGGGGCTTCGGTCGCGTGGGTAATGCCGGCGAGTTCGACGTAATCGCCGGCGGGCCGCAGGCCGTCGGCGGAGAGCCGGCCGGCGACGTGGGTCTTGTCGGGCTTGCGCACGCCGAAGTGGTAGAGCGTGCCGTCCTCGTCGGGGAAGATGGCGAAGTCGCCGGTGCCGAAGCGGCTGTTGCCGCCGAGAAAGCGGCCCTGGTAGTGGAACGGTCCGGTGGGCTGCGTGGCGGTGGCGACGCCGACGTAACCGAAGTCGATGCCGGATTTCCCGCCCTGCGCTTTCGGCGGGTAGAGTTTGAAGTAGAGGATGAACTTTCCGGTGGCGGCGTGGTGGATCACCTTGGGCCGATCGAGGATGAAGGCCTCGGCCAGCTCCGGGTGGGCGCCGGGTGCGAAGACGGACAGCACGAGTCCGGCGTCCTGCCAGTTGAGCAGATCGTCGCTGACGTAGCAGCGGACGCCGGCCTCGTTTTTCTCGGACTCGATTTTCCCGGGAATCTTGTGGGCGCCATACCAGTAGTGGCGGCCGCCGAAATGGAGCAGGCCGAAGCCGTGGGCGTTGAGCGGCGTGCCCTGCCGGTCGAGCCAGGGTTGGCCGGGGAGAAACTGCGCGTTGGGCGCGGCGGAAAAAGCGGGGCCGGCCAGGAGCACGAGCAGGCCCACGAGGAGCAGGCAGCGCCGCGCGAGCGAGGTCGCGGGAGCGGAGGCCGGCCGGGTCGCCGGGGAGACGTTTAGCCAGAGGGGCATGTGCTTGGGGTTGGGCCCGCGCGGGCACGGCGGGTGGCGGCAGCAATCCCCGCCCGCCGCCAAAGGCTCAAAGGCTTTGGCGGTGAAATCGTTCACCGGATGGTGGCGGCCGGAGGGCGCGCCGCGGGGTGGTTTACGGGCGCGCGGTGCCGGCGGCTGCCTCGGGTGCGGTGGGCAGAGCGGGGAGAAACACGTGCACGCGGGTGCCGACACCCTCGGTGGACTCGAGGTCGAGGCAACCGCCGTGGCGTTGCACGATGGCGTGGGAGAGGGTGAGGCCGAGGCCCATGCCCTTCTGCGTGCTGCGGGGCTTGGTCGAGAAATACGGATCGAACACCGAGGGCAGGATGTGGGCGGGGATGCCGTGGCCGTGATCCTCGACGATCACCTCGACGTAGGGGCCGGCGGGCAGGGAGTGGACCTCGTCGGCGGCGAGGCGGCGATTGGCGGCGCGCAACGCGACGGTGCCGGGGCCGGTGGTGGCTTCGCGGGCGTTGAGCACGAGGTTGCGGAACACCTGTTCGATCTGGACGAGCTCGACCTCGAGCGGCCAGAGCCCGGCGGGCACGTCCACGTCGGCCGCGAGCGCGGAGCCCTGCAGCGCGGCGGCGCAGGCGTGCTGGAGGATCGCGGGCAGATCGGCGCGGGTGCGACGGGATGGGCCGCCGCGGGTGAAGCTCAGCAGCTGCTGGGTGAGCGAGCGGGCGCTGCGGATCGATTCGCGCATCGTGCCGGCGATGGTGGAGACGTCGCCGGGGCGGGCGTCGGGAGCGAGGACGATGTCGAGGCCGAGGGAAACGGCGGAGAGGAGGTTGTTGTAGTCGTGGGCGATCCCGCCGGCGAGGACGCCGGCGGCCTCGAGTTTGCCGAGCACGAGTTGGTCGGCCTCGGCGTGTTTGCGGACGGTGATGTCCTGGTAGAGGGCGGCGAAGCGGCCGGGGGCGGGGCAGAAGACGGTCATCTGCCAGTGGCGTTTGGTGTTTTTGCCGTAGCGCTCGAAGGCGGCGGATTCGCCGGTGAGAGCGACGCGGCCGAAGGTCTCGATCCAGAAGGGATCCATGTCGGGCGCGATCTCGAGGGCGGTGCGGCTCAGGCGCTCGGCGGTCGGCACGCCGGTAAACCGTTCCATCGCGCAGTTGGATTCGAGGGTGCGCCAGTCGACGGGTTTGCCGGCGGCGTCGCAGATGATCTCACCGAGGACGAAGCCCTCGGTCATGGCGGAGAAGAGCGAGCGCAGCTGGGCTTCGTGGGCCTGGAGGACGGCGTTGGTGCGTTCGAGTTCGAGGGTGCGTTCGTGGACGCGGCGCTCGAGTTCGGCGTGCGCCTGTTTGAGCGCGAGTTCGGCGAGACGGCGCGCGAGGGCGGCGCCGAGGTGCGCGGCGATGCCCTCGAGGATTTCGACGGCGGCGAGCGAGAGGCGGTCGGGCCGGCGGTCGTTGAGCTGGAGCAGGCCCATGATCCTCGCCTTGTGGCGGATGGGCACTAGGGCGATGGAGCAATAGCCCTGGTGGATGCAGCGGTTGCGCGGATGGTGGCGCGGATCCTCGGTCGCGGGCACGCCGAGGAAGGCGGGGGAGTTGTTGGTCCAGGCGCTGCCGCTGGCCGTGAAGAGGGGATGGGCGGGATCGTGGCGGCCCGAGAGGATGAGGCCGCAGGTGCACTCGAGCAGCGGGGAACCGTCGGAGCGGCGGGCCGTTTCGCCGGTGCAGGTGCGAGAGAGGAGCGAGTTCTCCGCGGCGACGAAGGCCGGAGCGAAGCCGGAGTGCACGAAGTAGGGAAAGTCGTCGCCGTTCTGCAGGCGCAGGCCCACGGCGTCGAACGCGAGGCGAGCCTGCAGTCTATCCGCCACGGCCTGGAGGGTGCCGAAGACGTCGTCGTGTTCGTTGAGCAGCTGCAGGACCTCGATGCTGGCGGCGCGGAACGGTCCGAGGTCGGGTGGCGGGGGCGAGTTTTCCGGGTGCATGGGGTCTCCTTTCCCGGCGTGACGGCCAGCTCCCGCCGGCGGGGCGAGGTCGGCCGCGCTCAGGGCAGCGCGGCCGGCTTCGACGGCAGAATGCGGCGGAGACCGGAGGATTGCGCCCCCAATCGCCGGGGGCGGGCGGTGTATAAGCGAAATGGCTACGACCGGCCGCGGGGCTTCTACCTCGCCGGGGCGGGCGCGGGCACGAGACGTTCGCCGCTGGCGGGGGGCGTGAGCGTGGGCGCGCCGGCGAGGAGGCCGAGGGAGACGAGGAAGCGATCGGCGGCGAGGAGCGTGACCGTCTGCCACGGGTCGCGATTGAAGAAGCTGTGCGCCTGGTCCTCGGCGAGGTGGAGCTGCGTGGTGGTGTTGCCGAGGGTGTGGAGGCGCGCGTGGGCGGCGTCCCAGCCGGGCTTCCAGGTGTCCTTCGTGCCGAAGAACACGATCGCGGGCGGGAGGTCGGCGCGCAGGTGGCGCAGGATGTCGACCGCGGGATCCTTGGCATCGTCGGGGGCGAAGGCCGGATTGAACCACAGGTAGGCGACGACGGACGGGTCGATCCCGGGCGGATCGAGCGGGTCATCGAGGCCGGGGTGGAGCGTGGCGAGGGCGGAGATGTGGCCGCCGGCGGAGCCGCCGCCGGTGACGATGCGCGCGGGGTCGAGACCGAGCTCGGCCGCGTGCTGCTTGAACCAGCGGAGGGCGCTTTTCGCGTCGGTGATGCAGACGCGTTTGCGGGTCTCGCCGGCCGGGAGTTTGGCCGCTTCCTCCTTGGTGAGCATGCGGTATTCGGCGGTGGCGCTGACGAGGCCGCGCGAGGCGAAGTAGGCCGCGGCGCGGCGGAACTGGCTGAGGCTGCCGCCGGACCAGCCGCCGCCGTGAAACAGCAGGAGGCCGGGCACGCGGGACCGGGCGGGGTCGTGGCCGGGCGGGAAATAGATCTCCATGCGCCGCGGCTGGCCGGCGGAGTGTTTATAGATGTAGGGCTTGCCGGGCGGGTGGTCGCCGAAGGGGTCGGCGGCTTTCTTTTTTTCGGCGGCGAAGAGCGGGCTGGCGGCGGCAAGGCCGAGCGCGAGGGAAACGAGGGCGGCGAGTTTCATCGGGCGGGGTGGCTGCCGGCGTCGCGCGCGGGCCAAGGAGGCGGGCGGGGCGCGACGCCGGAGGGCGGTTACGGCGCCTTCGCGGGCTGGGGGGCGGCCGGAGCGGCGGCGGGCGACGGGGCAGCGGGGGCCTTGAGCGGGTGTTCGCGGAGGAGCTCGTCGACCATGTAGAAATTCACGCGGCTCTCGGTGGCGGCGCGGACGCGGCGGACGGACTCGGCGTGGACGACCTCGTGATCGTTGCCGAAGGATTGCCGGACGTAGGTGAGGACGGCGGCGAGTTCGTTGTCGTTGAGCATGCCGCCGAAGCCCATCATCGGCGGGACGCCCTTCGACGGGTCGTAGGTCTGGCCGTTGACGACGATCGGGCCCCAGAGGCCTTTGAGCGTGAGTTTGATGAGCCTTTCCTCGTCGTCGACCCAGTCGCTGCGGGCGAGCGGCGGGTAGATGTTGGCCAAGCCTTTGCCGTCGGCCTGGTGGCAGGTGGCGCAGTGACCGTCGCGGAGGTAGACCTCCTTGCCGATGTTGTAGACGCGGTTGTCCTCGCCGGAGAGCTTGCGCGTGGGGCCGTGGGATTGCTGGGCCTCGGATTTCGGCGGCGCGGGGAAGTTGTAGGTGCCGGCGAAGAACGCCTGGGCATTGGCGTTGTCGGCGAAGGTGGCGCCGCCGGCGCGGAGGGCGTCGGCATCATCCTTCAAGGTGTGCGTGAGGATGTGTTTCGTGACGGGCCCCATCCAGTCGTCGAGGGGCAGGCGCATGGCTTCGAGGACGACGCGGGCGCCGTCCTGATTGTCGAGCCACGAGGCGGCGACGATGGCTTCGAGGCGCACGCGCGGGTGCGGGTCGCGCGCGGCCTGGAGGAGCAGGGCGGTGGCGTTGGGCAGCTGGTGGTGGGCGAAGCGGACGACGCTGGCGGCGGCGGCGCGGGCCTGATGCTGCTTGGCGCCGAGGAGCTGGGTGACGAGGGCGGCGTCGGGTTTATTCTGCGCCCACGTGGCCCACAGCGCTTCGCAGAGGTGGTGTTCGTAATCGGGGTGATTGCGGTCGAGTTTCGCGACCCAGGCGCGGATGGCGGGCAGCACTTCGGCGGCGGGGCGGCCGCGGAGTTCGCGGCGGGTGCGGTAGCGCGTGCGATACTCGGGGAGCTTGAGGTTCTCGAGCAGCTCGGGGATCGGGGCGCCGGCGACCTTGGCGGGCTTTACCAGCGGGCGCGACGGGTAGGTGATGCGGTAGATGCGGCCGTGATCGCGGTCGCGGTTGGGGTCGCGCGCGTTGTGCTGCATGTGGCCGATGAGCGCGTTGTGCCAGTCGACGAAATAGAGCGAGCCGTCGGGGGCGAACTCGAGGTCGACGGGGCGGTAGTTGGGGTTGTTGGAAGAGATGAGATCGCCGGCGAGTTTGCCGACGAAGCCCGCGCCTTCCTCGGTGACGCTGGAGAGGCCGATGCCGAGGAAACCGATGCTGTTGCAGATCATGAACTGGCCCTGCATCGCGTCGGGGAAGTGGCGCGAGGAGACGAACTCGGAGCCGGAGGTCGGGCGGGAGCGCTTGGGGACGAAGGTGCGCGTCTTGGGAATCTCGATGCCGTAGGGCATCTTGGCGGAGAGGGGGAGGCCCCACCAGTTGAGGCCGTCGGAGGCGTCGGAGATGTAGAGCTGCTCCCAGCGGTCGAAGGCGATGCCCCAGGGGTTGTTGTAGTCGGCCTGGCTGTAGCGCTCGAGGCGGAAGCTCTTCGGGTCGAAGCGCCAGATGCCGCCGTCGTTGACGCGGCGGGGGCCGTAGGGCGTCTCGACCTGCGAGTGGAGGAAGCGGCCTTCGGCGAGGTAGAATGCACCCGAGGCATCGGCGCAGTAGGCGGAGATGGCGTGGTGGGTGTCGTGGGTGTCGAAGCCGTGCATGATGATCTCCATGCGGTCGGCGCGGTCGTCGCGGTTGTCGTCGATCAGCAGGCAGAGGTTGGGCTCCTGCGAGAGGTAGACGCCCTCGGGGGCGAGTTCGAAGCCGATGGGGAGGTGGAGGCCGTCGGCGAAGACGGTCTGCTTGTCGGCGCGGCCGTCGCCGTCGGTGTCCTCGAGGATGAGGAGTTTGTCGTTGGGCTTGGGATCGCCCGGGCGCCAGTGCGGGTAGCTCGGCATGACGGCGACCCAGAGGCGGCCGCGGTTGTCGAACGACATCTGCACGGGATTGCGGAGGTCGGGGAATTGTTTCTCCGAGGCGAACAGCTCGAGCTTGAAGCCGTCCATGACCTTGATGTCGGCGATCACTTTCTCGCCGTCGGCGTAGTTGATGGTGCCCATGGCGCCGCCGGGTTTGAAGTTGGTCGGGACGGGCGGGAGCGGGTGGGTGCCGCGGTCGTCGACGGTGAGGTCGCGTTTGCGGCTGGCGGCGACGTCGTGGATCAGCGTGTCGCGGAGCGCCATCATCTCGCGCGTCTTGCGGACCTCGTCGGGATAATTCTGCGGGCCGTAGGGCGCGTAGCGCTGGCCGTGGGTGTGGACGCCGTTGACGAGGTTGTAGTCGTTGTTCCAGAGCCAGTCCTTCTCCTGGACGGCGGCGCGGACGAGGGCGGCGTCGGTCTCGGACTGGATTGCCTGCCGGCCGAAGAGGCCGTCGGCGACGAGCCGGCCGATCTCTTCGTAGCCGGAGGTGGTGGGGGCGAAGCCGTTGATCGTGAACGGGCGCTCGGTGCCGCGGGCGAAGCGTTCGCGGGTGGGCGTGAAGAGGTCGATGAAGGTGAGCTGGTGGCGCTCGGCGACGCGGCGCATCGCGGCGGAGTAGAGGGCGAGGTTTTCGTTTTCCCGGGTGCCGTTGGGCAGGTCGCGCGTGCCGGAGAGATTCTCGAAGGCGATCGGGGAAACGAGGACGAGGCGCGGGGCGGTCTTGCCGTTGTAGGCCTGGCGGAGCGAGTGGACGACGAAGGCGTCGAGTTCGGCCTCGTAGTTGGCGACGCGCGCGGGGCCGTCGAAGGATTCGTTGAGGCCGAAGAAGGCGACGATGGTGTCGGCCTTCAGGTGCGTGAGCCACTGGTCGGGCATCGGGAAGAAGCCCTTGCCGTTGTGCGACGCGAACTCGGGGCGGAACTTCTCGGCGCCGGGAAAAGCCCACTGCGAAACGCGCGCGGGATGCGGGCGGAACGCGGGTGTGTCGCCGGGGCGGCCCATGTTGCGGACGATGAGGCGGCGGTCAGGGAAGCGGCGGTGCAGCTCGGTCTCGAGGATACTGTAATAGACATCGCGCTCGGCGAGGCCGTTGCCGAGGAACACGACGCGTTCGCCCTCGGCGGGGGCGGCGACGCCTTGGGCGCGCGCGATGGTCGCGGGCGGGGGGAAATCCATGTGCGCGTGCGTGGCGTCCTTGGGCGGAACGCCCTCTTCTTTCTTGGCCGGCAGATCGCGCTTCTTGGTTTTCTGCGGCGGAGTGGTGGCGGCGGCCGGCGATGCGGCGTCGGCCGGGGCGGGGGATTTCTTTTCCTGCGCCAGCATGACGGCGGCGACGAGGAGGGCGAGGGGCGCGAGGAGAACGCGGGGACGGATCATGGTCGGAAAAGGGGACGACGCGAAAATGCGCGCCAAGAGGAGGCCGCGGAAGGCGGCGCGACAAGCTCAACCGCGCCGGCAGGCGAGGAAACGGCGCGCGGTTAACCGCGGCGGAGGGAGGCGACGAAGAAGCCGTCGGTGTTGTGGAGCGACGGCAGGAAGAGCAGGCCGGCGCCGCGGGGGGCCGCGCCGAACGTCTGGAGAAACGGCTCGGGGAAGAAGTCGGGGTGCGCGGCGAGGAAGGCGTCGACGACGCGGTCGTTTTCGTGCGCGGAGAGGGAGCAGGTGGCGTAGACGAGGCGGCCGCCGGCATCGACGTGGCTCGAGAACTGGGCGAGCAATTCGGCCTGCACGCGGGCGCGCTCGGCGACCTGCGCCGGCGTGGTGGTCCACTTGAGGTGGGGCGAGCGGCGCCAGGTGCCGGAGCCGCTGCAGGGGGCGTCGACGAGCACGCCGTCGAATTTCTCGGCGGGGCGGCGGAGGAGGGGGCGGATGTTTTTCGCGCCGGCGCGTTGGGCGCGTTGCTGGAGCTCGGTGAGGGCGGCGGGGCGGATATCGAAAGCGTCGACGCTGCCGTGGCGGCCGAGCATGCGGGCGAGTTGCAGGGATTTGCCGCCGGCACCGGCGCAGGCATCGAGCCAGCGGCAGCCGGCTTCGACGCCGATGGTCTCGAGCAGGAGCTGGGAGCCGAGGTCCTGGATCTCGAAGAGGCCGCGTTGCCAGGCATCGGACTGGGTGACGTCGACTTCATCCACGAGCTCGATCGCGGACGCGAGGGGCCGCGAGGTCCACCAGCGCCAGCCGCGCAGCTCGAAGTCGCGCCAGATGTCCTCGGGAAAATCCGTCTGCACGCGGAGCCAGAGGGAGGCGCGGGTGAGCTGCGCCTCGAGTTCGGCGCCGGAGAAGATCTCCGGGCAATGCTCGCGGAACCACGCGGGCAGCAGCTCGGCGGGATCGCCGGCGGGCGGTTCGCCGTGGGCGAACTCGGCGCGGAAATTGGCGGTCGCGGGGACGTCGGCGGCGAGCCACGCGAGGCGGCGCAGCGCCTCGTCGGGTTGGGCGGCGAGCAGCGGCTCGATCCACGGCAGATGGCGGATCGTGGTGTAGAGCAATTCCCGATACAGGCGGCGGTCGCGGGAGCCGAAGGAGCGTTCGCGGGAGAGCGCCGACTGGATGCGCGCGGGCAGGGCCTGGTCGGTGCGCCAATGCGGCTGCAGTTGGGCGGCGAGTCGGAGGAAAGTTTGCGCCTGGCTGCGCGCGACGCTCATGCGGGGAAGTGAGAGTGAAGGTGAAAGGGAAAGTGAACGTGAGAGTGAAGCGAGCCACGGTGCGCAGGGGCGGCCGCACGTCGGGCGGCGGCGGGGCGCGAGCGGACGGGCGCGCCGCGGCGCGGGTCAGAAGCGCACGGTGTCGATCTGGACGTTGAAGCCGAAGCTGCTCTCGCGGCGGCGACCGGAGTAGACGCTCACGTTGTAGGAGATGAGCCAGGTGTTGCCCAGGTTCTGGACGAGTCCGTAGGTCTGCTCGTTGAAGCGGCGGCGGCGGGCATCGTAGTGGAGCCGCGCGGCGACATCGAGGCGTTCGTTGAGGCGGATGCGGCCGTCGAGGAGGTAATCCTGGAGCTGGTTGCGGAGGAAATTATTGCCGAAGCGGACGGACCAGAAGCGGCCGTCGCGGACGGTGATGCCGGAGTTGAGTTCGCGCAGCGTGAAGGTCTGCGGGGCGAAACTCTGGTAGAGGTCGAGCTGCAGCCAGGAAGCGGGAAACGCGGCGAGTTCGATGTGCGTCTCGGAGGCAGTGCGGTCGCCGGGGCGGCGGACGAAGCGGAAATCGTTGGCGAGGTTGAGGGCGAGGAGATCGCGCGTGCCCTGCGTGCCGTCGCGGGTCTGGAGGATGTTGTCGAGCGAGAGGCGGAGGGTGTTGGTCTCGTGGAGCTCGTCGATGTTCCGGGCGGCGCCGAGGCCGAGCGGCTGGAGGCAGGTGGAGAACGCGAAGCGGTCGATCTGCGGGATGTGGGCGCGGCCCTTGTCGGCCTTGGGGATGTAGCGGTAGCTCAGCCGCGGCGTGAGCAGGTGGCGGAGGCCGTCGATCTTCCACTGCGGGTTGCGGTAGTCGAAGGTGCCGCTGGTGCGGAGCACGGCGTCGGCGCCGATCTCGCCGAGCGTGCGGGTGTAGGTGCCGAGGGAGACCTCTTCGGCGTAGTAGTGCACGAAGCCGGCGGGGTATCCGATGCCGGGAACGAAAGCAGGAAACACCGTCTGGCTGCTGAGGCGCGATTCGCGGTTGGCGGAGTAGCGCGTGACGCGGGCGCCGGCGACGGGGGTGAGCGTGAACCACTCCGTGACGGGCATGGGACGTTCGAGGCCGTAGTAGGCGTCGAGGCGCGTGGTGCGGCGATCGGGGCCGCCGCTCTGGAGTTTCTGCGCGGAGGGCGCGAAGTGGAGGCCGAGGCCGATCGCGGGGATCGGGAACGGCGTGCCCGTGCCGTCGGCGACCGAGTCCTCGCGGAGCACGGCGGCGCTGGCCTCGAAGCGTTGCACGAAGCCCGGGCCGACGACGTGCGGGAGCAGGTCGAAACGCAGTTCGGGCAGGCGCTCCTGCACGCGGTGAAAGCGGTTGGGCTGCAGGCGCGTGAAGAGCGAGACGTAGTAGTTCTGTCCCGAATACACGGCCTCGGCGAAAGTGTCGGGTTCCTGCAGCGGGAAAAAGTAGCGCGAGCGGAAGTCGCGGTAGACCTCGGAGTCTTTCCACCAGTGGAGCTGGGCGGCGACGGTGAGGTTGGGGGCGAGCGTCTGCTGGTGCTGCCACTCGGCGAAGGCGCGCTCTTCGGGCACGGGGCGGCCGAGGAGGTCGGAGCCCTTGGTGCCGTGGTCGTTGATGTAGCCGGAGCGGAAGTAGCCGTGGAGACGGTCGGGCGTCTCCGGCGCGGCGTAGCGGCCGGAAGGTCCGATCATGATGCCGCGCTGCGTGTAGATGCCGAGGTCGGCGCCGAGCCGCACGCCGGGGATCACGGGAGCGCGGACGGCGGCCTCGGCGAAGACGCCGAGCGAACGGCGGAAGCCGCCGTTGAGATCGCCGCTGCCGAAGAACGGGGCGTTGAGGCTCTGGTTGAAACGCGGGATCGGGACGGGCTGGGTGTGGCCGATACCGATGGTCACGTTTTCCGAGCGGAGCTCCTGGCCGGGCGAGAAGACGATTTTGTCGGCGTTGACGGTGGGCTGCCACGGACCGGGCTCGCCGTAGCTGGCGCGGGCGCGGAGCACGGTGATCTCGTTGGTCGTGCCGGAGGCGGTGGCGCCCTCGACGAAATACGGGTGGCTGCCGAGGCGGATGTTTTCGGCGGTGAAGGTGCCGTCCTGCCGGTTGTAGACGAGGCGATCGGCGAGGAGGCGGATCGAACCGCGCGTGAACTGGATGCGGCCGGTGGCCGTCGCGACGTTGGTGCGGAGATTGTAGCGGATGTCGTCGGCGAGGAGGAGCAGCGTGCCGTCGGAGAGGCGGGCGTTGCCGGTGAGCGCGTAGTCGCCGGTGGCGTCGTCGAAGACATTGCGGTCGGCCGTGGCCTCGGGCGGTGCCGGCGTGGCGGCGGGGGCGGGCGGCGTCTGGGCGCGCAGCAGCGCCGCCGGAAGGACCGCGAGAAGAAGAGCGAAACGACGCATCACGCGGGCGAGAAAAGGTCCTGCCGCGACCGCAAGCAAGTGCGGGGTGTGCCGGCGGAGCGCGGCGGGCACGCGGAGATTTCCGGCGCGCGCTGCGGCGCGGATCGGGAGAGTTCCGGGTGATTCGCGGCTAGACGCGGCCACGGGCCTCGCGCATTGCTGAAGGCAGTCAAACCGCTCCGCCTGTGATCATTTCCAAAGCCGACCTCACGTCGCTGCTCGAAGCCAAACACGCCTCGCCACACTCGGTGCTCGGGATGCACCCGCTGACCCATCGCCGGAGTCGCGGCGTGGTGGTGCGGGCGTTCGTCAGCGGGGCTGCGGGCTGCGAGGTTGTCGATCTCACCGACGGCGCGCGGAAGAGTTTCCCGATGACGCTGCTGGCGCCGGAGGGCGTGTTCGAGGTGTTCATCGCGAAGCGGCCGGAGGTTTTCAAATACCAGCTGCGGGTGTCGTATCCGAACGGCGAATTCCGGCAGTTCTTCGACCCGTATTGTTTCCTGCCGACGCTCGGGGAGCAGGACCTGTATCTCTTCAACGAAGGCAACGAGCACCGCGTTTACGAGAAACTCGGGGCGCACGTGCGCGACCTCGGCGGCGTGCAGGGTGTGTCATTTGCGGTCTGGGCGCCGGCGGCGGCGCGCGTCTCGGTCGTGGGCAACTTCAACCAGTGGGACGGGCGCTTCCACCCGATGCGGCCGCTCGGCTCGTCGGGCGTGTGGGAGCTGTTTGTGCCCGGGCTGGCGGAGGGCGAGGTCTACAAGTTCGAGATCCGCGACCAGCGCGGAAACATCCGGCTGAAGACGGACCCGTATGGCACGTATTTCGAAGGGCCGCCGGGCAACGCCGCGATCGTGTGCGATCCGCGGAAGTTCAAATGGACCGACGACGCGTGGCTGCAGCGGCGGAAGGAAAATGCCGCGAAGCTCGACCGGCCGATGTCGATCTACGAGGTGCATCTCGGCTCGTGGAAGCGGATGCCGGAGGACGCGGACCGGCCGCTCACGTATCGCGAACTCGCGGTGCAGCTCGCGGACTACGCGACCGAGATGGGGTTCACGCACATCGAGGTGATGCCGCTGGCGGAGCATCCGTTCGACGGTTCGTGGGGCTATCAGGTGACGGGCTTCTATGCGCCGACGCACCGCTACGGCTCGCCGGAGGATTTCGCGTGGTTCGTCGACTACCTGCATGGCCGCGGGCTCGGCGTGATCCTCGACTGGGTGCCGGCGCATTTCCCGCGCGACAGTTTCGCGCTGGCGGAGTTCGACGGCACGCACCTCTACGAGCACGCGGATCCGCGGCAGGGCGCGCACATGGACTGGGGCACGCTGATCTTCAATTACGGGCGCAACGAGGTGCGGTGTTTCCTCGTGGCCAACGCGCTCGCGTGGCTCGACCGCTACCATCTCGACGGCCTGCGCGTCGACGCGGTGGCCTCGATGCTCTACCTCGATTACTCGCGCAAGGAAGGGCAGTGGATCCCGAACAAATTCGGCGGCCGTGAGAACCTCGAGGCGATCGATTTCCTGCGCCGGGTGAACGATCTCGTGCACACCTACCATCCCGGCGTGGCGATGATCGCGGAGGAGAGCACGTCGTTTGCCGGCGTGAGCCGGCCGACGAAGGACGGCGGGCTCGGTTTCGACTACAAGTGGAACATGGGCCTGATGAACGACACGCTCCGCTACTTCGCGAAAGAGGCGATCGTCCGGCGCTGGCACCACAACGATCTCACGTTCGGCATGCTGTATCAGTATGCGGAGAATTTCATCACCGTGTATTCCCACGACGAGGTCGTGCACGGGAAGGCGTCGATGCTGTTCAAGATGGGTGCGTGGCACATCGCCGAGAAGGCGGCGAATCTCCGCGCGCTCTACGCGCACACGTGGATGTGGCCGGGCAAGAAACTGCTCTTCATGGGCAGCGAGTTCGGCCAGTCGCGCGAGTGGGCGCACGACCAGAGCCTCGACTGGCACCTGTGCCAGTATCCCGATCATGAGGGCATCCGCCTGCTCGTGCGGGATCTCAACAAACTCTACCGCAGCGAGCCGGTGCTGGGCGAAAACGATTACTACGCCCAGGGCTTCCGCTGGCTGACGTGCCACGATGCGGACGCCAACCTGATCGCCTACCTGCGCAACGATCCGGCGGAAAACGTGCTGTTCGCCGTCGTCTGCCATTTCGGCGGCGCGCAGCGCGACTACCGTGTCGGCGTGCCGCGGCGCGGCTTCTGGCGCGAGGTGCTCAACACCAACAGCGAATTCTACGGCGGCACCGGCGTCGGCAACGACGGCGGGCGCAACACGGAGGAGATCGAGCGCGACGGTTTCGCGCAGGCGATCAAGGTGACGCTACCGCCGCACTCGGTGTTCGTCTTCAAGTGGAGCGGCGGACAGTAGGCGCGCCGCGCCGGCGCAGGCGGCGCGAAGTGGAGCGTTGAAAGGCGAACGTTGAAGGACCGGAGCCGGGTGGCCGGCGTGGCCGGACCTGGCTGAGCGCCGGGGCATCGCGGGCGGGCGGCAGGGGAATTTCACGTAATACGTGAAATTGGTTCCGTCGCGCGGAGGGCGCGGGCGGGACTACCGCAGCGCGCCGGTGACGAAGGCGAAGAGCTCCTGCGTCGCGAGATCGTCGGGCACGCCGAGTTGGTCGTTGATCCGGTTGTGGCTGGTTTCCTTGCCGGCGAAGAGCTTCACGGGGACGCGGGCGGCCTTGAGGGCGTTGGCGAACGTGAAGGCCTGGGCGGTGTTGTCGGGCTGCTCGGCCACGTGGAGAATCAGGAAGGGCGGGATGCTTTTGCCGGCGGCGACGTGGGTGATGGCGGAGAACTCGCGATGGAGCGCGGGATCGTTGCCGAATTTCTCGCGGTGGCCCGACTTCGGCAGCGGCTGGCCGTGGAGTTTCCGGCGGTGCTCGGTCGTCGAGATCATCGCGGGGATGTCGTAGGTGTCGCCGTCGACGGGCACGCAACCCTTGAGGGCGGAGAACGGCACGCCCTCGGCCTTGAGGTAGCGGTCGTCGGTGCAGAGGAGCGCGGCGAGTTGCGCGCCGGCGGAGTGTCCCATGACGAAGATCCGCGCGGGATCGCCGCCGTGGCGGGCGATGTTGGCGTGGACCCAGCCGAGGGATTTGGCGACGTCGCGCACGAGGGTGGCCATGTCGACCACGGGGAGGAGGCGGTAGTTGGTGGCGACGAAGATGAACCCGCGGGCGGTGAACGCGGCGGGTTTCTGCTGCACGGAGGATTTGTCGCCGGTCACCCAGCCGCCGCCGTGGATCCAGAAGACCACGGGCAGGCCGCGGGCGCCGGCGGGCGCGTGGATGTCGAGCACGTGGCGCTCGTGGCCGGCGTCGGAGTAGGGGACGTTGCGCGTTACAGTCTGGGCGGCGGCGGTGGCGAGGGACACGAGGAACGCGAGGGAAAGGGCGAGGCGGTGCATGGCGGGGTGGGTCCTGCGATACGCGCCGGCGGGAAAATTGCAGGCCAATTTCCGGGGGCGTTTTCGTGCCGGGCACGCGGGCGGGGGGATTTCGCGCTCGCCAGTCGGCGCGGTGCGCGCGTGCATCGCGGCGCCGACTGCACGCGAAGTTTTCGCGCCGGAACCCCGCATCGTTTTTCTCCGGCGCGCGCGGGCGATCGGCTTCACGCCATGAAACCCTGCCAACCCCGAGTCCTGTTTTCAATGTGGTGCGTCGTCGCGTTGCTCGCGCTGATGCCGGTGCTGCGGAGCGCGGCGGCCGAGGGTGCCGGCACGATAACCGGCTCCGTGAGCAACGCCGCGACCGGCGACCTGCTCGAGGGCGTGCGTGTCGCGGTGCCGGGTCTCGGGCTCACCGCGCTGACGGACAGCACCGGCCGCTACACGCTCGGCGGCGTGCCGCCGGGCACGCATGCGATCGTGGCGACCTACACGGGTCTCGACACGCAGCGGCACGAGGTGGCGGTGGGGGCGGGCGGACGCGCGGTGCGGGACTTCGAGCTGACGACCGCGGTGTATCAGCTCGAGGCCTTCCGCGTGGCGGGCGAGCGCGAGGGCGGCGCGGCCGCGATCACGGCGCAGCGCAACGCCGCCAACGCGAAGAACGTCGTGGCGATGGATTCCTACGGCAACCTGCCCAACATGAGCGCGAGCGAGCTCGCGATCCTGCTCCCCGGCGTGACGGGTGCGCTGAACCTCGAGAACGGCATCGACGGCTTCACGGTCCGCGGGATGGGCCCCTCGCTGAACAACATCACGCTCGACGGTGCGATGCTCTCGACCCAGGGCGGCATGGCGCGGCAGAGCCGGATCAACAATCTCACGGGCGCGATGTTCGAGGGCCTCGAGCTGATCAAGGGCCACACGCCGGACAAGGGCGCCGACTCGCTCGGCGGCACGATCAACCTGAAGAGCCGCTCGCCGCTGAGCATGCGCGAGAAGCGGCGCGTGACCTACAATCTGGCCGCGCGCTGGGCGCCGCCGTTCTATGAGACGATTCCGCTGCGCGAGGCGCACCGGCTGCACCCGATGCTGAACGTCGGCTACTGGGAGGTCTTCGATGTGCTCGGCGAGACGCGCAACCTCGGCGTGGCGGTGAACACGTTCTACAGCGAGAATGTCGCCGGCTCGCACAGCACCACGCGCGATTTCCAGAACACGACGGGCGAGCCGGCGTTTCTCTGGGACTACCGGACCTTCGACCAATACAACAACCGCAAGCAGGCCAGCCTCAATCTGAAGGTCGATTACCGCCTCTCGCGCACGACCAAGCTCTCGCTCAACACGGTCTACAACGACGCCAACGAGATGGAGAAGCTGCGCTTCGAGACGCGGGCCTTCACCAACCAGGTGGTCGGCACGACGGGCACGGCCGGCATCCTGCCCGGCTACACCAACCGCCTCACCGAAGTGCGGCAGTCGACGGCGTCGAACTTCGACGTCTCCACCCAGGGTCCGAACAACTTCTTCCTCCGCATGCGGCACCTCGACCTCGCCGTCGAACACGAGTGGAGCCGCGTGACGCTCGACTACGGCGCGCTCTTCAGCCGCACGCACATCAACAACGGCAACGGCAACGAAGGCGGCACCTTCACCATGCGGGTGAACAACCTCGGCTGGATCCTCGACCGCACGGCGAACGACCTCTACCCGCGGTTTATCCAGACCGCCGGGCCCGACATCCGCGACCCCGCGAACTACCGGCTCAACGGCTTTTTCCAGAACAACAACATCGACAACAACCACGAGGTCCGGGAGGCGCGCGGCAACGCCAAGGTGCAGTTCCCGGCGGTGAACACGTTTCTCAAGACCGGCTTCCACTGGCGCGAGCAGTTCGCGCACGACATCAACCGCAACCGGCGCTGGAGCCACCTCGGCACCACGCTGCCCTCCGATCCGACGATCCGGATCAAGAACGGCGAGGAGACGGGCCGCGTGGTGCCGTTCTGGTATGCGTCGCAGTTCTTCCGCGACCGCAACCCGATCGACCCCGCGCGCTGGAGCGAGGACCGCTACTGGGGGCAGATGATCCAATACACCGGCACGCGGCGCGTGACCGAGACGGTGACGGCCGGCTACGCGATGGCGCAGGGCCGCGTGCGCAACACGGGCTTCCTGACCGGCGTGCGCGTCGAGCGCACCGACACGGAGAGCTGGGGCTGGGTGCGCGCGCGCTCGGCCAGCACCGTGGCCCAGCAGGTGGCCGATCCCGTCGGCTCGGCGCAGCGCGACTACGGCAACACGAAGCGTGAGATCGAAGGCGGCTACACCAAGGCGTTTCCCAGCGTGCACCTGACGCAGGATCTGGCGCGCAACTGGAAGGCGCGGGTGAGCTGGTCGACGAGTTTCGGCCGGCCCGCGATGTCGAACTTCCTGCCCAACGAGACGGTGAACGAAACCAACCGCACGCTCACGGTGAACAATCCCTCGCTGCTCCCGCAGACGGCGAAAAACTGGGATGCGTCGCTCGAGTATTACTTCGAGCCGGTGGGCAGCGTCTCCGTGGGCTGGTTCCACAAGACGATCCGCGACTTCATCGTGACCGGCATCAACACGGGCACGATCGGCACGGGCACGGACAACGGCTACGACGGCGAGTATGGCGGCTTCACACGGCTCAGCAGCGCCAACGCCGGCACCGCGACGGTGCAGGGCTGGGAACTGGGCTACCAGCAGCAGTTCACGTTTCTGCCGGGCTGGCTGAAGGGCTTCGGCACGACGATGAACCTCACCGCGCTGCAGGCGCACGGCGACTTCGGCACCACGGGCCGGCTCGGCACGCGGGACGTCGAGGGCTTCGTGCCGTGGATCTACAACGGCAGCCTGTTCTGGCGGCACCGCGGCTTCAGTGCGCGCGCAATCGTGAATTACACGGGCGAGAGCATCAACGAATACGTGGCGGGCTCGCCGGCGCGCAACCGGTATCTCTTCTCGCGGACGGTGATCAACGTCGGCGTCGGCTACCAGTGGCGGCCGGCGGTCGCGTTCTCGATCGACGTGAACAACCTGACCAATGCGCCGCAGAGGGCGTATCGCGGCGGGCGCGACCGGATGCAGTTTTCGCTCTTCGGCGGCACGACGATCACGGCGGGCATCAACGGCCGGTTCTGACACGGGCGCGGACGAGGCGAATCAAACGAGGGACAATTCATGAAGACCAATCGCAGGAAATTCCTCACCGGTGCGGCGCTCGGCGGACTCGTGGCGGGCGGCGGGGC
>JACCDX010307879.1_pt1 | contig 23434 bp, 10 predicted proteins | sample 7449681 | NCBI WGS metagenome assembly JACCDX01 (sample SAMN15323450, study PRJNA562643) | freshwater metagenome | isolation source: river surface water | place: USA:Blue River Watershed | collected 2017-08-18
AAGTAAGAATGGAAACAGCTCAACCAGAAATAAACCAGGGCGCCCTCTTGGAGCAAATCGGCGCCATATTTGAGGAGGCCGCGAGCAATCCAGAAATGCCTCGGCAAATCTACGATTTATTTTCACTTATATCCACAATCTTATTCGAATATAAGACTGCCTTAGAGTCCGGTCAGGAAATAGGTTGGGCCGACAAAATACGCAAAGAGGACGGCTCTCAAGCCTTCGAGCCCCACGAGGCGAAGGCCCTTGAAACTTCAATGGCCCCATTCGCCACACACGTAAAAGCCCTATTTGCTCCTCCAGCCGAGGCAGCAACACAGCACGGTGGTCTATTAGACCCAGTATCTCTAGCAATGGCTGCAAGAAAGGGGCTGCAGTATGCAAAATCACCTGAAGCCCGAGAGCAATACCAGAAGGCCAAAGCATATGCAACAGACAAGGCCCTACAAGTAAAGCAACGTGTGCAAGAAAAACAAGATGCCGTCGCAAAGAAAATGATCGAAAGTCTCAAAGGTCAGGAAAATATGTCCCTTGATTATGCCGTCGAGCAGGTCGCGGCATATTTGGACGGTCTCAATGAAAAGAGTCGTCAGCTAGCCGAGACCATCGGCATTCTCAAACTCGAGAAGACATTTCCCACCATTCCTATTCCCACACCATTTGCCGGCGTCCCCATACAAGCCCCTACTCGTCTTATAATACTTGTATTTCAGGGAATCATAGAATTTATTCGCATAACTTTCTCATTTTCGAACTCGTGGGCCGCAACCCTGGTGCGTATTTTTGGGTCCTTTGGTGCCGCTCTAATAGACGCCGGCAAGGGAGACTGGAAGAGTGCAGTATTTTCTATACTCGGTATTTTTAATGGAAATATGGCTATTATGGGTGCGATAGGTAAAATGATCGTGAAAGTATTTTCCTTTGTCAGCGACGACGTGTCATCCACGCTCGGCTGGGCGATGTACGACTCGGCGAAATCTTGGGTCGCTGGTATTTGGGTATTTGTATTTTCCGTATTTGCTCCCGCGGCTATAAGGGACCACGTAAATGGGCAATTAGGAGCACTAAATACTGTTTTAGAAGAGATTGATGGAAAAATACAGACAGGGCTTTCGGAAATACAGGCGCGACCAGCATTTGCCTGCTACACGGTGACCCCAAATCATACATTTAAATCTGTTGATTTTAGCTCACTAGACCGCCTACAAGGACTATTAGGTAATCCTGCTTTCCATTGTAGTCAGGATGTTATTAATATGATTAAAGGACTTAGTACAAATCCTGTTGCACGAGTTATCCTCGAACTTATTGGTCTTCCTACAACAGAAAAGGGCCTTCAACGCTCATGTAAAGGGGTGCTAGGCAGGCCCCTTGATATGAGTGTGCTATTAGAAGACGTATCATTTGATGTGAAGAAGAAGGATGATGCAGCTTGTCAAGCCGTGGAAGCATCAGCCGATGACCTAATTGCCGCTCTTAAAACTAGTTTGACGGGCAAGAAGCCCTTATTGGGTTAAATATTAATTAGAAGCAGCTTCAATCTTCACACCCGCAAGCCCGTGTAGGAACACAAGTAGGTCGCGGTCGAACCCCCAGAAGCAGCTCACGGGCGCCTCCGCGGGAATCTTGCGCCCACTCAAGTTCGCATCGTGGCTCATCGCCACAATGATTTGCTGTGGGGGAATTTCAAGTACATCGTCCTCACGGCCGGCCAACCACGCCTCCCCTTCCGCAACATTTACGGACGGGAAAGCGCGCTCGCTCCAGAACGACTTGTAGAATGCCATACTAGCCTCACTTACACGCGCACCGAGGGGGAGATTCCAGGGTGGCACATTTACCGCCGACTTCCCCGTCATCAGGTCGTACATCGCCAACATCGTCGCCGCCACCGCGCGCGGCTTGCGCTCCAGACCAGGACCAAATGCCCCCTTCGTGAGCCACGCCACACGCCGGCGGAACGAAGTCGCAGGATAAAAGTCATCATCGTCCATCACCACAATAATGTCGTGTGCCGCCCGCTCAATCCCCGCATTCCGCTTGTCCCCAATGGCCGTCTTCTTGGCGAGTGGCAGGTAGCTCACCGTGATATCAGGATTATCCGCCGCGAACTTCAGGATTTTATCCGACGCCGCCTTGTCCTGGTCGTCGCTATCCTCCACTACAAGCCACTCAAGCTTGGACCGCGGGTAGTCCGTCGTGAGCAAGTTGAACATCGCAAGGTCAATGTATTTGCGCCTGTTATAGGTCAGCGTCAGAACAGTGATAGGTGGGCAATCGTCAGGCATTAACACTGGTGGCAGAACACGCGAGCCTCCTGAACGAACCGCATCCACACACCCTACAAGTCGCCCAACTGGCTCCTGTGCTGACACAATGGACTCCTCCCAGCGATTGCGCCCAACCGCCTGGCGCACCCGCATATCGTCCGCATCATAATCGTAGAGACGCACGAAGGCCCGCTCAAGGTCGGCCCGCAGGTTCGCCTCATCCACCACGTAGGTCCCGCGCTTTGACCCCTCGCCAACGGCTAAATAACTGATGCCCGTATGTTCCACATCTCCATAATAGTTCTTGAAGACAGGTAGGGCTGTCATAAGTGCAAATGCTCCAGCCACCTCGGCCTCTGCAGCGGCGTATCCGAAGCCCTCGCCACAGCTGACAATTAGGTGTGCGGCGTGGAACTGCTGGAGACGCTGGCGCTCTTCGGCGGGAAGGTCGCGCACAGCGACTTCGACAGTAGGCGCAGCGTGGGCAGCCGCAGCAGTCAGGCGCTCGCCGACATCAGTACGGGTCGTGTAAATGCGGAGCTTGGGGTCCGTGGGCCGCCAGGCGGCCAGCACCGCCGCCATCGCCGCAGCCTTCGTCTCGGAGCCGCCGAGAAAGCTCACGAAGCCGGCCACCTTGCGGTCGGCGAGAGAATCAGCCGCGGCCTTCGCTGCCTTCTTGCCGACCACTTCGGCCCCCGCAGACCCAACTGACCAACGCACATTACACACCTTGTCCTCCGCACCAACTCCCACAAGCTCCCTAATAGTCATTGCAGCGGCTGCATCACGTACCCACACCTGGTCAAATAGAGGCAAGTAGGGGTTGTAGGCGTCAGGGTCATAATGCTCCAGATTTACAAGGAAAACATTCACCGCCGCCCAAGGAACCGCCGAATACACAGGATGTTCCAGGTGGAACTGAATGTCGGCCTGCTTGGGAGGCTCTCGGGGGTCGAGCAGATTCACCTGGCCAATACGTCCAGGGGCCGCCGCACGAACGAGCTCGGTCAAAACGGCGGCATCACGTGCAAGACCGAACGTATTTGACTTATTGTAAATTATATTAACCTGCAATAAGGGCTGCTTAGAAGATTTAGCTGGCATATATTTATGCTAGAATGTGTATCTTTTAAACTACCCTAATAGTAAGTATGCGGAGTCCGTTAGGAAATCCCGTTCGTGATATTGGATATGTTGCGTGGAAAGACGAGTACGCGCCACTAGAACATATGAAGGGCTCTCTATGGAAAAAGACAATTGCTTCTGAGCGACGTGCCTACAATGCCATCGCCGGCCTGCCTGATGTGGTGCGTCAGGCAAAGAAGAATGCGGACCAGCTGCGGGCTGGCTGGAGAATGTTTGACCGCGACGTATTTGAGGCTGGAGGAGGAATGGTGAAAATCACCCCCGACAACGAGTGGGCCTGGACAGGAGAGCCGGTCAGCTCACGGCGGCGCTTCGATGACCTCGATGCGGACGGTGAGTATGTGTGGGAAATTCGCGACCTGACGGGCGATGCTGACAATTATGAGGCGCTCAAGGACCGCAGCGAACTCGGGCTCTACAAACGTGGGAGTGCGAAACCGCTATGGACTCGGCGTGGGATAGGGAGTGAAATAGCGGTCGTCGATGGTCGCTGCTATTACACATTGGTCAAGAACTTACATCGTGCCTACGCCGTGGAATCGTGTGATGCAATGACGGGCGAGGGACGGCGCATACTTATGCGCGAAGACGACGAGCAAGTCAATCTCACACTCCTAAAAGCCCCTTGTGGAGCCTTGTATGTGCTGGCCGAAGATTCTGGGAAAACGACTCTATATGAAGTCCGTGGTGGCAATGCCAAACCGGTCCTTGTGGATAAGTCGTCTCATTCACAAATTCCTGTGGGCCCTGGTGCGTGGATTGCACTAGACGCCGATGGGACAGCAAAGGGCCGCGGAAAGGTCCGTGGTTGGCCGCTGCCGAAAGACGCCGAGCCGGTCTGGGGGGACTATAAGCGCGGTTTCCTACTCTCCTACAAGTTCGGCGGGACACAGCTCTATGGATGGAGTCCGAGCACACTTGAGCTCCTAGTTGAGACTGAGATTGGCACATTTGATGCCGACCCGTGGTGCGCCTGGCGCACAGGTTCAGCTGCACGTTTTTTCATCGCACCTCTGACGTTCGAGCCATACATACTCACTATTGACAAACTTGCACAATCTATGACCACGAGCACGCTCTACCAAACACCGCCGACACCACCCCTAAAAGTCCATCGTCTGGAGGCCGTTAGTGCAGATGGAACACACGTTCCATACCATATGATAGGGCTAACGTGTGAAAAACCGAAAGGCCTACTTGTATATGGGTATGGGGCATATGGTGCGACGACGACTGCACGCAAAATATGGCCTCTCTGGGCTCCACTATTAGAGGCCGGTTGGGTTCTGGCGTATGCCTATGTACGCGGGGGCGGCGACGGCGGAGAGCCGTGGGCGGAGGCAGGGCGTCGTCTTGGGCGCCTGAGGGCCGTGGAGGACTTCGAGGCGGTCATCGCGGATGCACAGAAAGTCTCAGAGGTCGGTCCGCAACGTACGGTGATTTCTGGCCGGTCCGCGGGAGGGGTGCTAGTAGGGACGACGGTGGCGCGTCATAGGGATGGCGATTTGATGGGCGCGGTGTTTGCGGAGGTGCCTTATTTAGATGTATTGAGAACGACGACGAATCCGACGCTCCCCTTGACGACAATAGAGTACAACGAATTCGGGAATCCACGAGAGCGCATCGAAGATTTGATGTCGGTGATGCGGGTGTCGCCGGTTGATTTGGCGGCTGGTCGTGGCGCACCTGGTGTGTTTGTACTATCCCGGGCCGGCGGAAAGGATACGCAAGTACTAGCCTACGAGCCGCTCAAATGGACATTACGGTTGCGCGAAGGAGGAGCTGGCGAGGGGAAGTTGTTCGCGTATGAGGCGGACGAGGGGCACTTTTACCGGCGCGAGCAGGACATACGGGCACGGGCGATGGACTTAGCAATTCTGATGACTCGACTGGATAAGCCGCGGGTGCGTGAAAAAATAGCACGTATAGATATACAAATGGCTCGTTCTACTCGTAAGGTTTCTGGCGGTCGTCGTCGTGTTGCTCGTAAGTCTCGCAAGGCTGGTCGTAAGGCCTCCCGCAAGAACATGCGTAAGTCCCGTAAGGCTTCTCGCAAGTAAAAGGGGACATTCTGTCCCCTTAGACCCCTCCCTTGAATAAAGGCTTCGCATTAGGGGCGTACCGCCCCTAAAACCCCTAGCTCAAAGAGGGCCCCGTCTTATATAAGCTTATTCACCAAATTGTAATAAACAACAAACACCCACAAACACCCCTAATAGCCTCCAAATGCAAGCCCTTCCACAAAGGTCTTACATCTGAAGCGCAGCCCGTTCCTCCGCATCTCCCAGCATAATCTGGCAAGTGTCTGCATCACGCCTCTTATAGCCCCCAGCAGCCGCTCCGCCACCATAAATGAAGCGCTGCCTGTGCTCGGTATGCGGGTCGTGGTCTTTCAGTGCAGCCCGATGTTTGGCCGTCCCATATCCTTTATTTGTCGCAAAGCCGAACCGCTCGGCCACCTCAGGTTCTCGCGCACAGAATTCGCGGACCCAATCATCGTGAGCCTCCTTGGCCAAGATAGATGCTGCAGCAATCGACAAGTAGGTCGCGTCCCCGTCGATAATAGTATATACTGTACCAGCCTCATATTTACAGGGTAGGACCCCGTCAATTAGGAGGCGGGCAGGTTGCGTGCGTAAGGCAGCTACAGCACGTTCGAACGCGGTCTGATTTGCCCACGTGACACCATATGCATCCAAGTCCGCGGCCATAACAGTCCCTACACCCCAGGCGATGGCGAGTTCCTTAATGGCGGTGGCATATTCAGCACGGCGTTTTGGCGAGAGTTTCTTGGAGTCGCGGAGTTTAGGTGCAAGGGCCCGCATTTTGTCCGACCAGACGGCTTCTTCAGGGAGAATTACAGCGGCGGCTGTCAATGGTCCCCAGAAACAACCCCGACCGGCTTCATCGATTCCAGCTTCGAGGGCTTCATCTTGTATATGGCGTGTTTTCAATGTGATGGCTTGTGGTTGCGTGGTATTGCTCATTGTGAGGGTACTATTACGGGGTGTGTGGGCCGCCCACTCAATTTTAATCGGCTGTGGTAGTAAGATGGATAAGCTAACTCTGCTACTAGGAATACTTATAGGGGTGGTTGTAGTTTTATATTTTATCCCCGTTTGGACTACATTATGGCGTTCATCGCATAGTGGTTATGAAGGATTTTCAACTGATGCAAAGCCTGAGGTGTATTATATACGAAACGAAACTACGATTATTTCCCCCGCGACTCAACCTCAACGTTTTACAAAAAATGAGTTAGTTCTTTCGTTGGCAAGTAGTTCAACAGTATCGGCGACTTTAGCTACACCTGCGCAATTACTTGCACAGCCAGGTAATGAATTTTCAACGGATAATTCGAAATTAACAGGTTGGACTGGGGAGGCAGATACATTAGTAAATGTTAGACAGCTAGATTTAACTACAAAAAACACATTCAAAGATTACACATCCTCGGCCGGTGCAGTTACAACGTTAAAAGATGCAGGAGGAACACTAGTAGGTGCATATTTATATGGTGTAAAACCAGTGGGCGGTTCAGTTACAATAAATATTACTAAAAACGATATAGTGTTCAAGGTATATCCTTATAATTCCCAGTATTATAGTTACTGGGAGTCTGTGCCAACTACAATTGGATCGTCGTCAAGTTCTTCTTCGGCCAGTGTGCAAGCACCGACTACAATTGGCTCGTCATCAAGTTATGCAATGTATTCATCGAGTTCATCTGCTGCACCAGTCCCACCAGCCGCTCCTAAATGTCCTCCCCCTCCAAACATTGAGGATGCGGTGTCAAAGGCCATTTCGGATGTGATGGGGCGCATTGGAGGTACTGGTGGGTCCATCCGAAATAAGAAGCTTATGAATCTCGGGGCGGCTGCAGGCACGGGCGGGTTCGGTATGCCAATGCAGTCTCCACCTCTCGATATGCAGCAGTTGATTGAAATGGCACGGGCCCTCGTGGATCCGAAGACTACGATTGACTCTGATTCGGTACGCACAAAATTCACTTACAAGTATGGGTCGGCAAACAGCTTAAATCCTGTTCAGTTAGCCGACGTGTATTTGATTTATTTAGAATACCCAAATTTCTATTACAACTTTTATAGTATTTTGGATCAGTCAAATAAGGATGTATTTAGAAAGGCGTATTTGTCCGAGCAGTCCCAGGCGATTGCGATGATAAATACATTTGGTATGGAAGTTATGATTTATTTGCATCAGCAGTTGGACCCGAATTTCGAGGCGGATTTCGGGGACGAGTATGATGATTCATCCGATATGGATACGACTGGTACTTGTAAGAGTGATAAGGCACTAATAGAAGAGCTCAAGAAATGTCTGACAAGTAGCGATGTGAATTGCGTGCAGAAAGTGCTAGATAGAGCTGATGGTGCTGGAGGTCGTGATGGTGCTGGAGGTCGTGATGGTGCTGGAGGTCGTGATGGTACTGGAGGTCGCGATGGTTCATCTGGGCGGGATGGCTCATCTGGAAGTGATGGTAAATCTGGGCGCGATGGTCCTCCTGGTCCTCCTGGTCCTCCTGGTCCTCCTGGTCCTGTAATTCCAGTTGGTTCATCAAGTTCCTACACTTATACACCTGGTCCAGTCGCTCCAGTCGGTTCATCGAGTTCTTATGGATTAGTAATACCACCTTCAACGGGGTCAGGATCAGGTGCAGGAGCAGGAGCTGGTGGTTCAGGAGCAGGAGCTGGTGGTTCAGGAGCAAGTATTACTACAGGTGATGAAGAGTGTGGGGATGATGACATTGAGGTAATTGTAAATATGCCCCCTCCTCCAGCTCCCGCACCATCAAAGCCTGTAGTATCAAGTTGCCCGGTTTGCGCCGGCTCTGGTTGTGATGTGTGCTCTGGAACAGGCTCACCAAGCTTAGGTCAGGGTACAAATTGGAAATACATAACACCCCAGGTGTCTAAATGTAAGACTGAGGAACCAATTGATATGCGCTGGGGGTATTAAATCATATGACTCTTTGAAATTTGTTGCAAAACCCGGCGCGAATTAGAATTCTGATTGCATTGATATATATCATAGCTCTCACTACAAGACATATAGTGAATTATTTGACGATTTAGTGAAGAATACCTTGATAGCGACGTATGAATAAATTGTAATTACTACACACGGCGTGTGATAAAATTACAATATGGCGTGTTTGAATCATACCTAATAGAAAATTGTGGATAGTAAGAAGATATGAATCTAAGAAAGGATTGGGTGTTCATCCTAACCTGTATCTTATTGCTAGTATCGGTCGTTGTACTGATGCGTTTAAGATACAAAAAGGAGGATTTTGGGGCAAGTGACCCTGAGTGTTATAAAATAGATCTTAGTGCAGGTATTCCATTTTCAGATGCAGCAGCAGTTTGTACTGCATTTGGAGGTGCTGTTGCAACATTGGCACAATTGCAAACTGATGTTGCTAAAGGGGCACAATGGTGTGGTTCTGCATGGATGAAAAATGCCACAGGAACTGCATTATTTGGATATCCTATGCAAGAATATTATCCAGGATGTGGTAGTCAACTTGAGAGTGGAACAAATCCAGCTGCTATAAATTGGCTCTCTGCTGCAACAGATAGGGGGGCGGCTATCATATGTTATGGAGTTAAACCTGCTCGTGGTACACCAGGAAGGGCTGTATCTGGTGTTACAGCAACAGCTAACACGCCATTTTCACAAAAAACAGACATTTGGAGTATTCAAACAGCGGTATCAGAAGTTTATCAAGTAATTATATATAATGCTACTGGTACAGCACCAGTGTCAGTCCCATACGCTACTGCTGTCGATATTGCTAAAAAGTTAGGAGCAACGGTTGCTTCGATAACACAAATGACAGATGCATATCTTATGGGCGCACAATGGTGTCAAAATGGTTGGACATTGAATAATATGGTTTCGTATCCAATGCAAGATGCAGTTTCAAATTGTGGAACAGTAGGACTTAATAGTGCTGGACCAATAACAACTACTGCTGATTTTCCACCAGCTATCAATTGTTATGGACCAAAGGCTTCGCGTACTGTATCAGATAACAAAATAAATTATTTCAACGCATCGGGTGCATTAACATATAAATTAGGTCTTGTACCATTTTCAGACAAAACAAATGCTTGGAATGCACCTACAAATATTACGCGCGCTCCCTTTGCAATCGAAATACGTGATATGTATGCTAACAATAATATTACCAGCTACAACCCTAAATCATCCCCTCCACCTGCATTACGAGCAGCAAGTAATGGTATTTCAGTATGCGATAGGACTATACGTTATTTGGAAACAAATATGCTGCCTATTGATACACCAAGTTTTGCTAGTGGTTGGGATTCAAAGTGGTACAAAATACGTATGACAATTGCGGGTACAGAGTATTTAATTCCTATATGCGTCAGATTACGAAATGATGCTCTGACTGGTGGTATTAAACCAATAATAGTATCTGCGGATTTATCAACAGGTAATATTGGTACTGATACTTATAATAATTTATATATGGATTCTTATTATTATAGTTGTGGCTGGGACGCAAATTTCCCTGCATATGTGAAAAATGTTGTTATAGATGCGTTTGTGGCTGCAAATAATGCTAGTAGTACAATTTATATTGACGAAGTTCAAAAGTTAGCTCCACCTGTAATCCCTCAGGGTCAAACAATTAATGGAGCATCAATACAAAATAACACAGCAATTGTTATGGATTCTATTTATGGGTCTACAAATCCGTATTTCAGAAATCCCAAATCACAAGTTGCTACTGAATTGGTTGCAAATGGTGGTTATGCAAGCCCTGTTGATAAAACAAAAGGCATTATACCTTATTTCGAGCGAAATCTTATTCAACTTGGAACCGCAACAACACAAGGGACTAGTTCTAACCCGCGGTTTTTATTACCATACAATGGATTATACTACAATGTAATCTATATAACACATTCATACCGTTCATTTGCAAAATTATTTACATATTCACCAGGAAGTGCAGTAGCACGGGCTATGTTTTTCAGTACAAATTCAGGTGAAAATTTTTCTTCCGCAGTTTCACTGCACAATGATGGCGCATATGTAACAAGAGGATGGATTAATAACACATCTGGATTTATGAATATTGTTATTACAAATATAGCAGACACTACAGGTGTTGCATCAAGAATATCAAACGCTAATGCACCTACATTACAAACAAATACAACTCTGGCCCCTGTTAGATTTATGTTGGGCCCTCCAACACCAGTAACATCGCATTTTACAAATAACAGGGAAGTATTTATGGTGAGACTGGGTGGTGATAAAAATCGTACAGAAGATATTCAAGCTATTATTGATACTAAATTTGCAGGTAGGGGATTTAGACTTGCTACACTTGAACAAATGCGTGAATACATTGCAAGAAATGGCGATGGTATAGGTCGAGGGTTTATATACAATGTAGAGTTCGAGTCTGACCCATCTGTTACAAATAAGTATATTATTGCGGCAGCATTACGGTATAGTAATTCACGCCCAGATAGATTGGGTAGTATAGATTTATATAATAATACTACATATCCTACTGGTGCTGTTGTAGTAGATAAAAATGAGCAATTATCGGCGTTTGCGTATGTATATGGAGTTAAACCGGCTGAAGGTACAGCAGACATTATTGAGTTTGTAAATGGTTATCAATGGTCATTTTATGGACAAGCGTATGATGTTGAAGCATATGTAGTATATAATGTATCAGACGCGGCTATAACACTGACAAAAACATTAAGTACTGATACTAGCCAAGCTCAAAGTGTCACAGTAAATGCTAGAAATTCCGAATTTAATTCAATAGCCGCTGCATATGGTGCAATTTGGGGAACAGATGTATCACTTGGTTTAGTAAAGGCTCTTGGTGGAAACTGGACACGCGATGCATATATTGCCAACGGATGGACTACATTTATACCAATTAAAATGACCTCAAATAATCCAGTTCCTGGAGGGGGTACAACTGCATTAACAGAAGTTGCTGCTACACAAGATCTAAATATTAAGGCTGTTGTAATAATTGGCAAAAAACCTGAGTATGGAGACCATATACGTGTAGTTACGATTGGTGGAGTAAAATACACCTTTGCGGCCGAATTTTATGACAAGTCGAATCGTATATGGAAAAAGGGTGGGACGGCAATACCTGCATATACTGTGGCGAATATACAACCAGAGCCTCTTTCTGGTGCAAATGACCCTACATTCTTAAACAATAAAGAAGTATTCTTTGTGTCATATGATGTTGCAAATATTGGCAATGATAAATTGTTGAAATTTGTGAATGCATTACAAAATGATACTAATAATAGTAATAATAGTATTACAACAAATAATAACAATGATATTATTTATAAAATTGCAACATCTACTCAAATCAGAAAATCAATGACGCCCCCTTCTGCGACTAGCTTTGGTATGGATAATTGTATATATGGATGGATGGTAAATGATGACCCATCTAATACTGACCCAACAAAAAATATTGTTTCAGGATTTCCTATTACAGTACAAACTGGTTTAACAGGGTGTGGAAGTGTAGTAGCTGGTGTTCCACGACTAATATATGATAACCCTACATGGCCTACGGGTGTATATGTATGGGGTGTAAAACCAAATACTAAAAAAACAGGAACTGTATCTGTAGATGGTACAAATATAACTTATACTATAATACCTTATAATGATTATTTGAGTATGTACAATCGTACTAGTGCCCCTCCTACAAATTTTGAGCCATTTTTAGTTCGTCTAGCAAATTCATCCGAAGTTATTAGTAGCAGTGTAATATCTGATATCAATACATTGGGTAATGATGTTGGTAATGCATTTAATGCAAAACGCATAACTTCATCATTTTATACAAGTACAGACGCGAAATTCACACCAGCTTGGTCTGGCTCTGGATGGGGTATGTTTGGAGCAGAAATTAAACCACTTACTGTCAATAAAACTGCTAAGCGTTTAGAAGAAGGTACTGGACCAACGTATAATTATACAACTAACACATTTTCGACTGTTGTAACTGCAAACGGATTTATATTATATGGTAAGAAACCCGCATTTGCTGATCGTAATAGGACAGTTAATGGACGAAATTTTATAGTTGAATATTTCAACACAGATACGAATTTCTGGAGTATGTATGATACTAAGCCGACGTCCGTTGCGTCCTCGAGTTCATCCGCTCGTCAGATTGCATCTTCGAGTTCATCCGCTCGTCAGATTGCATCTTCGAGTTCATCCGCAGCACCTGTAATAGGCTCTTCAAGTAGCTCAGCAATATCTTCTCAACTTGTACGTATAACAAGTTCATATACAACTCCAGAGGTGTATATTATTACGACAAATATGTGGAACATTAATTTAACAGAATTGGAAGCTGCAATACAGACACAATTCCCACTTGGAACACGTTTAGCTACACCTGCAGATGCGGCAAATGATGCAAGTACTGGTCGTTATATTGATTATCAAATTGGAAATCAAGCAATTGCTAAATCAAATACTGGGAATTATATACTAACAAATTTGAGTCTGTCTTCATCAATTGCCTTATTAGAGAATAATACAGTTCAAATTACAGGTACAGCTTCTTCAGCTCCCTCCACTTTAGATGTATATTTATACGGACCTAAAGTGTCAGAGAATGGCCGCATTGTAACATCAACTAATCCAGTATCTGGAGCTACATCTACTAACCGTCAAATCACTTCATATAATATATCTATAGGTAATACACGTCAAACCATAAGAGTACCACCAAATATTTCTACAAATCAACCAATTCCAAGTGATAGAATATATAGTTTGAATGAACGCCCAATAACTGTAGGCTCCTCGAGTTCATCGGCTCGTCAGATTGCATCTTCGAGTTCATCCGCGGCACCTGCAATAGGCTCCTCTAGTTCATCCGCTCGTCAGATTGCGTCCTCAAGTTCATCTGCAGCCCCTGTAATAGGCTCCTCGAGTTCATCGGCTCGTCAGATTGCGTCCTCGAGTTCATCTGCAGCCCCTGTAATAGGCTCCTCGAGTTCATCGGCTCGTCAGATTGCGTCCTCGAGTTCATCTGCGGCACCTGTCTCAAATCTATTACAAGGGAATAAAGAAGTATATTATATAAGACATGTATCTTCAACATTTTTTAGTGCTCCTAATATTCTTGCAGCTATAAGGGTTGCATTAAACAATAATAGTATAGATTTTGCAACAGATGCAGAGCTTGCCGAAACAATTTTAGTTGCTAATCAAAATAATTTGGGCCCTCATAGGTTGAGCGCTAATAATTTGAGTGGTCCTGTTTATGGTGCTGGCGGTTGGACAAAAGATGGTGCCGCTAAAAATCAAAATAAACAGGTGCTTAATGGAAATACAAAGTTTGACGACGTATCAAGTGCTACAACATTACCAGGTGCTTATATAACAGGTGTTAAACCTAAAAATGTAAGGTTGATCTTAACTATTGGTGGTGTACCCCAAAATTACGACATATTTAGTTATAACTACAGTGTGTATTCCATTTATGATAAATTAAATTTAACGGAGCCGAACCTTGATTTATTTCAAAAATATGTAAATAAAGATATAAATATAGGAACAACACACCAAACAGTAGTTGGAGATATGTATTTAACTCCAGAGACAAGTACAGAAAATGCTTTCTTGAAGTATGCTTCAACACTAACACCTATAAAATATAGAATACTTCCTGGAATAGTTATTGGTACAATACGTATTAATTTTGTATTAAATGGAGTGTCTTATTATATAGCGCAAGATTTAACAGGAGATCCTATGGCCGGTCTATTTGAGAGAGAATTTAGACCTACTATAACTTCTCTTGAAAATAAAGCGTCATCTTTTGTAATAGAAAAATATTCTGGATGTATAAATTCTAACTTTGAATGTGTATCATTAAGATTGCACGACACAAATAGATATTTCCGTTATAGGGGTGGTTTTACATTATTTACAACATTAGTACCAACATCAAATACTATGATAGAAATAGACAGACGTATGTTTTTCAGACTTGTAGATACACAACAAGGGTCTTCGAGTTCTTCAATGGTAAGACAACTTGCATCATCAAGTAGCTCTGCTGTTGCACCTACGATTGGTTCATCAAGTTCGTCAATGTGGTCTCCATTTGGTTCTTCTAGTAGCTCAGGCTTACCAGGTGTGATTGGTTCATCAAGTAGTTCATTTAGAGGTATTGCTTCATCGAGTAGCTCAGCGGCTCCCATAACAGCCCCAACTACTATTGGCTCATCAAGTAGCTCAGCAGCCCCTAGAATCGGCTCATCGAGTAGTTCGGCAGCCCCTACAATCGGCTCATCGAGTAGCTCAGCAGCCCCTAGAATCGGCTCATCGAGTAGCTCGGCAGCCCCTACAATCGGCTCATCGAGTAGCTCTTCCGTGTCAAGAATTACACCAACTGTTATACAAACGACTAGATTATATGCAAATGTTGGTACGCAAATTATATTTGATGGTACAACACTACGACTTGCAAAGACAACAGATACAATTAACGATGCAAACTCTGTATTTACAATGACATCACCAGTTGATGGCTCTACAACCCCTAACACAGTAAGTATTCGCATAGGTGCAGATAGATATATTCATGTAGGAAACTACACTACTGAAGGTACAACACCAAATGGTTATCAAGTAATAGTTTCGTCTCAGCCTATAACAAATCCAAATGGTACAGTGTTTGCAGGTTCTCTAACGTATGCAAGAGCAGCAGTATTTGTATTAGAAAATACACCTACGTCAGGCACATTGTCATTTAAAATGGCATATGGTCCAAATACCTCAAGACCAGGCGACGTTCATTACTTAGGATATGAAGAATTAGGGTTTGTTAATAAAGGTAATCTATACGCCAAGTTTAGCACTACAGGCACACCAATTGCAAATATGACATTTACAAGTGTATTTGGGGTAGGCTCATCAAGTAGCTCAGCAGCTTTCGTAGCACCATTTGGTTCATCAAGTAGCTCAGGCTTACCAGGTGTGTTTGGTTCATCAAGTAGTTCATTTAGAGGTATTGGCTCATCAAGTAGCTCAGCGGCACCCATAACAGCCCCAACTACAATTGGCTCTTCTAGTAGCTCGGCAGCCCTTAGAATCGGCTCATCGAGTTCATCAGCACCTTTTGTATCGCCAATTGGCTCTTCTAGTAGCTCGGCAGCCCTTAGAATCGGCTCGTCGAGTAGCTCAGCAGCCCCTACAATTGGCTCATCAAGTAGCTCAACAGCTCCTACTATTGGCTCTTCGAGTTCATCTGCACCTTTTGTATCACCAATCGGCTCATCAAGTAGCTCAGCAGCCCCTACAATCGGCTCATCGAGTAGCTCTTCCGTGTCAAGAATTGCACCAACTGTTATACAAACGACTAGATTATATGCAAATGTTGGTACGCAAATTATATTTGATGGTACAACACTACGACTTGCAAAGACAACAGATACAATTAAAGATGCAAACTCTGTATTTACAATTACATCACCAGTTGATGGCTCTACAACCCCTAATGCAGTAAGTATTCGCATAGGTACAGATGGATATATTCATGTAGGAAACTACACTACTGAAGGTACAACACCAAATGGTTATCAAGTAATAGTTTCGCCTGAGCCTATAAAAAATCCAAATGGTACAGTGTTTGCAGGTTCTTTAACGTATGCAAGAGCAGCAGTATTTGTATTAGAAAATACACCTACATCAAGTACATTGTCATTTAGAATGGCGTATGGTCCAAATACCTCAAGACCAGGTGACGTTCATTACTTAGGATATGAAGAATTCGGATTTGTTAATAAAGGTAATCTATACGCCAAGTTTAGCAGTACAGGCACACCAATTGCAAATATGACATTTACAAGTGTATTTGGAGTAGGTTCATCAAGTAGCTCAGCCGCTTTCGTAGCACCATTTGGTTCGTCAAGTAGCTCAGCAGCCGCCATAACTGCCCCTACAACAATCGGCTCCTCGAGTTCCTCAGCAGCTCGCATAACACAATTTGGTTCATCCAGTTCATCCGCAGCCGCCATAACTGCCCCTACAACAATCGGCTCCTCGAGTAGCTCAGCGTCAAGGGCCCTTGTCAGCCAAGCGGCCGAGCCATCTCCCTTCGGTAGCTCAAGTAGTTCAGCCTTGTTCAGTTTCGGCAGTTCATCGTCTGAGCGCAGACAGTTCGCAAGCTCCAGTTCATCGCAGATTCTCTCCATTCCATCTGTTACTCGGTTCGCCTCATCCAGTAGTTCATTTGGTGGCCTCCCTGGTGCAGGCCTATTAGGTGGCCTCCCTGGTATGCCCTCATCTACACCATCCTCATCGTCCGCCAGACCAGGACCCATACTGCCTCCTGCAACAATTGTCGAGATACCTCGTCTCAGCGCCCAGATTTTCCCTGTCAGCTTCGACAACGGCGACCCAATTACCACCACCGACATATCTGCCATCGTACGTGCTATTAGTGGTGATGAGAAGGCCTCCATTCGCATCGGCACAGCAGAAGACATCCTCGTTGCAACACGGTTCGGTCTCAACTGGTGCTTCCCATCCTATGTTCGCAGGTCAGCGACTGACAATACACTCGCTGTGTATGCCGCCTCCCAGCCAGGTAAGTGTGGCTACAAGAGTAGCCGTCAGCTCATCAAGATTGATATAACACCAACATCATCTATTTCGCCCTTCTACGTGTTCATCTTCGGTCCCAAGCCGGCACGTTCATACAGCACTGGCAAAATCGCCCTGGCCGACGGTCGCACTCTCAAAATCAACAACTTCTTCCAAACAATTAAGAGTGGTTTCCGTAATTACTCTGAAGGATTCTACCAGGACGAAGAATGCTACGACTTTACAGACTGCCCTATCCCAGCTGTTGATGAAGCAATTACGGACGCAGCAGCAAGCGAGGATACCGTCCAGCAGATTGTTGTCCCTCCACCCGTTGTACAAGTGTCCTCACAGGGCGGCTCTGGGTCTGATATAACAGGGTCGGCCAGTGAGCGCCTAATAGTACAACCAACCCTCGAATTACCAATTAACCTTACAAGTACGACAATTACGGAAGTACAAGAAGCTACAGTACAGGACATTGTGACAATTCCTCCCACGCAAGTCCAGTCATATGAAGTGTATTATACTGCTCCAACTACGTTTGCGTCGTCATCTTCTTCTGCAAGACCATCCGCTACAACCACCAAGCCTTCTACAACTGCTTCAACAGCAACCACAACATCTACACAACAATCAACTGCAACTAAGAAAACAATTGTGAATAATATCATCAAGTCCTCGCCAGCCGTGAAGGGTCTCGAGCAGGACCTTGCCAAAGCCAAACTCGAAGCCAGCCAGGCACAGCAGGCCGCCATCCAAGCTCAGGTTGCAAATTACGTCAAATCTGATGCCAGCGACAAGCAGGACAAGCTGAAATCCTTTTACGACCCGAACGCCAGCTTCCTCACAAATATATTTGCAGAAATCCAGTACGACGCCGCCCGTATCCTCAGAGGCCTTCAGGTGATTTCACAAAGCGAATAAATACGCCCAGTCCGGTGTAAAATAGACATATAGTGATGATACAATAGTAAAAGAGAAGCTACTAAATACACTAGCATCTCTTTTGCTATCACAACGACCCTCGCCACCACTCCTAATAGGAATTTCTAGCGTCCCAACAGTTAGATATGCAAGGGGCAATCCTATTTTTCTTGTTATTATTTGCAGTGTTTTTCGCATATAAGATGTTTCCGACAACAACACTGCACATCTACACAAAAGAAGAGCCTGTAGCGGAGCCTGCTGAGCCCGAGCCAGAAGAGACAGAGTCAGGGTCAGAGGCCTTTGCAAATCCCGTTCCTTGCCCGAAACCGAGTGACCCTCCTGGAGGCATTCCGACCGCCACATATGGTGGAATGCCCGATACAATCCCTCGGCCGGCGATGGACCCGACCCTGGAACCAACCACCAGAGCCCGCATTATGCAGACCCTTGATGACCTCCGTGGATTCTTGAATTTCGAGGGCGACCAACTCGAGGAGAAATCGGACCCGAACATTCAGCTACCACTCTCCACCCTAAAAGGAGACACCCAGGTCCTAACCAATGAGGCGATGGTTCTACAGCGCAACCCTGGCCTTCGCCCGACAATTACGGGTCGTCAGATTGCCGAGATTGAGGCGAACCTGGACTACCTGCGGCAGGCGTGGCGGCGTTTTGCAGGTGTAGGAGCAGTTGATTCAAAGAAGGAGGGCTTTGTGGGGTCTGTTATAGAGGGGTTTGCAGCAGGCGACCCTGAAGTGTTCTATATACGCGGTACGCAAACAACAAAACAACAAATGATAACAGCCCTCCAAAGTGCGGGATACACCCTTGCAACGGATGCAAATATTTCACCACAAACTGGATTTGACCCTAAACACGACAATAATACATCAGTTGGTGGATGGATAAGTAAAGATACAACAGATATTTCTGTTCCAAATACATCTGGTACTGGATTTACTACTGTTCCTTTTACTGTGGGACCAACTTTACCTGGTGCATACATTTATGGTGTTAAGCCAAATCCTACCCTAACTGCCAGCTCTGGTGCAAAAACTGGAACTTTAACACTTGCCATCCCGCCTACATCTGGCTCTGTTGCACCAACACCGACTATATTCACTGTATATCCTTATAATTCTACATATTACAGCTTCAATGACGTCCCCAATACACAGGGCTCTTCGTCCTCTTCTTTCAGGCCAGCATCTACGGGTACTATACCACCCTCTGATGGCTCCTCTTCATCGTCGTCCTTCACACCCTCGGCGACCGGCGTCCCCCCACCCCCTGTCGGCTCCTCTTCGTCTTCTTATGTAGCCCGTGCATCCACGCCGGCCACGTTCGGTTCATCTTCTTCCTCTTTCTCAGGCTCTTACAAAGTCACTACGGCCGACCGCAAGGCGACCTACGACGAAATCAAGGAGTTCAAAGCGGCCCTGCTCGGCGAAATCACGCGTCTTGTCAATACGGGCGCCACCGACGAAGTGACAAAGGCCCGTATTGCGGCCCTCCAGAAAATCCACGCCTATATTGCTGATATACTTACAAAGATTGACTCCAAGCAGGCCAAGATTGAGGACGTAAATATTATGAAATCATCTATTGACAATGCCGTAAAAGCGATGTCAGACTTGTCGAAGCCCCTGCCTCAAATCGCCCAGGATAGTACGCTCCCGTCTTGGCTGAATAACCTCCTAGATGGAGGCTCGGCGGATGACCCAGAGACAAAACAGCAAATTATGAACGCCATTGCAAATTACACAAACAACTTCGCCAACAATTTCAGCTGGAGCATCGATCTCGGCCTTGATTACACAGCGCCAGCCAAGGAGAATGCAATGAAACAATACTATAATAATCGTGGGTCAGATAACGGTGGTGGCAACTATTCAGGGCCTGACTTTACTATTGCTGGTAATGGAGCTGGCGTGGTCCCTGATGGGTCAGCACCAGGAACTGTTACGGACGAGTATGGGCGTCAGCCTGGCGAGCGTTGTGCGGGCGATGCAGCGCGGTTCGACTGGAAGAAGCGCAGTCGCGAGATTTGCAGCGCCATCAAGGCACGTGGGCTGGACCCCGCCGAGTTCGGTTGTATGCCCGATGGAGTTACAGTCAGCTCCGATTTCAGCTATAAGGGCTACGCGAAGATGGTGTGCCACCGCGTGTCGGCCAATTATGACCCTGGATTCGGCTACCTCGTTGGCTGCCCGCCGGCAGATTGGCAGGGCTGGCGTTAGGGGAGCGTCCGCCGAAGGCGTTGGGGCTCGCATTTATGCGAGCCGCTACCCGCTCCCCTATGACCCCTACGGAGCTAATGCTTTTTATGGCGCCCTTGGCAGGGCGCAGAAAAGCTTAACCACTAGAGAAGTACGAAGAGCCACTGCACAACAACCCTAATACCCAAATAATAGAATTACTAGAATTGTTCTTATAATTCTATTATAACAATCACTCCACACGCACCCTAATAGTACAATTAGGGGTGTGTATGGAATCTCTCCCCGTTAGTAGTAGAATGAAGGTCACACCGACACACCTTGTGTTAATATTTCTCGTCGGCTACTTGGCCGGCCACATACTGCGCCCCTTCGTGCGTCGCGAGGGTTTCTCCGGCGATTCCTCTACACCTATGTGTGGGACTTGCAATGCATCTCTGACAAAGTGTGGTTGTGGTGCCTCTCGTCCCATTTGCCCGCCTTGCCCTGCCCCTAAGATGCCCGATATGAGTCTCTACGTCCTGAAGTCGTCCGTCCCTCCTTGCAAGAGCTGCCCTGAACTCAGCAACTATATGCTGAAGACCGAGTGCCCGCCCGTTCCCGACCTCAGCAACTACGTCCTCAAGTCGTCTATCCCCAAGCAGCAGCCCGTCATCCTCGACTGCAGCAAGTGCAAGGCCCCCAAGGGTGAGTGCCCTCCCTGCCCTCGCCCCCGCTGCCCCGAGGTCAAGTGCCCCGAGCCCACGAAGTGTCCTCCTTGTGCCCCTTGCGCCCGTGCTACTTGCCCCCAGACGAAGGTCAAGTGCCAGGCCCAGGAGGTCGATAATGACCGTGTCCGCCCCTACCTCGCGCCACTCTCTATGCCCGGTTTTGGTACCGCATAAGGGAGCTGGGCGCTCCCTTAGACCCTAGCCTCTTGAATAAAGGCTTCGCATTCAGATACGCACAACACCCTTAATAGTACAATTAGGGTGGTTATTAAAATAATAAGAAGTATGTATTATAATTCTTATTATTATCTCTACAAAAGCTCCCTAATAGCAACTATTAGGGGGGGGGGGTGTTATGTGACCTTCTCTGGCGGTAGTGCCCGTAGGGCCCAACGCGCGTAGCGCGGAGCTCTCCAGGAGGGAGGGGTCATAGGGGACGGTACGTCCCCTAAAACCGCCCATACATGTAATATGGACACCAGATTCTGGGGCCCACCTGCGTGGAAACTTCTACATACACTCGGCGCATCCTATAATCCTACAAAACAGCGCGCAGCAATGGCCGACTTCTTCACACTTCTTCCCTACGTGCTCCCCTGTAAGTTCTGCCGTGCCAATCTAACAGCCCACTACGAAGCTCACCCTATCGCCCTCGGCTCCCAGCCCGCCTTCGAACGCTGGCTCTACGATCTCCACACTGCCGTCAGCACTACCCTAAAAGCCCAAGGACAGACCGTTGCCCCCGCCCCACCATTTGACCACGTCAAAGACTATTACGGTCGCCTAGTGCCAACGCCTGCCGCCCCTGTACCGTTCCCTGCGTGGGATTTCCTCTACGCCGTCGCACATACTCATCCCCTAGCCCTGGAGGAGACCCCTATACCCGAAGCTCCGACGTGCCACGGGGCCTGCGATGAAGAGAAGAATCGCTGGAACAAACTCAGCCCTACCCGCCGTTTCCATTATTGGCAACAGTTCTGGAAGGTACTTCCGGCTGTCTTGCCGCCTTATTGGGCTGCGGCGTGGAAGCGGGCCGCAGAGGTCGCTGCCCCTTATGACCCTAAAAGTCGTCGTTCGGTGGTCGCGTGGCTCTGGCGCATCCGATGCGCTGTCGAAGGGGACAAGGATGACCCTTATGCAGAGGTTTGTGGGCGTCTGACATATTATTCTAGTGGTTGCTCTACGGCCTCGTCGGCTCGCACAAAGACTTGTAGGAGGCTGGGCGTGGGGACACGGAAAGTAAAACATAAGCCCCAGTCCAAGTAGCTATAAAATGGATTTCACAGATATGTGGTTAGGGCTTCAAGTATGGCAATGGTTCATACTGGCCTTGACGGTGCTCGCCTGTATGAACTATTTGTGGAGCGTCATTGAAGACCGTATGGGTGCTCCACGGACATATGAGGGGTTCCAGGCGAACCGTGCTGCCGCTGCACCGTCGGCAGCTGACGAGTCTAAGTATGAATGGATCGATACAACCGCACTATATGACAATTTCTATTGTGATTTGTACGACAAACTTGTACAAGGCGAGAAACGGACCTTACTCGAGGCAAATTTGTTGCGCGGCGAGTGGGAACAAGCAACCCCGACGCTTCCCGTCCAGCAGTGGCGTGTTCTGGATGTGGGCTGTGGAACGGGCATCTTGACGGCGGCTATCGCTAGTATGGGAGTACAATCGGTCGTTGGTCTGGACCGGTCTGAGGCGATGATTCGGCGTGTGCGCTCCGTGACAATACCCGCGACTACCCTAACTGACGCTCAGAAGGGGGCGATTGAATTGCGATTAGGGGACGCGGGCGATATTTCGGCGGCTCGTGAGGCTGAATTTACCCACGCTGCTGTTATGTATTTCGTGATTTACTACATTGAGGACAAAGTGAATTTCTTCCGTAATTTGGCCTATTGGGTTGCACCTGGGGGCGCTGTGTCAGTACATGTGGTAAATAAACATAAATTCGACCCGATGTTGGAGGCCGCTGCACCGACCGTATTTTCCTTACAGAAATACGCCGACCGTCGTATTTTGAAATCCCAGGTGGCCTTTGACACGTTTGACTATGAGGGGGATTTTGATTTCGACGAGGCGGCAGACGGGACGGCGGCGGAATTTCGCGAAACATTTCGATTCAAAGATGGATCGGCGCGGCGTCAGAAACACGCGCTATTTATGCCTGAAATAGGGGCTATAGTGAGTGCTGCACAGACTGCGGGGTGGCAGTATAGAGGGTATGTGGATAACGTGGTGACTGGATTTGAATACACATATACACTCTTATTCACACATTAGACACCATACACCCCTAATAGTACAATTAGGGAGGGTAGTATATACTTCGCATTAGCGAGCTAGGCTCTCTAATGCGAAGCCTTTATTCAAGGGAGGGGTTTTAGGGGGCGCTTGCGCCCCCTACAATATAAGGTTTTCTTCCTTGGAAGTATTAGGTTGAAAAATGTCGCTAACGCCAGCCCAGATTTTGGCAAT
>JACCDX010235130.1_pt1 | contig 23419 bp, 19 predicted proteins | sample 7449681 | NCBI WGS metagenome assembly JACCDX01 (sample SAMN15323450, study PRJNA562643) | freshwater metagenome | isolation source: river surface water | place: USA:Blue River Watershed | collected 2017-08-18
CAGGGGTGCTGACACCGCTGGCACTATTCAAACCGACCAAGGTGGCTGGCTCGACTGTATCCAAAGCAACTCTGCATAATTTTGATCAGATAGAGAGACTCGGTATCAAAATAGGGGATACTGTCGTTATGGAAAAGGCGGGTGATGTCATACCGAAAGTGGTAGAAGTATTACCCAAACTACGTACCGGTAAAGAACGCATATTCAAGATGCCTACCATGTGCCCAGCATGTGATGGGGATATTGATAAAAAGATTAGCACCGACAAGAAAAATACTACAGAATCTGTGGCGTATTATTGTACCAACAAAAAATGCCCTGCCAAGAATGAGCGATATCTAGAACACTTTGTGGCTGTCTTTGAGATATACGAACTTGGGCCCAAGATTTTGCGGAGGTTCAAAGACGAAGGACTCATCACCGATGCTGCGGATATATTTACCCTCACCAAAGAAGACATATCTGTCTTGGAACGTTTTGGCGAAAAGTCAGCAGAGAATATAATTCGTGAGATAGAAGAGAAGAAGCATATCTCCTTGGCGAGATTTTTGTGGGCACTCGGGATACTCCATGTAGGAGAGGAGACCGCGCTAGATCTGGCGCTACACTTCGGTACATTGGATAAACTCCTAGAAATTTCCCATAGGTCCGACCTATGGGAAGGGGAAATAAATAGCATCGAAAATATCGGACCCGCGGTGACCAAAAGTCTGCATGAGTTTTTTACCGACAAAAATAATTTGCATTTCATCGAAAAATTAAAACAAAACGGGGTCATCATCAAAAAAGCAGACAAGAAACTCGTAGGCAAATTCACAGGTATGAACTTTGTGCTCACTGGGACCCTCTCTACTATGTCTCGCGAAATAGCCAAGGAGAAGATACTAGCGCTAGGGGGCAAGGTATCTGGCTCGGTGTCCAAAAACACTGCATATGTCGTGGCTGGAGAAGAGGCGGGCAGCAAACTCGCAAATGCTCAAAAAATGGGGGTAAAAATATTAACCGAAGAGGAGTTTTTAAAAATGTTATAATAGTATTTATGCAATTCAAATTAGAAGGGAAAGACCCTAGAACAGGAAAAGATAGAAAACTTTCTAGAATTCCACCAAAAGAAACGACTATTTCTGAGAATTTTTTTTGTAATTTATGTGGTGATACTGGTATCGTAGAAGAACACCAGTTTTGTTCATGTGAAAAAGGGCAAAGTTTGCGTCGTTCAGAATTAAATCTACCAAAACCTAAAATCTCTACACCACCTCCACCTTTCGATGACCAAAAATCCGCTTTTGACCAACCCCGCCCAGACCAAGGCACCCAACTCGATTTGTTTGGGAATTAGAATTTGCGGAGAGAGAGGGATTCGAACCCTCGGTGCCATTTCTGACACACAGACTTTCCAGGTCTGCCGATTAAACCGCTCTCGCATCTCTCCATTTATCATATACTGACTTTATTCTAGTATTCGAGGTATCAAAAACCTTTAGATATCTCAGAACCGCATCAGCTTGATATAGATAGATATCTCTACCTCGCTTAGTAATATGAGGCATAATTCCAAATTCCGCAAGTATATCCGCAACTTGAAAAATCATATCAGGAGAGTAACTTGTAAAAGTCAGAGCAATGTTTTTGTATATTTTACCTGCTACTTTGTGTGTATGTACAAACATACAGCCATCGGTGTCAATTAATCCACGTACGCATTTTTTGCGATAAGACTTTTTATTCATGATCCAATCGGGTATTTTCAATCCTTGTTTTAACTTGTTGCCCTTGTATAAGCCATTTTTTACCAAAAATTCTACCAATGAAGTGCTGGCGATAGATACAACTAAAGCATTTCTATTTTTCCTTTTTCTTTGAACTGGTGCTATGCCAAAAAGTTTTTTACATAAAGCAATTATATATAAAGCATATTCAGCGTCCTTAACTGAGTTTAATGTGATATTGGCTTGCCAGTCATTATTAATACCTCCATCCCCGAGCATTATGCCAAAAAATTCAGCTAATTCATTTGAGTGTTTAGGTAAGACAACTTTTTTCCGGTGACTCTTTTTAGGATATTTTAGATTGTTCGTTGTTTCCATAAAAACATTATAGCAAATAGATCTATTACATGTCTTGATTTATGCACTAGACCAAAGTTTTTTAACATTTAACTCTAACACACAAAAATGCTATAATTTATGAATGGATACTTTAATGAAGGCAGATATATTCTTTTTCATTAGTTCGATATCGGCTGTCGTGCTGACTATTTTTGCTATTATCGCTCTGTATTATCTGATTCGTGTTCTCCGTGATTTTAGCGAGATATCAGACACATTGAAGCGGGGAGTAGACAAGGCATCAGGGCATCTAGATGACCTAGTAGACATGCTCATGAGCAATGCATTGTTTCGATTCTTTTTTGGGAAAAAGCGCACTCGCAAAAATTCCAAAAAGGATTAAAATATAGAAGTAGTATTAATAATTTAATTATCTAAAATATATGGCAAGTAAATCAAAAAAAAGTGGGGAAGCAGGTAAGGCGCTCGCAGTAGGAGCAGGGGTAGCAGCAGTGTCTGCTGCAGCGTATTTGCTCTTTGGTCCAGAAGGCAAGAAGAATCGCAAAAAGGTCAAAGGTTGGGCTATCAAGATGAAAGGTGAGATGATCGAAAAACTAGAAAATCTCCAAGAAGTCACCGAGCCTGTATACCACAAAGTAGTAGACGAAGTTTCTGCGAAGTATGCAAAACTCAAGAATATCGACGAGAAGGATGTAGCAGAGGCAGTAAATGAGGTCAAGAAACACTGGAAGACTTTGGTCCGCGATATGAAGCCAAAGAAAAAGAAAGTGGCAAAAAAGAAATAATTTGAAAAAAATTATTGTCATCAAAAAGAAAGAAGGCGAAACACCCCTAGAGTCCCTAGGGGTGTTTCGCCGTAAGCATCCTCTGTATCAATCCGTCCCTCTGACTTATGCGGGTAGACTCGATCCGATGGCTTCGGGTCTTTTGATCGTGCTCGCGGGCGAGGAGTGCAAAACCAAAGAAAAATATTTAAATCTAGATAAACAATATGAATTCGAAGTATTGTTTGGTTTCTCTACGGATACCCATGACATATTGGGTAAGGTCATAGAGAGTGCAGACGCATTTTTCTGGGATAAAAAAGCCTTGATGGAAATAGTCAAAAATAAAATCAAACAATTCAAAGGTCCTTATGAGCAATCTTATCCTCTCTATTCTTCGAAGACTGTGCTCGGCAAACAACTCTGGCAATACGCCCGAGAAGGCACCGAAGTAGAACCACCGCACAAGTCAGTGCAAATCAAAAAGATAGAGGTGCTCGGTATGCGGCAGATTTCTGCTCCTGTTTTACAAAAAAATATCATCAAGCGTATACGCAAAGTGCACGGGGATTTTCGGCAAGCAGAAATAATCCAAAAATGGGAAGAAGTTTTGAATAACAAAAATTCATATTTTATCGCTAAATGCAGAGTAGAGTGTAGTAGTGGCACTTATGTCAGAGTCATTGCTCATGCTTTGGGGGAGAAGGTGGGCACCCCTGCTTTGGCTTATAGTATCGAGCGGACACGTATCGGAAAATATGCTAAGGTGTAGGGATGGAAACGCAAACTATATTGAGTATATTATTTGGTGTCACAGTGCTAGGTTTCTTGATAGCGGACCTGGGGTTTTTCAATAAAAAGAGCCACAAGATAGAATTCAAGCCGGCCTTGTACCAATCCGTCTTTTGGGTGGGTGTGTCTTTGTTGTTCGCTGCTTTGATTTTTTTCTTTATGGACAAGAACACTGCAGTAGAATTTCTGAGCGCCTATGTGACCGAAAAGATGCTTTCTGTAGACAATCTCTTTGTGATCATGCTCATCTTTAGTTATTCTAAATTAGATGAGAAGTATCATCATCGGGCTTTGTTTTGGGGTATCTTGGGGGCGATTGTTTTCCGTGGATTATTTATAGTGGCTGGTTCTTATATCATCAATCAATTCCATTGGGTGCTCTACATATTCGGAGCAGTGCTGCTCTATACTGGTATCAAACTTCTCGGAGACAAAAAAGAAGAGCATGTAGATTTCAAGCATAGTAAAGTTATAAAGTTCCTACACAAATTCTTGCCATTTACCGATAGTCATCATGGAGGCAAATTCTTTGTCCGCGAAAATGGCAAACTACACTTCACTTCTTTGTTTATGGTGGTGGCGATGGTAGAGGCGACAGACATCATCTTTGCAGTGGATTCTATACCAGCAGTCTTTTCTATATCCCAAAATCTATTTGTCGTTTTCACTTCAAATATTTTTGCGATTATGGGCTTGCGAGCACTATTTTTCTTGCTTGAAAATATACTGCATCGTTTTCATCATCTGCAGAAAGGTCTCGCCTTTATCTTATTATTTATCGGTGCCAAAATGCTTATCGGTATATTTGGATTACATATCTCTTCGATTGTTTCTTTTGGTGTTATAATGTTTGCCTTGCTGGCCTCTATCTGGCTTTCATATGTCTTCCCAAAGAAGATATAGAAGAGTAATTAAAATTAATAATTAGTTATATGTTGGAAAATATAAAAAAGAACCTCAAATCAGGTTTGACTGTTTCTCTGATTTCTATCCCGCTTTCTGTGTCCTTGGCTGTGGCGTCAGGCGCTACTCCTGTCATCGGCATTATCACTGCGATTTGGGCAGGACTCATCGCTGCTTTATTTGGCGGAAGTAATTTTAATATAGTCGGCCCAACCGGAGCACTTTCTGGTATTATAGCGACTTATGTATTGCTACACGGATTGAGCACTTTGTCTTTTTTGGCTATACTGGTGGGTGTTTTTATATTGGTTGCTTATTTTCTCAAACTGGAGAGATATCTGATTTTAATACCTTCGAGTGTTATACACGGTTTTACCTTGGGTGTTGCTTTCATTATAGGTTTTGGTCAATTAAATTTTGCACTTGGTTTAGAAAACTTAACCAAGCATGAAAGATTTATTGCCAATCTAATGGAATCCTTTGCTCATATAAATCAAACATCTTTCATCTCTCTTTCTCTATTTATTGTATTTTTAGTCGGACTAATACTTTTTAAAAAATGGAATCCAAAATTACCTGGTGCTATTATCTTGGCCCCTGTCGGCATATTGCTGGGTTATTTGAGTCAGGCAGGTATCATTCCTGTCGCTATAAATACCTTGGGAGGTAAATTCCCAGAAATGGACTTTAGTTTTTTTATAAAACCTAGTTTTGAATTTAGTGGTTTTATGCTAGAGACAGCAGCTATGATAGCACTCATAGCTATCTTAGAGACGATGCTCTCAGCCAAAATCGCTGATGGTATGACCAAGACCAAACACAACGAGAGAAAAGAAATGTTTGGACTAGGGTTGGCGAATATTGCTTCCGGTCTTTTTGGGGGTATGCCGGCTACTGCGGCCTTGGCACGTACTTCACTCAATATCAAAACAGGTGCTACGCACAAGACTTCAGGAGTCATTAGTGTTTTGGGTATTGTGCTTATTTCTGCTCTTTTGCTCGGGTACTTCAAATTCATACCTTTGGCAGTGATAGCGGCCATATTGGTGTCGGTGGCTATAGGGATGGTAGAAGCACATCATTTCCGCAAATTCTGGAAATACGAAAAAACTGCTTTTTATATTTCTATTTTTGTCGCCATTATCACTATGGTCATAGATCCGATTTACGGTATCTTGATTGGTGTTTCGATGGCCTTGCTTGTGTTTATAGATCAGGTGTCACATGGGTACTTCGAAGTTAGAGTGAATGATTTAGAGAAAGGTATTATTGATTCTGATGCAGGGACTTCTCTCAAAGAAATAGAAGAAGATGCAGATGTACTGCTCTATTCCTTTAGAGATAAATTGTGTTATATCAATAACCGTGCCCACCTCAAACGTTTTGAGGAAAATTTGATAAAATACAAAACGATTATTTTACGCTTGCGAGAAGTACACTTCGTCGATACTGATGGACTCGAAGTATTAGATGAGATTATAAATATAGTAGAAGCACGAGGGCAGAAGGTACTGCTCTGTAGTATAGACCTAGGTGTGATTGATCTATTAGAAAGACTTTCCGGTGGGTATAGACGTCTCAAAGGTAAGGGCTTGGTCTTTCAGAAGACAGAAGAAGCCTTAAAATCTTTGGGTATACCAACAAGGAAGTAAGAGTGTATAATAGACCTATGAATACAAGTGTTTTTGAAACCGAATACGACAAACTCAATAAAGAACAAAAGGAAGCGGTGGACACTATCGAAGGTCCGGTGATGGTGGTGGCGGGTCCAGGTACCGGCAAAACACAAGTATTAGCCTTGCGTATCGCCAATATCCTAAAGAATACCGATATTCCAGCCGATGGTATCCTATGTCTGACTTTTACCAATTCGGGGGTCAAGGCGATGAAAGATCGCCTGTGGCGTTATGTTGGAGCAGAGAGCACTCGGACAAATATTTTTACTTTCCATAGTTTTGGACTCAAGATGATCGAGGAGTATTATCCAGTACTCGGTCTCGACGCTCCACCCAAATTGCTAGATGATCACAGTACGATAGTGATCTTCGACCACCTACTTTCAAAGTATGATTGGCAATACTTGCGACCTCGTTCTGATGGGACGAGATATTTTCGAGATTTGAAATCTCTCATTTCTCTGCTCAAAAGAGATTCTATCTCACCAAATGATTTCGCAGTCTCAATCGAGAAGGATATCGAAGCCTTGCGTACAGACAAGAGCAGTATCTCTACTCGAGGAGAAAGCAAAGGCGAAATTAAAAAAGAAGTTCAGAAAAAAATAGAAAGCCTCTCTCGCACTCTCGAGACAGTAGAATTCTATAAAAGATATGAAAAATTAAAAAAAGAAGAAAATCTTTTTGATTATGATGACGTACTAGAAAATCTAGTGCATATAGCAGAGTATTCAGATGATGCACGAGATGATATCAAAGAACGTTTCTTGTATGTACTCGTCGATGAACATCAAGATTCTTCAAGACTGCAAAATAATTTCTTGGAGAGGGTCTGGGGCAAAGTAGAGAAGCCAAATATTTGCGTGGTGGGAGATGATCGCCAGTTGATTTACGGATTCGGGGGTGCATCTTTGGAGTATTTTGAAGGCTTCAAACATACCTTTGAAGATGCTCGCCTCATCACACTCACTGAGAATTACCGTTCAACCCAAAACATACTAGATGTCTCGCACACATTACTCACCAGTAAGATAGTCGATGCGGTGCTTTTAAGTCAAAGCAAAGAATCTCACCCACTTTATTTCTTTGAATGTGATTATGAAAGGGATGAGATTATCATGGCTGGTTTGGATATCAAAAAAAGAGTAGCAGAAGGGCTCGATATAGAAGATTGTGCTATTTTGGTTCCAAAAAATCGCCAAGTGGCGAGTGCTGTCCGGATACTAAAAGACTTGGGTATCAAGGCATCTTCAGCCGAGCCGGCGAATCTCTTTGATACACCAGCCGCCGTATCTTTTTTGCGAGTGCTAAAAGTTTTAGCCAATCCTTTTGATGCTGTGTCTTTATCAGGGACATTTTTTGATGTTTTGTCTGGTATTCCACCACTTGCTGCCCATAAATTTTTACGAGAACAAGACATGAGAAAGTTCTCATTGGATATAGAATTGGGTGGCACAGATAATCTGTTTGCACAGATTGCTCCTGAGAAAGTGTGGCTAGGCAAACTAAAAAGTTGGCTAGAACTTGTACCAAAATCTGATTTGTATGGATTGGTGCAGGCCATAGGTGATGAACTCTTGATCAAGCCTGTCGAAGATCATGACACTTTGGCTGTGCATATAGAAGTGGTGCGCACTATGTTGCACTTGGTATTACTTGAGACCGAGCGCGAACCTTTTATCAGTTTGGCTGATTTTATCAAGGCTATCGAACGAATGATGGAGTATGGAGTGCGTATACCGCTAGCTATTTTCGCTAGAGACGGAGGGGTCAAAATCATGACATTGCATGCATCCAAAGGTCTTGAATTTGATTATGTATGGATTGCTCACATGGATGAAGGTTCTTTTGAGAGAGGTAAAAAATCTGCTTTTGTTTTGCCTCAAGATATCGCTTCGCTTATGGAAGCCAAAGATGAAGAAGTCTTGAAGAGAGAATTATATGTCGCTTTGACCAGAGCGAAGAGATTTTGCAGTATTTCATACGCTCGGTTTTCTTATGAGGGGAGAGATCGCGTCGTCTCTCATATAGTCTCTACACTGACTGATAATTTGTTTGAGAAAGTAAATCCAAATCAAGTTGAAGAAAAGATACTCAAGCATGATAAAAATGCATACACCAAAGTAGTACAAGACACAAACACTGTAGACCTGTCAGAGCTCATAAAAATAGTCAAAACAGAGTACACAAAAAAACTGGTCTCAGTATCTCTCCTCAATAATTTCTTTGAATGCCCTTGGAAATGGTATTTCCGAAACCTGCTTCAATTACCAGAACCACTTTCACCTAGTTTGGACTACGGTAACAAGGTACACAATGCAATCGATAAAATCTTGAAATCAAAAAGTACCCCAGATGAAGAGGCAGTATTTGAATATGCACAAGGGGATGAAGAGGTAGCAAAGGTGTTGAGTAAATGGGTAGAGATGGATTTGCCCAATGTCTCTATCGATAGAGAGAACGAAAAGAGTGTCTCGGTCAAAGATGAGAATTTCCCTCATCTGACTATCTACGGCAAGATAGACTTGGTAGAAAAATTAGGCACTGGCAATCTAGCAGTGACGGATTTCAAGACTGGTGGTCCAAAGAAAAAGAGCGAAATAGAAAAAGCTGACCAAGAAGGTAGGTTGAGTAATATGTTGCGCCAACTTGCTATGTATTCATATTTACTCTCGAAGAACCAAAAATGGGACAAAGAAGTGTCACTCTCTAGATTGCTTTTCTTGGAAACAACTAATACAAAAGAAAGATATTATGATACCCATATCTCCGAAGAAGAAATCGATATGTTGATCAAAGACATCAAGGATTATGATGCCTTGTTGGGGGGTGGTGAATGGGTTGCCCGACCTTGCAATTTTAATTCCTACGGCAAGCAAAATGTGGAATGCGAGTATTGTAAGATGGCAAAGATATATAAATATTAATTATTAATAATAAATAAATTTATGAACAAAGAGAGTGTTCCAATACCGCAAAAAACACCCGAGCAAGATATTAATTTAATTAATGAAAAGGTTATGCTTCCTTTACAAAAAATGCTTGAAATTCACAAAAAAGATTATCCTAAGGAGAAAGTCCCCCAGAGTCAAAATCTGAGTGATACATATTTTAACCAAATCAATCAAGATTTACTTACTATAATAATAAAAGAGAAGTCACAACACTCAGAAGAAGTCGCCTATTTGCTTAGGGATATTTTAATAGCACCAAGGCATTCAAGTTTTAATAATGAAGCTATCACTAGTATTGTTGATGATAATCTTAAAGATTTATTGGAAGCTTGTGTTCAAAGAGAAAGAAATGATGAAGGTAAGGCTTTGGTTAAAATTCGCTATATTAACGATTATCTGTATGGTACACAAGCTGTTTTTTTGGTACTGAAAAAAAAGAAGAGATAGTTGCTGTGTTGAATGAATATTTACACATATATAAAAGAAGTATCACAACTTGGTTGCAGAATGATTATATTATATTAGATATTATTATTCAGTTTGGGCCACAAGAATTGAAAAATGAATTAATTCGAGTAATAAAAAAAGAAGTAGAAGAAGAAAATGGTAGTTATATATATACTTTAATAAAGGATAGTGCCTCTTGGAGAATACAAGATATGTTTTATGAATTTTTTCTGAAACGAATAAACAAATTATTTTCCATAGATATCGATTTATTTTTAGCTTCTGATTATAAAATTCAAGAAATAGATTGGCCCAAAAACATAGAGGCAATGACAGTATTAGAAAATGCAATACCTGGTAGTGTAAAAAAGTTATCTACAGAATATGGTATCCACGAGTTTTACAGATATCCAATAGAAATGCTTATTGATCAAATTAATGAAGAAAATATAGATAGACCTTATAATATAATAATCTATCCTTACGGTGATCATAATCAAGCTTTCGATCAAGAAGTAGAAATTTTTAGAAACTTGTATAATTCTTCAAAGAAAGACTTTGCCTTTAAAATATTTGAAGCAGGCTCTACGCATCAAGTTATGGAATATTTAATCATGCTAAAAAGGCGTTATAAAGATAACAAGATATCTAATATAGTACTTGGTGGGCATGGTCAAAAAGATGCTTTGTATCTAAATAGCCCAGATTTTTCAAATAACGATAATTCTTCCATAAACCAAATTCTTTTGTCTAAAAGAATCAAGACTATTCAGTTTATAAGTAAGTTTTTTGAATCAAAGGGTGCCATTGCTTTATTGTCTTGTTCAACTGGTTCAAGGCATGGCTTAGCACATATGTTGTCTGATATAACCAAATTAAGGGTGATTGCGCCTACCGTAGATACTTCAATAGCAGGATTAGAAATCCAAGATGGGGTCATTGTTCCAACATTCTCTAGTCTAAACTCAACGGCAGATTTTAAACCAAAAACAAGATAGTATTACATATATAGCATGTATTGCATTTTAAGGCTTGCGAGGGTATATTTTAATAAACAAGGCCCAATTTGGGCTAATATTTATGGAGAAAAAGGCTAACTTAAAAACAAAAGAAGAATTGCTTGAAGACTTAAAGAAAGAAAACTTTCGTCGCAAAACTGTGTCTTTTTATCGATATGTAAAAATAGAAAACCCAAAAGAGATGCGGGATTTTTTGTTTGATAAGTTAAATGAACTCAAATGTCTTGGTCGGATATATGTTGCCCATGAAGGCATTAATGCTCAGATGAATGTCCCAGAACACAGTTGGTCTCTTTTCGATTCTTTTATTCAGGGGATTCCAGAATTTAAAGGGGTGCCTTATAAAATAGCCGTAGAAGAAAAAAACACATCAAGTTTCTTGAAACTTATCATAAAAGTTCGTCCGAAGATCGTGGCAGACGGGCTGGATGATAATTCTTTTGATCCATCTAATACCGGAGAATATGCGACCGCAGAAGATGTAAATAAAATGATTGACCGTGGTGTGACAGTGATAGATATGCGCAATATGTACGAGGCCGCTATCGGGCATTTTGAAAATGCAAAACTCATGGATGTGGACACTTTTAGAGAGCAATTGGCTAAGGTCACAGACATGTTTAAGGACAACAAAGAAGAAGAAGTGCTCCTGTATTGTACTGGAGGTATCAGGTGTGAAAAGGCTTCAGCCTGGATGAAGCACAATGGATTTAAAAATGTAAAACACATTAAAGGTGGCATAATCGATTACGCTCATCAAGTAAAAGAAAAGGGTCTACAAAATAAGTTTAAAGGTAAAAACTTTGTCTTCGACGAAAGAATGGGCGAGAGAATAGGGGATGAGATAATTTCATTTTGCCAAGTTTGTGAAAAAACAAAATGCGATGATTATACTCACTGCGAAAACAATTCTTGCCACGTACTTTTTATATGTTGTGAAAATTGTAAAAACAAACTAAATGGTTACTGCAGTAAAATATGTAATATCTGTGACAAATTCCCTAAAAAAATCAATCAATTTTTGATGAGTCCAAACAAACAAAAACACCAAAATCAATTCAAGAAGAATTATAAAAGATAGAATTTTGATATAATATTTATATGTCTTTCAAATTTAAAGGTATTACATTTACACATGATGAGGGTAAATTAAGCGGTCTACGTGATTATCTGTCTGATGTCGGAGAGGATATCAACAGAGATGCATGGGAGGAGATAGACCAGGCGCTTACTTATGCTGATCAAAATCCCGGCCAGTCTGGCAAATTTGATTTGTATATTGATGGCAGAAATCATGAGTATTATGTGACCCGCAACAGTGATGGCACTTATTATCTAACCCCTGGAGATTACTAATGGAAAATATAAACGAGGGCCGCGCCCACCCGCTTTCTATCCTGGCCGAAGAGGCTTACCAAGTTTTTAAAGAACTTGGTTTTGAGGTTGCTTTGGGGCCAGAACTAGAGAGTGAATGGTACAATTTTGATGCATTGAACGTGCCCAAAGATCATCCAGCTCGAGATATGCAGGATACTTTTTTTATTAAAGATAGACCTGGATATGTGTTGCGTACTCATACCACAAATGTCACTGCTCGAGCAGTAGAAGAAGCCGGTAAGGCGGGGCGCTTGCCAGCAGCATTTATTTCTGTCGGTAAAGTTTTTCGCAATGAAGCCACAGATGCTACACATGAAATGCAATTTTTCCAAATCGATGGCACGATGGTCGGAGAGAATATCTCAATCGCTCATCTAAAAGGTGTCTTAACTCATTTTTATAAAAAAATGTTGGGGGATGAAATAGAGATGGAATTCCGTCCTAGTTTCTTTCCGTTTGTCGAGCCAGGTCTCGAAGTGTGGCTCACTTTCAAAGGGCGTCCGCTCGAGGTGATGGGTGCTGGGATGCTCCATCCAAATGTAATTAAAAATATGGGCCTTGATCCAGAGAAGGTGCAGGGTTTTGCTTTTGGTGGTGGGCTCGATCGTATTGCTATGGTGAAGTGGAATATCAGCGACGTCCGATTCTTTTATCAAGGCGATTTACGGCTTAACCAATTCTAATCTATGAAAATATCTTATAACTGGCTCAAAGCATACATACCAGAAATCCCAAATCCAGAAAAACTGAAAGATGTTTTCACTTATCATTTGTGCGAGGTTGAGAGTGTCGAATCTTGGCAGGACGATACTATCTTTGATATCAATATTTTACCAAACCGGGCGCATGATCTGCTCTCACACCAAGGAGTGGCCCGCGAACTCGCTTCACTTCTAGGTATTCCTTTTAATGATCCTACTCCGCAATACAAAATTCCCGAGTCACACCCGACTAATTTAGAAATCAAAGTAGATACAGAAAATTGCCGTCGCTATACTGGACGAATAGTCAGAAACATAACAGTAGGTAAAAGCCCAGAATGGGTAGTGAAGCACCTAGAATCAATAGGACAGAGGAGTATCAACAACGTCGTCGATGCGGCGAATATCGTGATGTACGATTGCGGTCAGCCTATCCATGCTTTTGATTTGGATAAAGTCACAGGTGCTATCATTGTGCGTCAGGCTAAAAATGGGGAAGAGGTTATCACTCTCGATAACAAACAAGTCAAACTGACCGAAAAGGACATGGTTATCGCAGATGAACAAAATGTGCTGGCTGTTGCTGGTATAAAAGGTGGCAAGGTTGCTGAAGTGGATGAAAGTACTAAGAATATTATTATCGAGATAGCAAATTTCGAGCCCGTGTCTGTACGCAAAACTCGCAGGTCAATAAATATTTTTACCGATTCAGCCAAGAGATATGAAAACGATTTGTCACCAGAGTTGTGCGATTTTGCGATGCGTGAGATGTGCGGGCTGCTTGTAGAATATGGCTTTACTGATTTTGAAAACATTGTAGATGTGTATACTCGCAAACCAGAATCCAGAACTCTGTCTTTTAGACTTTCTAAGATGTCTAGTATGCTGGGGTACGAACTCACGACTGAAACAGCAGAAGATGTTTTGAATAGATATAATTTTTCTTTTACTAAAGAAGGTGGTACCTATCAGATAAATGTGCCAGCGCTTCGGCTTGATTTGGTTATCGAAGAAGACATGGCTGAAGAATTTGGGCGCATATTAGGCTATGACAAAGTAGTACCTCTGCTTCGTCAAGGCCTCGCAGGTCAGGCAAAAGAAAACAATACATATCAAATGATCAAAAGTGCTAGACTTTCTTTGCTTGCTGGTGGTTACCATGAAGTCATGACTTATACATTTTGTGATAAAGGAGAGGTGGAAGTACTTGCTTGTGCTTCGGATAAAAAATTCTTGCGTACCAATTTATCCGACGGGCTAAAAGAAAGTATCAAACTCAATAATTTAAATGCACCACTTTTGGGTGTCAAAGAAGTTAAAATTTTTGAAATAGGTAAGGTTTTCCTGAAAGACAGAGAAGAATGGCGCGTGGCATATGGAGACAAGAAGAATGTAAAAGAAGTCACACTGGAGGAATTTTTTAAAGAATTACCACCTAGTCAAGGAGGAGAAGAACACCCCCGCCTTGTTAAGGAGGGGGTAGGGGGTGGTGTATTTCGCATGTGGTCACTCTATCCATTTATCGTGCGTGATATTGCACTATGGGTACCAAATGGGGTTTCATCGGGTGATATAGAGAAAATCATACAAGAAAACATGAATGAATTGGTAGCTAAGGGCCCAGATCTTTTTGATACATTTACCAAAGGGGACAGAACTTCCTATGGTTTCCGCTTGGTTTTCCAGTCTTTTGAACGGACTTTGACGGATGAAGAGGTTGCAGCGGTTATGGAAAAGATTAATCTTGCGTTGAAAAACAACCCAGACTGGGAACTAAGGTAAAACGATAGTTTATTTGGGTTTAATTTGGTATAATCTATCCAATATGGCAAAGGAAAAAGATACTAAAAAAGGGGGATATGGAGCAGAACAAATTTCTGTTTTGGAGGGTCTTGAGCCCGTACGCAAGCGCCCTGGTATGTACATCGGTACTACCGGTCCAGACGGTTTGCACCATTTGATTTGGGAAATTTTCGACAACTCACGCGACGAAGCGATGGGTGGATACGCAGATGATATTGAGATTACAGTCTTGCCTGATTCGACTATCCGTGTGGTGGACAATGGTCGTGGTATTCCGGTGGATGTGCACCCAAAGACCAAAGTCTCAGCACTCGAGACAGTGATGACCACCCTCCACGCCGGAGGTAAATTCGGTGGTGATGACTCTGGTTATAAAGTGTCTTCTGGTCTCCATGGTGTGGGTGCATCCGTGGTGAACGCTCTTTCTTCTTACTGTAAAGCAGAAGTTCACCGAGAAGGCGGAAAGTATATGCAGGAATACATGGAAGGTAAGAAAAAAGGCCCAGTCAAAAAAGTCGGCACCTCAAAGGCGCATGGTACTATCACCACATTTCGCCCTGACCCGAAAATATTTCAAAGCATTGAATTTGATTGGAATACCATAGTCTCACATCTTCGTCAGCAGGCTTACCTTGTAAAAGGTCTGCGTATTTCTATATTAGATGCTCGGGAGATAGACCCAGATGTTCTTTTTGATTCTAAGGGTTCAAAACTAAATTTAGACACAGTCATGTATATGCGTGAAATGGGTCTCGAGATTCCATCAGTCACTTATTACTTTGAAGGTGGTCTTGTTTCTCTCGTAAAATACTACAACAAATTCCAGAAGCCTGTTCAAAATAAAATTTTCTATGTGAACAAAGAGGAGGGTGATGTGGGCGTGGAGATAGCTTTGCAATACGTAGATGACATAGCCGACCGCATCATTCCTTTTGCAAACAATATCTACAACTCTCAAGGCGGTACACATGTGACTGGTTTTAAGACCGCTCTGACTCGTACCCTCAATACTTACTGCAAGAAGAATGAGATGATGAAAGAATCCGAAGGTGGATTCACTGGCGAAGACGTGCTCGAAGGCCTCACTGTGGTCATATCGGTCAAACTTCGTGAAATACAATTCGAAGGTCAGACCAAGGCAAAACTAGGCTCTATGGAGGCGCAAGGCGCTGTGGCGACAGTCTTCGGTGAAGCGTTTGCTATGTTCCTCGAAGAGAACCCAGACGATGCAAAAATAATAATCAACAAATCCATTCTGGCACTCAAGGCTCGTAAAGCTGCTAAAGCAGCAAAAGACTCAGTCTTGCGTAAGGGGGCTCTCGAAGGTATGACTCTCCCTGGTAAACTAGCCGACTGTCAGACCAAAAGCGCAGAAGAATCCGAACTTTTCTTGGTGGAGGGAGACTCTGCGGGTGGTAGTGCCAAGCAAGGACGTGATCGCCGTACTCAGGCGATACTCCCGCTCCGAGGTAAGATTTTGAACGTGGAGCGTGCTCGTATCGACAAGATGCTCGCTTCCAAAGAAGTACGCGCGTTGGTCATCGCTATGGGTGCATCTATCGGAGACACTTTTGATATAGAAAAGATGCGCTATCACAAGATAATCATCGCAACTGATGCCGACGTGGACGGTTCACACATCCGTACTTTGCTTCTGACTCTTTTCTATAGATACTTCCGCGGAGTATTGGATGCTGGATATATTTATATCGCTCAGCCACCACTCTATAAGATAAAGAAAGGTAAAGAAGTTTTCTATGCATATTCTGATGCTGAGAGAAATAAAGTCGTCGGTAAAGAAGTAGACGCAAGTGAAATACAAAACGCAGAAGAGGGTGAATTTGTAGAAGGAGAAACAACAGAAGAGGAGGGTGATTCTAAGGAGGAAATAAAAAGAAAGTCCAACAAGGTACATATTCAGCGTTACAAGGGTCTCGGTGAAATGAACCCCGAAGAACTCTGGGAGACTACCATGGATCCAAAAAATCGCGTTCTCAAACAAGTGTCCATCGAAGACGCCGAAGAGGCGAACAAAGTCTTTGATATCCTCATGGGTTCCGAAGTCCCACCTCGCAAATCCTTCATTCAGTCAAACGCAAAGTTAGCGGATATAGATATATAAATGCAACAAGGAGATCCAAAATTTAATTTTGAAAAATTACCAAATGTTGATTTGAATTCAATTTTTGAACGTTTTCCAAATGCGCAAAAAATATATGATAAGTTGAAAAATTCTGGTGCTGTTGTAAATTTAGATCCAAATGGCTGGGTTTCAGTTACAAATAATACAAACCGTGTGATTAGTTTAGGGATTAAACCCATACCTAAGCAGGTGAAAGAAGATTGGGGTATAGGGAATCTAGATTTCCTTACAGAAAAGAGTTATATATTATCGCACGAAGGTAATCACTTGGTTTTATGGGATACATTTCAAGATAAAGTTAAATTTCCAGAAACAGTTGAATTACTAACTTTATTTTCTCAGATTAGAAAAAGTGGCAAAGGTATATCAAAACTTGGTAGTTATGATTTTTACAAAGGTACAGGTACTCAGCACGAAGAAGACTTAGTTGAAATGCTTAACCTGTATAGTCTTAACCCCGATTTCTTAAAAGGACATCTCATGTACTTATCTAATTTGCCTGACGATGATTCCAGTAAATTTAAGTTATTAAAGATTCCTGAGATAGTACGCGATCATATATTTTCTAAAATAGAGACTATAAACAAAAAATACTTAAATATTCAGGATTAATTCCCATAGGTCCGACCTATGGGAATTTTGTTTTTCTGATATATAATTAAAATGGTATGGGTTTTCGTGACGCAAATTTAATTGAAAAAGAGTACTTCCATATTTACAATCGTGGAAATGGAAAAATGGAAATTTTTCATGACAGTGAAGACTACAATAGATTCATGAAGTTACTCTACATCTGTAATTCTCAACGAAATTTCTCTTTTAGAGACTCAATTATAGATCAAAAAATTGATGCATGGGATTTTGATAGAGGAGAAACCTTGTTAGATATTTGTGCTTGGGTTTTAATGCCAAACCATTTTCATATAATTTTAGTTTCCCATAGGTCGGACCTATGGGAAACGGGGTACAATCCGATTACAGAATTTATGCGTAAAGTTTCCACTGCGTATGCAATGTATTTTAATAAAAAATATGATAGGACAGGTTCTTTGTTTGAAGGGAAATTTAAATCGAAAAATATTAATAAGAATAATTATTTTAATTATTTATTCGCCTATATCCATCTTAATCCTGTGAAGTTAATTCAATCTGATTGGAAAGATAAAGGGATTTCAGATGTAAATAAAACTCTTGATTTTATCCAAAAATTTAACTTCTCCAGTTTTCAAGATTTCTTTGGTGAAAACAGGAAAGAAGCAAAAATCTTGAACATAAATTCATTACCTGAAAATATAAAAATAAATCACGTTAATTATCTATTTGATTGGATAAAAAATTCCCCATAGGTCGGACCTATGGGGAATTTAAGGGAATATCTAGTTAATGGTCTTTTCTTTGACTTCCTTTTCTAACCTTGCGGCAAAGTCGTCTAGAGAAATTTCTTCTTTGCTGCCGTCACGTTTCTCGATGGTCAGATTGCCGGATTGTACTTCTTTGTCGCCGAGGACTATGATGTATGGAGTTTTCATGTCTTTGGCCTCGTGAATTCTTTTACCCAAAGAAGTATCACTCTCATACATTTCCACTCGTATGTCTTGAGCCTTTAATTTCTCTGCCAATTCGCGTGCTTTTTCTCCGTGTTGATCCGCACGCACCGGTACGATGGCTACTTGGATAGGGGAAAGCCATACAGGGAAAGATCCCGCCAAGTGTTCGATAAGTGTAGACATAAATCTCTCGATAGAGCCCATGATAGCGGCGTGCACCATGACGACTTGCTCTCTTTCTCCTTTTTCATTTGTACAGACTAGTCCGAAGTTCTTTGGCTGATTGAAGTCGAGTTGGATAGTAGCTACTTGCAGTACTCGGCCGATAGAGTCTCGACTGATGAAGTCTATCTTTGGTCCGTAGAAAGCGGCTTCACCAAGTCCATCGATCCATTCCACACCCTTTTTCTTCATTAGGTTCTCGAGTGCGCCTTCGGCCTTAGCCCAGACTTCATCACTGCCGAGGTATTTTTCACGTGTAGACGGGTCATGTCTTGAGAATCTTACTTGGAGTTTGAATCCAAAGGTTCCGTAGAATTCTTCGATAATATCCCATATCTTCATTGCTTCTTCTTCTATCTGATTTTCTCGACAAAATACATGCGCATCGTCTTGGGTGATAGAAAGCACTCTGGAGAGCCCAGATAATTCACCAGACTGCTCATCGCGGTAGACCATGGTGGTCTCTGCATACCGCTGAGGCATGTCTCTGTAACTGCGAGGTTCTGAATCAAATATCTGCGTATGGTGTGGGCAGTTCATCGGCTTCATGGCGAAAAGGTGATCTTCACGAGTGACTATCTTAAAAAGATCATCCGCGTATTTTGCCCAGTGGCCAGATGTCTCATACAATTCTTTTTTGGTGATGTGAGGTATACAGACTTTTTGATAACCTCGTGCCTTACGGAGACTCCAGACATAGTCATTCAAAAGTTCCCGCATGATAGTGCCTTTGGGTGTCCAAAGGGGGAGGCCAGAACCAACCAATTCAGAGAAGACAAAAAGGCCTAATTCTTTACCTAGTTTTTTATGGTCTCTTTTGCGTGCTTCTTCGCGTTGGTTTATATATGCATCAAGTTCTTCTTTGGTATTGAAGGCAAGTCCGTAGATACGAGTCAGCATTTTATTCTTCTCGTCCCCGCGCCAGTACGCACCAGCGACACGGTCGAGCTTGAAAGACCCAGGATCTATTTCTTTTGCAGGGTGTTCGCTGTGTCCGCCTCGGCATAGATCAGTAAAACCTCCACAGGTATAGAAGGTGATTTTCTCACCTTTTTCAGCGATCTCTTTTATGAGTTCGAGTTTGTATGGATTCTGAGCAAAGTACTCCTCTGCTTCTTCTTTTGTTTTTTCTGCGTGAGAAAATTGTTCCCATGTTGGTAACAACTCCTTCATTTTATTTTCTATATCTACGAGTGCTCCCTCGGATAGTGTTGAAGAGAACTCTATGTCGTAATAGAAACCATCATCGATAGCAGGACCTAGGGTCAGTTTTACATCTGGGTAAAGTTCGAGCACAGATGAAGCCAATAGATGGGCTAAAGTATGTCTTTTTTTATTTAGTTCTTCCATAGTGTTTTTATAAATTTAGTAATAAAAAATCGCCCCGACAGGAAATGATTGCTCATTTGCTGTCGGGGCGAGTCTTGTCGCGGTTCCACCCAACTTGGTTCTTTTGGCGAATATAGATTAGCCTTTTCGGGTCCCTCCTTATGTCGGGATGGCGCTTGGTAGACACCACAATCTCTACGTCTAGTATCATAGCACTTGGTGCCAAATTTGCAATTTTCGCCAAATTTGATAGACTAGCAACATTATGGTTATACGAATGCGACATACCAAATCCCATACCGCAAACCGCCGAAGCCACCACGCGCTCAAGGCTGTTAACTTCGATACCTGCAAGAACTGCGGGGCAAAGAAGTTACGTCATCGAGTGTGCGCATCATGTGGACAATACAACGGTAAGAAGGTTTTGGATTTGGTGAAGAAAGCTCATAAAAAAGCTACAAAAACCAAAGCAAAGAGCAAAAAGGAAGTTACAGAGTAGGCTCTAGCTTTTTTGAAAATTTAATTTTTATTTTTGGTTATGGCAAACAGGCACCTTTCAAGGTCAATAGTATTGCAGACTCTCTTTGAATGGGATTTCATGGGAGGCGGCAATGAATGGAATCAAGAAAAACTAGAAGAAGCCCTTACTAGGAATCTTAGTGAATTTGGTCCTGGCTTAGAAGATGATGTGTTTGTGTTTAACCTCACAAAAGAGGTCCTAAAAAAAAGAAAGGTTGTCGATGAGATTATCGAAAAGGCTGCCCCTGATTGGCCTATCGACAAAATATCTCCAGTCGACAGAAATATCTTGCGCATTGGTCTGTGTGAGTTGCTTTTTGGCGACCGTACCCAAGTACCACCTAAGGTAGCGATCAATGAGGCTATTGAACTCGCCAAGACTTTCGGTGGAGAAAATTCGGGTAAATTTGTGAACGGTGTATTGGGAGCAGTTTACAAAGAACTTGGTGAGCCAGAAAAGCACCAGACTAGTAAAAAGAAGAAAGTGGCTGAACCTGTAGATATTTCTACTTTGCCTCAAGAAAAACTAGGAGGTGCTTTGGTGTTTGCTCGTAAAGATGGGCAAATAGTTTTTGCTTTGGTGCATGATGTGTTCGGTTATTGGACTTTATCCAAAGGGCGCATCGAAGAAAATGAAGATATCAAAGATGGCACCAAGCGAGAGATCAAAGAAGAGATAGGTCTCGATGTAGAGATTTTAGAAAAGTTAGGTGAAAACGAATATGTGGCGACTCATCCAGAGAAAGGTAAGACCCTTAAAAAGGTTGCTTACTTCCTTGCAGAGTCTCCATATCGTGAATTGGTTTTAGAGTCATCCGGCGGCTTAGATGGTGCAAGATGGTTTACTCTAAAAGAAATTCCAGAACTTCGTATTTACAATGATATTGTACCTCTCATCGGTAAAGCCATTGAGATTATTAGTAAGACACGCACTTAAAGGTGTATTTACAGAAGAATAAATAACTATGAAAACAGAAACGATTAATTTTGAAGATTTTGAGAAAAGCACAAAAGTAGTTTTTAAAAATAAAGGACTCTTACGTCAGGCTTTTGTCCACAGATCATATATCAACGAGAATCCTAGCGCTGGGCTCTCACACAACGAAAGATTAGAATTCTTGGGAGACGCCGTACTAGAATTAGTGGTGACAGATTTCTTGTACAAGAAATACACAGAACACACCGAAGGTGAATTGACCGCTTTGCGTAGCGCGCTGGTCAATGCAGTGATTATCTCTGATGTCGCTTCGAAAATAGGGATGAATGATTATTTGTTGCTCTCAAGGGGTGAAGCAAAGGATAAGGGTAAGGCGAGGCAATATATATTGGCAAACACATACGAGGCTTATCTCGGTGCTTTGTATTTAGACCAGGGTTATGTCTCTGTAGAGAAATTCATTCTAGATACACTCTTGCCATACACTGATGAAATAGTCAAAAAGAAATTGTGGCGTGACGCCAAATCCTTGGTGCAGGAAAAGGCCCAAGAATACCTGTCGATTACTCCTTCGTATAAAGTAGTGTCTGAATCTGGTCCAGATCACGACAAACAATTTACTGTCGGTATTTGTTTTGATGGAGAGGTGATCGCTCAAGGTAAAGGTAAATCCAAGCAAGAAGCAGAACAACAAGCAGCGATGAATGCATTAACAATCAACAACTGGCTGGATTAATCATGCGTCTACTTCATCTTGAACTACACGGTTTCAAGTCTTTTGCCAAGAAAACTAGTCTGGATTTTGGACATCCTATTGTCTCTATTGTAGGCCCGAATGGGTCTGGTAAGTCAAACGTTGTAGAAGCGTTTCGTTTTGTATTGGGTGAACAGTCGATGAAGTCGATGCGTGGCAAGGGTGGAGCAGATATGATCTTCAAGGGCTCAAAGGGAGTGCCAAAAGGTTCTAAGGCGAGCGTCACCATATATTTCAATAATACCGATAAGATTTTTAAACTTTCCAATGATGCTGGTGAGCCAGTTGATTTGTCTTATGATACTTTATCTATCTCTCGTGAAGTTTATCCAGATGGGCTAAACAAATATCTATTAAACGGCAGTGAAGTTCGCCTGAAAGACATAACCCAACTCTTGGCTTCTGTGCACGTGGGTGCTTCTGGGCACCATATCATTTCCCAAGGTGAAGCGGATCGTATTTTGAATGCGAGTGCCAAAGATAAAAAAGAAATCATCGAAGAGGCATTGGGACTCAAGGTGTATCAATACAAAATCAAAGAAGGCGAACGTAAACTCGAGCGTAGTAGTGAGAACATGAAGGAAGCCATCATGCAAAAGAGGGAAAACACTCCGCATTTAAATTTCCTCAAAAAACAAATGGAAAAGATAGAAAAAGCACGCGAAATGCGAGAAGAACTTTCTGTCTTGTACGGGGATTATCTAAAGAAGCAAAGTGCCTATCTGAATCATGAGTATCAGAAACTAAACATAGAAAAGGGGAGCATCGCCAATGACTTGAAAGGAATCCAAGATTTACTTTCTAGTATGGTTACCGGTGAAGAGAAGGAGAGTGAAAATATCTCAGAATTAAAAAGCATAGAAAATAAAGTAGCCGAGATACGGAGACTCAAGGGTGAATTAGAGAGAAAGATCGGTCGCATCGAAGGGTTGATAGAATCCGAAGAGCGTAGGGCCCTAAGGGTCGTGGAGAGTCCGACTGTGGTGGTGGCGAGAGAGGATTTTGAGATTTTTAAAAACGAGACCAATGCTTATCTAGATGAAGCATTGAAGACCACAGACACGACTGCGCTCGTTACTCTTGTCCAAAAGGTCAAAAATATATTTGATAAATTTTCCAAACTTTTTGAGACAGAAAAGCCAGTCTATGATACCACCGAACTCGAATCCCTCAAACAAAACGCCAAAGAAGTAAACATAGAACTCCTCAAACTCGACGAAGAAAAACAAAAACTCGAGACACAGGCAGAAGTATTCCGTGCAAAGATAAAAAGCGAGATGGACGCTCTAAGGGACAAGGAGAGGGAAAAATTTACTCTCGAAGTGAAACAACAAGAACTTTCTTCTGCTTTACGGATAGTTGATGTGAAGATGGAGAACTTAAAGCGAGAGCAAGAAGATTTTGAAAACGAACTAAAAGAAGCTAGCGCTCTAGTGGGCAGGGAGCATTTGGTTTTTGAGAATGAA
>JACCDX010401409.1_pt1 | contig 23418 bp, 38 predicted proteins | sample 7449681 | NCBI WGS metagenome assembly JACCDX01 (sample SAMN15323450, study PRJNA562643) | freshwater metagenome | isolation source: river surface water | place: USA:Blue River Watershed | collected 2017-08-18
GCTGAGGTCCATGCATTTGACAAAGCGTTGTCAAGTGTAGTGGTTGTCCAAGCCTGAACAGGATATACAGCGATTGCTAGTGTATCGTCAGTTGCGTTGGTGTACTCATACATGTATACAGTTGCAAGCTGCTGAACAGTCTGGAATACTGCATTGATGTTATCAGCTACCTGTGAACCGTTACCTGTGATGGTGAAGAACTCAAGCTTTGGACCCTGAGGCTGTACAGTTACAGCAGAATCAATTGCTGAAGTTGAACCTTCGTTGGTGTACGCAGGAGCGTCATAGTTCATGACTTGCTGGAAGTCACCGTTTACTCTTGTGAATTGTGCCATTTTCGTTTTCCTTATATAAAAGTGAGCCGAAGCTCATACTATTATTTATGCCTGAACGAAAAAAACTCGGTTTTGGATTACTTTTTCTTGCCAAAATGTGCAGCACTGAAGCCGCCGCGATTGACTAATTTGACTAATCCGTTAGGTGTATTGAACACGAATCCTTCGCCGCCGGGTCTATCATTGATAGACTGTTCTACACCCTGAACCTGTTGCTCTAGTTGATCAGCCAAACTATTCTTGAGATTGGCAATAGCAAAATACAAGTTCATCAATGCGTCAAGCTGCTTTTTGTTCTTGGCGAGATAACCATCACCATCACCTACTAAGAAACGATACTGCTTTCCGCTGACATTACTTTGCAGCCATTGATCTATCGGAAGATTAGTTTGATTAGTTGCAATATGTCCTAGATACTTCTGTAGTGCGTTTCTAGCAACACCATCCATACCCGATAAGAAGTCATCCAATTGACTATTCTGTGATAATGCTTGATTTACCTTAGACACTTCATTGTTAGGGGCAGTCAAGCTAAAGTCAATGCCCATGTTAGGAGTAAGAATAGCTACTTCGCTATTTCCCTTAAGTCCTTGACCATTCCAAGGAGAAGGCTTTCCCCCAACGCTATCAAAATATTGATGAACTGCTACGCCGCCATTGGTGCCTGCGATAGTCTTACCTAACTCTGAGTTAGCAGGTACTGCATATGTGACAGTATTTGGCTTGAATACTAGCTTGCCATTCTGATCAGCTAGTTGGTCTCCCCACATCAAGTCTCCCCAAAAGAAGCCTTTGCTACTTCCAACAGCAGCTTTTAGGCCATCCCAAATGTTGTTTAACTTCTGATATAGTTCAGGACGACTCTTTCCTCTACTAGCGTCATATTCTTGCCAAAACTTAGGGCTTGTTCCTAGATACTCAGCGCCCTTGTCAAACATATACTTGTCTGATACGGTGAACTGCCCTTTATCATTATAGCCAAAGATTAATGCAGGGAAGCCGTCCCATTTGATTGTAAGTGTTTCTGGATTATCAATGACATAATACATTGAATCAACTGCTTCTTTTGCAGCACCTAAGCCAGCAAAAACTGAGTCTTCAGGGTGCGGGGTACGAGGATTTGCAGCCTCAGACAGATAGATTGATTCTTTTAGAATTTCTACAATTTTCATTTTACGATATCCAATAGTGTTCTAAACCAATCACTTGAACCGACACTCTCGCTAAGCTTGATATCAGTGGGTACGCCTACGTCTTTTACTACAGAATTTTCTGCGAAGTCCTTAAGTATAACATTAACTAGTTCAGCAGGATAATTCTTGTCCATAGCTTTGCGCAATGTTTCATACGAATATAAATCGTCTGCGCTATCAAGCTGTAGAACTTTAGCTATTTCGTTAGGGTCTTTGTATGGACCGGCAATGATTTTGTTACTATTCTTTTTAGTATATCCGTCGCCCTTCTTATTAGGCTCAGGAGTTCTCAATACTCTGATGAGCCCATCAGTCGGGCTCCACATATATCTTTCAGATTGCACCGGGCGACCATCACTAATCTTTTGTTCACTATCTTTACGATCTAAGTGTGCAGCGATGCTAGACATAAGGATGTTTCTAAACACGCCCTTATACTTGCTGTCTTTCTCATGAGGTGCATGATAAAATGTCTTCAACCAACCCGGATCGCCGGGCATGAAATCTACTTGAACATATCCTGTTCTTGGCTTACCCTCTACTTGTTTGTTAGGGTCATAATCTGCAATCTTAACTTTAGTCATGATAACAGAACTTTTAGCAATGTCAAGTACCTCAGGAATGTTTTTTAGTTTTTCTACAAATGCAGGAATGTCTTCTGCATCAATTTGTAGTGCGATATCAATGTCGCCAGAAAACTCTTTCTTACCTACGCTACCCAAAGTATTGTTCTTTAGGTCAACCCCTAAAATCTTTTCTAGACTATCCAATGTGGGTTCAATCTCATCAATATGGATTGCACCAACACCGGGCATTGCCCCACCTTCAGATAAAATTGCCATTACTTAACATTTAGCCTTTGCACTTGCACCATTATTTTTTGCTGTTCTTCACGCGGCATTGCAGCTAATGCGGCTACGATTTGATCAGGAGTTAGTTCCTTGCCTGATTGATTACCTGCTGCAACACCCGTAGTATTCTGCACTGCATTTTTTGCTCCGGCTGGCATTCCGCCGCCGCGTTGGCCTGTGATAGAATAGGCTAATCTAGCTAAATTTTTGATTGCTGCTTTTCCTTTGTCGGACCCGTAAGTATCTTGAATCTTTTTAATTTGTGGAAGTATAGCAGACTTTTTACTTTCCCAGTTAGCGCCGTTCATATATTGACCAAACCATTCAAGCATGTGATCTGTAATGGTAGTGGTTGCGTCGCCTTCACCGTTCATTTCTGAAATTACATTTTCAAAGACATTATTTAGAGTGTGATAGGTAGACTCAGCTAGTTTACCGGTTGCTCCCAAACTACTCAGAGGAGTGTTTGGCGTAATCTTCATTCCTTTAGGAGCCCACTTGTACTGCTTATCGTTAGGATCTTGTGCAGCAGTAGTAGGAGTAGTAGGTGCCTTTGGTTTAGGAGCAGCTAGTGCCCCTGGACCCCCGGTCGTAATAGATCCAGGTGTTCCAGAAGTGCCAACTTTTGTAGTTACGTTCGTGTTTGGTTGAGCTAGGGTTGGTGCGTTGAGTGAATTAGTAGTATTTGCGGGGGTTACTGATGTTCCCGCTGCTCCTGTTACAGGTCCAACGTTCTGAGGTGTTGCATTTCCAAATTGAGTATTTGATTGCGTAGTTGATGTAGTAGTACCGTATGGTTTCTTTGGATCAACATATCCACTTTTTATCCCGTTGTCTAACGAGGTTATTGCATCCTGATAAAAGTCTCTTAGAAAGATATCTTGTGCTAATTGATGCTTCCCGCCTTTACCAGACAACATTCCCTTCAGTGCTGACATAGGAACGTCACCGAACATTTTGCCTGCTAAGCTTTCATCAATTTTTTTTGGCTTCTTGAATTCGTTAATTTTCATTTTTCTTCCTCAAAGACTTAGTAAATCTAGCTTGATCCTTACTTTTGATTGCGCTCAAAAGCTTCTTTTCAAGTAGTTCAGCCTTATCGGAAGGATATTGTTTCTGCATCAATTCAATAAGATTGATTGCACTAGTAATAATATTTGATGCACGAGATTCAATGATATGGTTCATATCTCTTGTGTCACCAAAAGACTGTAATTCCTCAAGAAGGCTTTTTGTTTTCTTTTGCATAGTGAGTAAAGATCCTATACTATATTTAGTCTAGTGTTAATTTTTCTTGAGGGAATTTAATAATGTTTTTAGCTTTGCACCTTGAACATCTGTCGCAACTTTAGCTTCTGTGGTGGGCAGATTATCAACAGTTTCGCTTACTGAACTTGTAGTTTTAATTTGGTTCATAAGTTGTGTAGGAGTCTGTGTATGAGTCCTGCCTTCTTCTGGGTCTTCATCAGTGATACGCATAGTATCAATATTGTATTCCAAATCAATCTTTTGACCAACACCAGTAGAACTACGTGATTTCATACACTGAATCTGATACTTACCACGCTCTCGCATACTACGTGATGTAAAGATACCGAATACATAGTCCGCAGTATTAATCTTTGAGATACCGCCTGCGATGTGACTGTGATCAAATTCAATTTCTTCAACAGCCGAACGATTCAACTGTGAAGCAGTAATCATAAGAATGCCTAGCTCCTTAGACAAGTTGCGAAGTTCTTCTGAAACATACTTGTCCTTGATAAACTGATCGTTTGGATTGACCTTAATACTTACAGGCATAACAAGATCAAGATAGTCAATCATAACAAAGTCAATCTTGATACCAGTCTGAATCTGCACTTCTTTGATGTAGCTACGAATAGCGTTCACGTTAGACTGCGCTGGCAATGCCTTAACACGATACTGACCCATCTTCTTGCCATTCATCTTGACTCGCAACGCAGTATCTTCTAGGTTCTTGCGAATGTCTTTCGTACTCATACTAGTAAGCATGGCGTCAGTACGAAGCGAAGTCAATTCTTCACTAAGTTCAAGAGTGATATAGACCCCACTGAGTCCTTGACTGAGCCAGTTAAGTGCGATGTTCATCATAACAAGCGACTTACCAGAGCCAGAGCCACCTGCAAAGATGTTAAGTTCGCCGCGACTCATGCCACCATACATGACTCTATCAAGCTGCGGCCAACCAGTAGACACCTGACCACCTTGATTGAAATACTTGTTCAATCGTTCTTGTGGGTCGGAGAAGTAATCAGTACCCATATCACGCTGTAGACTGATTTGAACTGCATCTTTGATTAGTTTTTCAACGGGATCAAACTCACCCTTTTCAAGCAAGTCTGCCGCGCTAAGAATTGCACGTTCAAGTTCTTGCCTCTTTGTGAATGCTTCAAATTCTTCCAGAAACCAATCATAGTGACCTTGATCCAACTCAGGAATATGTTCAATCGTTTCGCTAGTAGTTGCTTTGATTTGTGTAGGGTCGGGCATGATGGAGTACTTAGTAGTATGCTCCACAATGAATTCTGCAACTGGACGTAATCTACGATCAAAGTTTTGAGGATTCATGATGTTCATAACACGAGTATACAACTCGGCGTTAGTAACCATCATTCGCAAGAAAAGTTCTTGAACGTCAGTGTTATATTCTTTTAGCAATTTTATTCCTCTGCATTTCAATCTTAATTTTGCTGTTTGTTGCGCTTTGCAAGATACTTAGTAGGGTAGGAAGCTTGCCATACTTTAATAAAGCATCATTGGCATCCTTTATTCCCGGGCCCCAATTAGGAAGACTTACGTGAAAGCCTAAGTCTAACGCTCTCTCACAAATAGTAAGCCCAGTCTTGTCCTGATCGGGGACGATAATAATTTTCTTACGCAATCGTTTTAGAACAGTGGCCTGTTCTTCGCTGATACTGTCATGTCCTAACGCACAGCCGTTAAAACTGATTGCGTCAAGCACGCCTTCAAATACCAAACATACTTCATATTCTGGCTTCTGTTGGTCATAGCCAAAGACATAACCTGTCTGTTGATTCTTAATATACTTAGGTATTCTGTTGTCTAAAAATCTGCTGATGTAGCCTACATTCTTGCCATTGTAAGTGTAGGGGACAATGATACGATTTCTGTTTCTTGCATAGTCAGTAGGAGTAACCATAAATGAGAAGTCATCAACAGCCAATCCTCTTGAAGTCAAGTACTCAACATATTTCTCATGTTCAGGGTTAGATGGGTCAACAGGTTCTGCGTTATCCGGCAGATGCACTTCGTCAAACTTGATTTTCCATTTAGGCTTTGAGTCTGCAATGATATCTATCAGACTTCTATGACGAAGACTTTCAAAGCTCCACTTGTTAATCTGCTCTTCGGGAATGCCGCACCAGCCTAGCAATTCTCTAGCCTTGACTGGGATAGGTTGTCCTAGCACAAATCTAGTAGAGAAGCCGCAGTTGAAGCAGTGATATGTCCAATCATCATCGCTATCAAACACGATGCCGCCGCGCCCTCTATCGTCACGCCGATGGCCCCGATGATGACAACAAACCGCGTCAAAGCTGTGCCATCCTTTAGAGGCAGCTCTCTTTTTACCCGGAATAACAGACAGGATATCAAACATTAATTGAATATAGCAGTAAAAGTGTTATCGTGCAAGTATATTGGTTACCGCACCCGAATTACTTGTGAACTCAACTTTAACGAATGGGTGGAAGCCGTGAATAGTATAGCCTCTTGTCTCGCTCACATTAGCCAACTCATCGTCATTGATAATATCATACCAATCACCGTCAACAATACTTGAGCCTAGAATAGCTACATTGCCATAATATTCTTCGTACTTTGTCTGAATGGTTAGTACTGGATTATCTTGTGTATTGATTACGCTCGTGTAGTATACTAGGTTAGTATTTCCTGAGCTATTACTAATATTGGGGAAAGGTTGTCCAGTTGGAATAGTAACTATTTCAGAAGGAACGAAGGAAGGAAGGATTGAATTGACAATATTCATGTCTCCTCTAGCTCCTGCATTCTGATCAACGAACACTGGAAAATCAAACTGTCCTTCGGGAATCTCTAATGAGTAATATGCTTTCTGTGCAGGGAAATCTTCAATCTCTGCTGCGTTCAATCTAAGAGAAGCAATACCGGTCAATGCAAAATCTAAATCTAGTGCTTTTCTAACAAGGACCTCAGTGCCATCATAATTCAAGATTCGGCACGTGATGCTTTTTCCAGTAATGTCTACGGGTTTTTGTTCTTGATTCAAGAACTGAAACTGAATTCTGTTGTCAACACCCTTGTGTAGAGTTAGTGGTTTAGCATATTGTGGCATATATTTTCTCGGTGAATTTCCTGTCAGGAGTACAACGATTTGTCTTTGAACATATACAAAAACTGAGGTGGTGTACACAAATCTTTCTCCTTGTCAAGTATTTAGTATTAAAATAAATAGTTTGGGTAAACCGGTGTAAATAGAGTAGACTATGAACGACGACTTTTTCAAAAAACTCAGCGAGAACCACCCTTTCATCACCATTTGTTCCTACAGTAGCCAAGACTACGTGGGGATAATCCAAAATAGGGACGATAATGTCACTACAATGTATGACTACGGGGCAATCATTCAACCTGAACTGAGAGCAAAGTTTTTAGAATTAGGTGATATTTGGTGGTGGGAATCAAATAGGGCGATTCCCATCAATATTTTTTTGAAAGAAGAATGGCTGATCTTCAAGCCTTACATCAAGACATTTAATAACAAGGGCTTAGAAATCATTCACGGTCCTGTAGTCTGCATGACAGACTTTACAAAGAAAAGAGCAAAGCGTAGAAGCATCACGCTTGTTAAGCGGATGCCCTAGACTTCTTCTTTAATTCTTTCTTTCTCTTATCCTTAGCCATCTTAAAGCTCAAATCACCCACACGCTGATCAAACGTTACTCCGATCAAATGATCGTATTCGTGCAAGAATACACGACATTCAAAACCAGTCAATTCACGTTCAACAACTTCACCTGTAATAGTCTGATACTCTACTACTGCGCTTGCCGGGCGCTTGACCTTCATAAACAATTCAGGGAAGCTTAAGCAGCCTTCTAAATCGTTATCACGCTCATCAGACAATGAGACAATCTTAGGATTGATACACGCAACAAGCTTGATAAAGTTACCCATAATAAAGAGACGCTTCTTAATGCCAACCTGAGGTGCAGCAAGACCTACTCCACCATTGTTAGTCATAAAGATTGACATTTGCCTTACAAGTTCTTCTGGGCTTCCGTCAACATCAAAGTCCCATTCATCACATACTTCAAGTAACTGAGGATGACCTTCTGGTAGCAGTGCTAGGTTATATTCAGTCATTGGTTACGTCACCTTTTCTATAGCTATACCAAATTGTTTCAACAGGAGTTTCAACACTAAACGATTCTTGCTTCATTCCAACACGTAACAGTTCGGCAATCTCAATTGCCTTTGCAGTTAGTGTAGCGGGGTCAGAAGGGAAGCGTGGATAGTTGATCAACCCAACACGAATTCCATGCTCTATGCCATCCTTAAAGATATACTGCGTAGTGCTAAGTGTGACGCAGAATCCTACCTCATTACAATATTTCTGTAGAATCTTTTGCGCAAGGTGATACTTCCCTGCAATGTGGATCGTTATTGGAAACGATTTCTCAGCTTTAACTAATGGTTTCATAATGTAATACCATGTTCTTTCAAAATATCTATATAGTAGTCTTCGCCCTTATGGACATGATCTACAAAATGATCAGCAGCATTCTCATCTGCCATATCGCTGATATACTTATAGCAGATGAATTCTACATTCGCATTTTGACAAGCTTTGGCAATAGCAAACGCTTCCATATCAACTAGGTCGGCATTGATATTATATGTGTCAGTTACAAAATTATCGCCTGTACTCAGTGTCCACCCATCGTCGCTAATAACAATGGGTTGATGTAGGATTTCTGCTTGAGGGCCCACGATACAGCCGCCTAAAATAACATCACGCTGGTTGAATGTAGTACACTTGTAGATGCCACCGTGCGTAACGGTGATACCACCAGCAGTACCAAAGTTGAACACTCGTTTAGGCTTATATCGTTCAATCAACGTAGCAGCAACAATAGCAGCATTGACCTTGCCTACTCCTGTATAGAATACGTTTGGTACTCCAATTAGATTAGGTGCCTCTTCTGGCATTGCTAATAGAATGATATCATTCATCGTAGTCAACCAATGAAATCATAGTTACACCAGTCTCACGAATCTTTTCACTGCCCTTAAGGAACTTCAAGTCAATAACGCAGGCATAGAAGATATCCTTTGGGTAAACACCCAATCTAGTTAGCAATTGAATAGTAGCTAATGCAGTGCCGCCTGTAGCATTAACATCATCAATGATGCCTACCTTAGTACCAGCACCGATATCAGTATCACCCTTAATCTCTAGTGTTCCGCTGTCATATTCATATTCGTAATTCTGAGTAATTACGGGAGGAGGCAACTTGCCAGGCTTGCGAATCGTATGGAAGGGTAACTTAAGTTCAGCGGCAACAGGGGCTCCCCAAATGAATCCGCGGGCATCAGGAGAAGCAATACATGTTACTTCATTGATTACCATAAACATCTTGAAACGATCTAGCGCCCAACGAAAATCGCCGGGCTGAGTCAATACCTTACTAAGGTCTTTAAAGTTTACCCCTTCTACAGGCCAGTTTGGAATTTCAACAATAGATTCTTTAAGCATTTTGTTCTTTCAATAAATTCATATGCACAACTACTAATTGTGCGTAAGCAATGGCGTGACTTTTCTTGAAGCTATAGCCATCACTATCTTTGTCCCATACAGTCTTTGCGACTTCTTTCCATGTTAGCCCTTGCAAATGCTTTTTAGCTGGGCGCATTACAGCAAGAAACATTGCTAGTCTAGGAATACTATCAATTGGCTCGGGCATACGCTGCATAATGTTGAACGAGTTATTGAGGTGAATTAGTTGCTCTACGGTGTTACGATTTTTGAGCATAGTCCAATCAGGATCTTGCATCAAAGTAACTAGATGCAATTCGTCCTTAACGTTCTCATAGACATGGACGTTCAACAAGTCTAGCTTGAAGTATCCGCGTTCTTCTGCTTCGGTATAGTCAATTGACGCCATATCGTGTGCAGGATCGTAGGGTATATCAGTTACGTATATACCACTAGGGTGTTTGCGAATAGGGTCAACATTTCGCATTGCAGCAGGAGTGTGAGTGATCAACTTCAATAGTTGCTCACGATCACCTACGTCAATATCAATATCAGAATCAATCCGCATTTTTCTTTTTCTTATTCAACAAACTAACCGGGTGTTCTACTCTAGGTAAACCGCAATCTGCACAATAACATCTTGCTGCAGGACCATATCCCATACTAAAGTCCCCCTCACGAGTTTCAAAGTTAGTCCAACGATGCCAGCCTAACCGACATTTCAGAGGCTGAATAGGTTTCAGCCCCTGCAATGTTCGCCAGGTGTTTTCTTTTTCAATGTTCATCGGATGTGAGTCATACCTGCTTGAATAAGCTTCTGATAAGCCTTCTGAACGACAATAGCCTGACGCTCTGCGTCTTCTACTGCCTTGTGACTTGTAACGTGTCCACCATCCTTGAGGCTTACACCAGCAAGATCATAGATAGTGCGACAATCACGAACATTCCAAAACTGCCACGGATACTTCATATCAAGATCACGGAATGCACTTTCTGCAATCACGATATCAAAGCCAGAGCCGTTACTCCAAACCTTATCGTGCCGCTGCCAGCAGAACTGATACAGCTTTTCCATACATTCTTTATACGAAATGCGATCACGTTCACCCATAGCTTCTTCAATAGCCTCAGGGCTTTGTTCACCCCACCAACGAAGTGTATCATCGCTGATAGTGCGATTATAAATTTCAGTCTGTTCTTCCATAGTTGGACGAAGCTCAAGCTTCTCAATTACGCCAACCCCGCGAGGATCGAAACGAACAGCACCGATAGTAAGTATTACAGTGGAAACGTCGGTACTGAGTGTTTCCATATCAATCATAATGTGGTTAGCCATTTGAACTCCAAATATTGTCTATCTTTTTCACATCTTCAACTATATCACCGTTTAGGTAATTAAGCAAGAGCATAGGTCGTGGTTCGGGTAAATAATTTGGCATACTAGAATGTAATAGCCTACAGTTGTACATCAATACGCTACCCTTAGGCATATGTTTCTGTTCGCAACAATCATAGAAATATTTGTTATATGCTCCGTCATAACACATGTCAATATCCCAGTCTTGTACATAGCTTCTAGGTACAAATCCGGTCGTCCCTTGTTCGGAAGTAGTGTCTTGTAGTGATACGATACACTGCACCCCTAACAATCTCTCATCATAGTTCCATTCTTTGAAGCGATGGGGCGTATCTACATGTGGATTGACCCACTTACTATCACCATTGATAGTTACGATATCACTTGAATACCAGTGTGTGTTATCAAGTTCTTTGCTGATATGCCCGATCAATAGGTCATTGATTGCCTGCGCTTCTGGCCAATCCATAACCATCTGACTCCACCAAACACTAATGTCCGGTAGGTTCTTGATATCAGATTTTTCAGCGTAGTGCTTATCTGCACTGGATGCACGAACCGGATACAATGTATCAAGTTTAGTGTTTATACTGTCAATCAAATCGTTAGGGATAATATTCTCTAAGAACAGATATCCCTCACCTTCAGTTAATTCATTCACATAATTTCCAATGCGTATATGTCTTTTCATCAAGAATGATGTAGCCTGATACCTTAAACCAAGGACCTAAATATTTAGGTGAGTTATAGTATTTGTAGCACCATTCTTCTAATTCACTTGTACCTCTAGCATGATGGTCTGCGTTACGAGTAGGTATGCGAATGAATTGGCGTTCTACAAACTCACCATTAACTGCAATTTGCTTCTTAATCTTTTGTTCTACTGGAACAGCATCAATGATATCATAGTCAACGGGTCTTAGCCCCAAATTAGTTTGAACCATAAATAATCTCTCTCATATCTAAACTTGTATTTCAAATAGTTTCCAGCATACATAAACCTAGAATGCTTTTTGTAACCATGAATATTGTTCTTAATCCATTCAATTGATTCTTGATACCTAGTAACTGTTTCTCTAGGTTCAGCAACATGAACTATTACTTCATACCATCCAGGATTTGTTTCGGCCCAGCCTCTACTATTGTCGTAATAATTCACGATATCATTATTCACAGCCACCGCAACTTAAACCAATTCGTAGCTTCTTCATTAGTGAAAGTATAGGCATAGATAACATCTGCATTATAGCTAACATCCGAAACATCAGTAGCAACTACATTCACGAAGTTAGGGTTATTGCGGCACCATTCTTCTAGTTCCTCAGGATTTACAGGATCAGAAATCAATACTGTACATGAACCGAATATTGTCATTATCGGTACCTCAATAGAAAAACAGTATACTTGTGTTCATCCACTATTTCAAATTCTTTGTCTCTCCAATTTATCAACCTTAGGCCATACTCAGGCTCTGATATTTGATTGACATATTCATTTGAAATTCCAAGCTCTTTCCAGTCATATGCCTTATCAATTAATTGATATGTCCACTCGTCAAATAGCTTGTCGTCCATATAAACACACTGCTGCATTAGTACCCTCCGGCACTAAGCAATTCTTTGACTTGACTAACTCCGTCAGTGCTACGATGAAACTTCAATGCCCATTTCTCAGGATTAATATATTCAAGCACCATCTTTTGCTGTGTCACATCTAGTCCCTCAAGCAACTCAATTCCACTTTCGCTATGATACAGCATCCAAGGACTAATCTTGCCATTGACAATCAAGCTACAGATGCGATTTCTGTTACCATAGCGTAGATAGTCTTTGCTCTGTAACTTTTCGGCCTTAGCGTGTTCAATCGTAGTCTCAATACTACGAGCAATAGCATCCAGCGGGTCTTCCTGTCTAAGATAATCAATCAAAAATTTGTCATAGTTGCTATCGCTGCACCAGTTGTCAATCTTTACATTGTTCTTTAACAGCCAATCAGCATAGCGATTGATATTGATACACTTGATATCAACACAGTAATGACCAAACTTCACGAAGGCAATATAGTATGCGCTCTTAGCAAAGTCCTGATATGTTTTTTGCTTCTTGCTTGCAGTGTTTCTTTTGTAGAACTCAAGCCAAGACTGAAAGCCAATGCGATTGCCTGGCATGTCGCGGTCTTGCCACCTGCGCTTTGTCTCGCACAGATGGCTCATCATAGTTGTTTCCTTCTGAAAATATCTATTACAGAATTCGCATTGGAATTCTGTCTTAGTTACCGAAGGCTTCTTCGTACTCTTTGATATCTTCGTCTGTAATAAGGTCACTTAACAACTCAATCTCATCAAACTTCAATTCGGGGAACTTATTAGCAAGATACATCTTTGTCTTGTGATTGATGACAAATATCTCGGTAATTAGGGTAAGATCACTGTCACTTGCTTTAGGATATACCTTCTTGTAATAGTCCTTAATTTCTTTGTGCTTTGGGCTTTCTTTAAGCTTACTTACACGCTCACGGATATGCGGAATCCATTGATGAAACTGTTTGCCTATACCCGGGCTTGCAGCACACAACATCAACCACTGTAGTTTAGGATGCTTCTGAACACTCTCGTTGAACAAGTACTTGTTAGCGTGATAGTCAGTGCTTTGCAGATAATATGATTGAATATCCTTACTACCTTTAACTGCACTGATCCAATGAATCATCATAAATGGCACGAACTTCTTTTGCTGTTCAGGAGTCAATCTATCATAATACGAATAGTCCTTGCGGTCAATAGCCGCAAGTGCATCAAAGAGGTCAAACTCAACCTTCTCAAACTTTTCGTCCGCTGATAGTTTCTCTTTAGCCATTTACGACTTCAACGCTTCCATAGTAAGAATATGTTCAACTGCCTGACCAATAGTTTGATCACCCGTAACGAGTACAAGTTCAGGACCATCATGTTCTTTATAGCGATCTTGCTTGTAATATTCAATGATGTTTCCGCCCTGTGCTGCATAAATGGTGAAACGAATGCTGGACTTGCCGCTGAGGCTGTCACGGGCACGAACCGTGTCTGTAGCATACACTTCTTCTTCCCGTGCGCTTTCCCAAGCTTGACGAACCCAATTATTAAACTTCTTTCTAAACCAACCCATCTTCTTTTCCTTCTCTTTTCTTACCTTGCGTGTCCTAGCAGTGTCAAGTCTAAACACACCTGCACTAGGGGGAGTGCCGGCAATTGTTCTGTTATACTTTGCCTGGCCGAGTGTTATATGTGTATGATGACCACTAGACATTTAAATGTGTTCTCCAAAATTCAATAGTGCGATCTAATCCATCACTAAGCGAGACTTTAGGATACCATCCAGTCATGCGAGTAATCTTTTCATTACTAGTATTGAGAAGATAAATCTCTCCGGGTCTAGCAGGCTTCGTGTCCCAGTTTACCTTACCGTTCCAACCAATCTTCTTAGCAATCATATCTACATAGTCACTGATGCGAATGGGGTCATTAGGACCTAAACAGAATAACTGCCCAATGCATTTATCAGGATTACGAATTACTGTTTCCCAAGCATCCATCAAATCATCAATATAGATAAAGCTGCGAAATGGCTTATCATAACCAAGATTGATTTCATTAGGATTCTTGAGCATTTGCGTAATGATTTGTTCAGTGACAAAGAAATCATTGTCCTTACGTCCATATGCGTTAGTTTGACGAATGATCGTGTACGGAAATCCATAGCTGCGATGTGCATACTCTAGATACTTTTCACAACCGTACTTTGCAACAGCATACGGTGCATTTGGATTAGCAACTGTTTCTTCATCAAAGCATGGTATTTCAGTTTCAACTCCATCCTTGATTAAATCACTGATCGGTTGCCAACCATATACTTCAACAGTTGACGCAAACACGAAATTCTTTAAATTTGATACTTCTCGTGCTGCTTCAATGAGATTTACAGTACCAACGTAATTGATTTCACTGAATGTGATTTGCTCATAGAACGACTTTTCTACTTCGGTTCTTGCCGCCAAGTGAATGATAATGTCCGGATTCGCAGAAATAACTTCGTTTTTCACTGCGTCATAATCTCTTAGATCATTCTCTAAGAGGTAAATTTCATTATTGTCAGCAAGCCTATTAACTAAGTGCTGACCAATGAACCCGCTATGACCGGTTATTAAAAATTTCATTTCTTGACCTTGTTGATATTTCTCTTGCGAGTCTTCACAAAAGTTTCAACTTCAATGTCAGGGAACATCGTGCGAATAACTCCCATAACATCACCCTCTTTATTCTTCTTTGCGCTCTTTTTATATGATTCAAGAATATTGGTCATTGTATGCTCCTTAATAAACCAAAGAATAATCTATAACTTCACAATTTCTACTGACTTCTTTAACAAAGTATATGCATCTAGGCTTTTCTCCATCATCAATAGGGACACATAAAAATTGACCGTTCTTTAATCTTGGGGCGTACCAAGTAACTTCTGGATAGATATCTACAATCTCAATGGGCAAGAACGAAGGACTGAATGAACTTAGTGGGTTAAACTCAAATACATTGAATCCCCTATCATTCAAGCTACTCAACGGCAATGCTTCTAAGTCACCGTGTTCTTTTTCACCAATCAATACTTGCCAGTCAATTGGCATCTTGATAACTTTGTCTGCTACTTTTAATACAAGTGCAGGACTATTGAATGATTCCAAGAAGATCAGTGGAATATAGTGATAGTCTACGTTTGCTGGAACACTATTATCTAGAATAGCAAAGCGCAAATCATCAATTTCGTCGGGGAGAGTTTCTAGGTTATAGAACTCGTTATCTAGTGTTAGAATTCGCATAATATAATACTAGCACGGTTAGTTATGATTGTCAACATATTAATAATCTAATTTCTCCAAAGTGAACGGGTAGTTGGCCTCTTTATAGAAAGCCTTGCGTTGTGTCAAGTGTCTTTTTGCAAACTTACAAGAACTTGTAACGTCCCAAATCTGCACGAAGTCCTTGTCTTCTGCTTTACGAATTCCGCGACCAATACTCTGAATCACTCTCACAAAAGATTTACCTGGCTCAATAAGAACCAAGTTAAAGATGCGAGGAATATTAATGCCCACTGCTGCGACTCCGTATGTTGCCACAATGATTTTATCATCGCTAGTAGCGACTTCATCATATTCTGCCTTTCTTTCAGTTAATCCAGTGCCGCCATTAACAAACACTGCGTTACCACCCAATCGGCTGACAATCTCTTTGCCTGCGTTGACTCTATCAACGAGAACAAGAGTGTTGCCGGTCTCATTGACCTTTTCAATAAGCTCTGCGATTCTATCAAGACGCTTTTCATCTTCTAATAGATGCTTCAACTCTGATTGATAGTTAGTAAACTCTACGTTATCCTTAAGCTGGACGATGTTAACGTGGCATTGTGCAAGTACGCCGCGATCTTGTAGTTCACTCGCTGACAACTTACCAATAACGGGACCAAGTGACACGAGCAACGATACACGGTCCATTTCAGCCTTAGGAATCGTTCCCGTTAGTCCCCAGCGTATCGGAATGTTGCTGAACACGCCAGTAAGCATGGTCTTGAGAACATCTGCCTTAGCCATATGGACCTCATCAACCATAACACAGGCAATGTCTTCAAAGAAAAACTCATCAAGATTTTCTTCTCCTGCGTCAGCGGTGTTCTTGAATAGGTTGTTCAATGATTGCCACGTACAGATTGTATGTGTCTTACCATAATCTTTACGATCACCGAAGTAAACACCAACATCAAGTCCTAAATTGATATAGTCTGCTTCTGTCTGTACAACGAGGCTTTTGTTAGGGACGATTACAAGACTGCGGCCATACTTCTCTACGCTTTTAGATAGAGCAGCAGTCATAAGTGTCTTGCCAGCGCCCGTAGCGACTTCCTGTAAACTCTGGGGGTTCTGTAAGAAGTTATTTACAATCTCAACCTGATAGTCTCGTAGCATAATAGGCTGACCAGCGTTTGGATGCTTATCAGGCCATACCTTATCCGCAAAGCTATCTTCACGAATTAGATCAAACTCTAACTTACCGTGCTGTTGCCTGTTGTCTATTAGTTCAATGTCATAGTTTTTATCATATAGATACGTAATAACATCTTCCAGTAGATTGAGGTAAGTGCTACCGGCAAGACTGAAATAGCTAATCTTGCCATTCCAACGACCCAAACGAACCGAAGGCAAATATCTTGCCCCCGGCTTTTCGTACTCAAACTTCTTCATCAATGCACGACGGTCTGATAGTTCAAGACCTTCAATCTTTACATTGACTTCATCCTTAATTATGATTTTTGCTTCGTTCATTTGACCTCAATCGGTCGGCTATCTTTAAGCACGACTGTTTTACTTATTTGACCTGCGAAGGCGCTACGAGTATCTATACTGGAAGTGTGCTGAATCATCATATTTACCCCATCAGGCAGCTTACCAAAACTCATTGGACCAAACGGTTGCATACCATATTTGGCAATAAGTTCATACAATGAATCTTGACTCAAATGTGTTCTTAAGCCTCTACCTACAATGATATTCTGACAGCCCAAACTTTTCATCCACGAAATTGCAGTCTCAACCTGATCAAGTTCCATTTCATAGACATGCTTGCTTGCAAACTCTAGTCTAGGGTCAGACTGGTACACTGAAGGATCAATATTGATGCCCATCATAGTCAATTGATGTAGCGTTTTGCTATCAACTTTCAACTCTACGTTTTGAGTCAATTCAGCCAAAACGTGGTTGATGGCTACAATGATGGGTCTTCCATTAACCACGTATAAAGTAGGATCGTAGACTTCTGCATCATACGCTGAAATGTCATTGAGAATCTTACTAAGATTATCATCAAACCTAACTGTGGGGAAATACTTGTCTAGTTCAGTATTAGCAATCTTCAATGCGACTGTATTGAATGGGGTGCGATAAACCTTGCTATCTTTGTCCCATTCAAAATTGTTGTTTTTCACCTGCCTAAATGCACTGATAAACGGCTTACTGAAAGGGACCTTGATTACAAGATCATCACCGTACAGAGAAACCGTTGCTCCAGTGTATTCCGGCGTACTCTCAACTATCTCTGTCTTCCATGGCAACGACTTCAAAATGTCCTTGTCAAATCCGTTTTTAGTAAGCTGCTTCTTATACTTGCTGATAAGATTATCAAACAACGTAGCCTGATTACTAGTGACCCTGTTCTTGTTCTGGATCATAGTTTGCAGGTTAGCCATAAACTTATAGTCATACTGACTCAAGCTTACCTTACCATTAAGGAAGAAATAAAGTAGTTGTTCCTTGTTATTCATATTCTTACTATATCACCGTGTGTATTATATGCAAGCATTCTGGAAAAAAGACAGGGACCGAAGCCCCTGTCAAGTTTAATGGAAGGAAAATATTATTGACTAACTCTAATTCCAAAAAACCATAAATCAATTCTAGCGAACCAATTGCCGTTGTGTTTACCGAACCCAACTCGCAGCATGCGGTTGTTAACGTCTAACGGGATGCGGGTTAGCTTCACTGTTTAATATTCTTGAAGGTCCAATATGCATTGAACTTCGCAAGAACCGCAGTAACAGCATTAATACCGAAGAGAAGCATATTACCTGTTACAAAGTTTACGTAACCCATAACAAACATAAACAAGATCATCAAGATCCAAAAGAAAAGCATAAACTTATTAAGCATCATTTTACTCCTTATGCCCGCTTCATGCAAGTGCTTTCAGCAAGTGCCTTCCAGTTACGCGGGGAAATCTTGATAAGATCAGCAAGCTTGAGAGCCATACGAATTGACATTTCACGAAGCTTCTTCTGATTGGTCTGCATGAAGTCAAGCACTTCGGCGCCTTCACCATTCTGAAAATTGTAGTCAGCGAACAGGCCACCCTCAGCGTCACGGTCAACCTGACGAATACGAAGCATCTTGTCACGCTGGGTGTCAATCGTCAAGTCAATGAAGTGACAACGACTTTCAAGGGCTTCAAGGTGATCCTGCAACTTCTTGCTACGAACGTTCTCAAACTTGAGGTTCGTGATAAAGATAGCAGAACCATTGAAGTTGAAGCTATTCGGGATACCTTCGTCACGCAGCAGGCGCGAGTCCGAGTTCCAGCAAATGCGCCGACGCTTACCGCTATCAAGAGCAGCCTTGAGAATGTTCAGAGCAAGTTCATCACCAAACACGCTGTCGCAATCGTCAAATACGAGGACGTTCTTCTTGTCGCTGTAACGATACAGCTGGGCATATAGACCGAGTGCAGTCATAGCACCCTTGACAACTTCGTAACGAAGCTTCTTGCCTGCAATCTTGTCAAACATAGAAGCCTTCTCAAGCTGCTGTTCAACACCGAACGACTTACCAACGCCCGGAGGACCCGAAACAATCATCGCACGAATATCACTGTTGATACAAGCGGCGCTCATTTCGTCAAGGATCTGAAAACGACTAGCAATACGATCCATTGCTTCTTCATCAGTTTCAGCAACAGTTTCAGTCGGAGTAGCATCAACGTCAAGAAATTCAACATCGCTAGTATCAGCAATCTTAATGCGAACTTCATCAATGTTTACGGGGAATACACCGTCATTCTTGACAGTAACGTAGGTGCCCTTCTTACCAGTCTGAAAACCCTTGACTAGTGTGAACTGGCTGTTGACGACCGGATTGTTGCGATATTCACCGTTCTTGATGAGAATGCGAGACATATGAATTCCTCTGTGTTGTCTTGATATATTCTTTATAACAAAATGGGCACCCGAAGTCAACCTAAAAATGACCTCGGGTGCAAATTTTTATCCGTTCAAGCGAGCCTGAATTTCAAGAAAGAACTGATTGTACTTTGCCATACGCTCAATGTCCTTCTGTGTGACGCCCTTGAGACGACGGATATCAGTGTTGTGACGAAGATCACAAAGCTTAACACGCATTGCGTCCTCGTTGGCAAAGACTACTTCCTTGTATTCATCGTAGGTCTGACCGGGCTGCTTAGTGAGCGCCTTAACACCATTGATCACACGTTCAGTGCAGCCGATTGCTTCAAGGTCTTTCCAAGTAGTTTTGGTATCTTCAACAACATCGTGAAGCAGTGCCATACACTGTAATTCTTCATCGTCGGTCTTGAGATAATGCATGACCTTAAGCGGATGCAGAATGTAAGGGTTGCCGCCCCTGTCAAACTGACCTGCGTGAGCATTCGTAGCGAGAACTAGGACTTTGCCGAGTAGTTCACCTTTTTTCATACATGCTCCTTTCTCTGTCTATAATTAACAATAGCAAATCGTAGGAGCTATGTCAACCGTTTATTGTGGTTTATCTTTGGAAATTGATGAAATCGCAGTTAGTGCAAACGATGATACCACCAATACCAAAACTGAAATGATAATACCGAACGATGCGATGAACCATTGTGCGGAGACAATGACAACCGCTACTGTTGCAATCAAACTGAATAGAGCAAGAATGGTTCTAACTAGTAGAAAGATTCCACTTGACCAACGATTTGCTGTTTCTCCTAATGCAGTTAAAAACTTAGAAACGAACAATTTAAATTGTTCACTGTCCCAATTGCTGTTCATAATGAGTTATCTCTTCCTTTAATTTGAGTTTACGCTTCTTTAACTCTTGGATTTTTAACTCGTCACCGTGCCGATAAACAAGTTCATTTAGTTCCAAATCTAAATTATGATGCTTGTGCTTCAATTCTGCAATATGCAGCTTTAGTTTATCACCCTTCATTATAGTCCTCTCAATTTTTAGACATTGATTGTCCATGCCTTAGCAACGTAAAATTCTAGATTATCCCTACGCTTCTTTTCAAAAAGAGTACTGATATTGAGTTTACCAGATTGAATGCTATGCTCCCAAAGATTTCTGACAGGATTATGCTTTTCTACTTCTAGCAAAATACGAGTGTCGGCGTCATCCTTAAACCAGTATTCATAATGACGAGAACGCTTCTGTCCATTATCAGCCTTGCCGATAAATGTAAGGGAAACATCTGTTCTGTCTTGGTACTTATTTTTGCCGAGGTCTTTGTATTCGCCACCAAAAATTTCAATCAACTGCATGTCATATTGATAGAAGTATGGCAGCTTGTAGACCATACCAACAAAACGTGAAGTGAGAATATTAGGAGAATCGTTGAGATACTGCATCAAATCAGTTTTGAATTTGGTAAAGTGATCGCCGCGCAACTTAGCCATAAGCAGCTTGGACAGATAGTACGATTTAAGGGATTCAGCAAACACACGATCCTGATCGGTGATCTTTGCGGAAATCTTGTCTGTATGATCAGTCAACGACCAATTAAGATATGATATGGAATCGCTTTCTCGTGACTCCTTTATCAAACGATAAAGAGTGCAACTTACTAGCAACGGGTCTGTTGTAAAATTATAACGGACTTCGGTATCTCTGGATTCCGAAGTATCAACTAATTCTTCCCATGTAATTGCTGTCATATTTCTCATAGTGTTCTCCTTACTATTTCACACTATACGAGTTGTTAAAAAATAGCAATAGACAGGTTACCCAATAGTAACATCTTCCATGCCGGCTGTTCTTAGACGCACGATATGACCAAGCTGCCATTGCTTTGCGTCAATTCCTTTGAGGATGCCTAACCACTTATTACGGAGTAGAGCAACCTCGTTAATTAATACTTCAAAGTCAATAACATCATCTTCGCCCTCTGCATACTTTTCAGCATCACGAGGAGTAAGTTGTCTGTTATAATTTTCTAGGTACTTCTTGAAATATTTTCTTTTGAGTTTTCTCAATTGAATATTGAGGAAGTTGAGTACCGCTTCAATCTCTTGTAGTTGATTAAAGCGATACTCGGTGACTCCGGGAAGTGCGGCAATGTTCTTTTCAACATTGCCGTACACCTTTACATCATTTTTTGCTGAAATCAATTCATTCTCATAATGAGTAATGAAGTCAGGAATGTGACTCAAATCCTGAGTGATTTTGCCATACCAAGTCATTAGTACTGATCGTCTTCTTCATCATCATAATAGTCATAATAATCTTCTTCGTCAAGATCATCTTCGTACTCGTGTACTAAGCCATCTTCCGGAGTTTCTAAGTAAAAATCAAGAGCATCCTTGATATCCTTGTCACCTCGGAAAGTATTCTTGATTTCATGTGCTGAATAATCTTCTTCTACGAGATAATTAACCAGTGTTTCAGCAGCGCCATCAACGTCGCCAGCCTCAATACTTGACTTTAGAAGCTTCCAAACTTCACCGATTAACCCAATGCTCATTCTGCACCTTCCTCTTCTTCTATCAAGGAAGCGTTCTTGCTCGTAGACTTTGCTTCAAATTCAAGCATGATAGTATCAAGACAACCATCGTCGTTTGCTTCCCAAGCCTTACGGAACTTCTTAATGATAGAACCGTCAAGCTTAGTGTAAACGAGACTGTTGCCTTCCTTAGATACCATACCCATTGATTCTGCCATGTCAAGCATACCTGAGTAAGGGTTCATACCAGTTTCGTAAGGAATCTTAATCTGAACGGATTCAAACGGCTTTGCGTAACGGGTCTTCATGACCTTACAAGCAGAGCGAATACCACGAACGTCACTGACCTTGTTACCTGATTCGTCTTCCTTAAGCTTAAGCTTACGCATAGCTACAACGATAGACGAAGCGTAGATGAAGCCCTGACCACCTGAAATCTTATCGTCAGGATCAAACATGTCCTGTGACGCATAAGTGTGGTTAGTAGCAACAAGACCTACGTTGTTTGAACCAAACATGTTCACGCAGTTACGAACAAGTGCAGTCAGTGCCTTAGGCTTACGACCCATGTCGCCCTTCATGTCGCCTGCTTCAAACTGATTAACATCAGTCGGAGTGAGCAACATGCCGAGACTGTCAATAACAAACAATACCTTAGGCTTGTCTTCTTCATTCATGGCCTTGTAGCCCTTCATGAATTCACTGATAGTTTTGGCAACATCATCAATCATTGCCATGTTCAACTTGAGGAGCTTATCCTCAGCAGTGTCTACGCCAAGAGCGTGAAGCCAAGCTTCGTCAAGGGCGTTTTCACTGTCAATCAATACAACATAGATGCCCTGCTCTTGGGCATGACGAACGAGATTCCCCGAACAGATGTAGCTCTTGCCCGAACCGGACTCTCCAGCAAAGACAGTAACTTTACCAAGAGGAATGCCCTTATTAAAATCTCCACTAATTCTATAATTGAGTGCATAATTACCTGTGCTGACCCAATCAGTGGGGTCATTAAATCCGATACTAAGACCGTCAATAGCCTTAGTAATATCCTTGCGGAACTTACTAATATCAAATGGCTTTGCCATGTTTTCTCCTGTTATCTTACAATTTGTTTTAACTTATCACCTGGTGAGATTTTTTCAAGTAGTTCGGGACTATTCTCTGCTAAGCCATCTAAGTGTATATCCATAGGATAATGGCGTAGAATCGTTCTAGCACGATCACGAATGATACTCGGTACTCTAGGTGTTTTGCCTGGGTCGCAAAGTTCTTCTAAAAGCTTTCTACTTTGCTTCAAGGCTCTATATCTTTCATCTGGTAATGTCATATAAACCTCCGGTCAAAATGGGGAGACACATGGTCTCCCCTACTAAGTTTTACTTAGCCTGACGCTGACGGATCATTGCAAGAATGTCCTGAGCCTTGTCGCTTGATGTTTCCGTCTTAGGAACGACTACCGGATCAGTTGCTGCCGGTGTATCTTCATCCCACGGCACTTCATTAGCTGCCGCTTCCTGTGCGTGTCGTACTAGGTTTCCTGAACAAATGAATGATTTTCCAGAGCCTGACTCTCCAGCAAAGACAGTAACCTTACCAAGAGGTACACCTTTATTAAAA
>JACCDX011642689.1_pt1 | contig 23408 bp, 11 predicted proteins | sample 7449681 | NCBI WGS metagenome assembly JACCDX01 (sample SAMN15323450, study PRJNA562643) | freshwater metagenome | isolation source: river surface water | place: USA:Blue River Watershed | collected 2017-08-18
ACCAAAATGTAAATTTTGAAATACACCCATTGTTTCATACTTATTAATTTCTTCTGATATTTTTAATGCCAAATTGGAATCTATTATATTATTATAACTATTTTTGATGAAATCTATTAAATGTTGTTTTCTTTGTTCAACAGTCATATTTTCTAAAATATTTTCTTGTGGACCACCTTCTAAAAAAGTATTTGACCATTCTTGTATTACATCATTTAATGTCTTATTAAATAACGCGTTTAATTCTTGATTAACTTCATCACAACCTTCAAGACATAATGCTTTAATTATTATACCATTTTCAGTTACAATTCGTTCAATCATACCGGCAACACAACTAACACCATTATTTGAATAAGCATTTAAACACGAATCAATATAAGAACGTATATATTCACTAATATAATCGTCGTCGTGTTTAATAACAAATTCTAATGCAATATCTATAATATGTTTTAAACGCTCTAAATCATCTGAATGATCATTATCGGCAATATAGTCAACTATAAATTGAAGTTTAGAACTATATTCACTTTTTTTTGTCTCAGGAAATAAATCACTTTTTTGAATAAAAATTAATAGAGGTTTAAATAAGGAATTATTAGTACTTTGAGGTTCAATAGTATTTGGATTTTGCTGATGAGATGCATTATATTGTGTCATAATTTCTTCTATACGAGGCATATTTAAACTTTTAAAATAATTATGTACTTCCCAAGCTGGTCCACTCATAACTTCTGGATTTTCAATTGGTGGTGGCATATTAGCATAAATGATACGCATTTGTTCGTGTAAAATATTAGTATAACCATCTAAACGTTCCTGAAGTTCGGTAAATTTATTTTTAAGTTCTTCATATTCAGCATTAAAAGAACGCTCAATATTACGCACAGTTTGTCCTAGATTAGTGCCTCCATTTGAAATACGTTGATTTAAACTAACTCTGAAATTATTACTTTGTTCTATATAAGAATTATAATCGTTAATTAATGTATTAATTTGTGGAATTAAATTTCCCAAAATATCGTTTGTATTATTAGTATCAGCATAAGATGAAATAGTTAAGTGATTTAATATTACAATATCATCTAAAAATTCGTTTTGATTCTCTAACTGTTCTGTTGCAAATAAAATTAACCATACTTTTAGTTTAGACATAACTAAAATTTTAATTATATTTCTGTTTCTATCCATATCCCGTTTTGCCTCTTCATCTAATGCGTTATATGCATTAACTGTTTGAGTAAGATTAGGTAAATTTTGATTTATTTGTCTCGTCATAATTACAAATTGATTATAAGAATTAATTATTTTTGTAAACATTTGGATTATAGTTTGATTTAAATTATTTGCATATTCGGTTTGGTATTCTTGTAGTGCACTTCTTATATCGTTTCCAGTTCTAAGTATAGATGCAGTCTGATGGGATGGTACACTAAAACTATTTTGAACATCAGTATCGAATAAATTTAATGACATTTGTCTCTAAAATATATAAATAATAAATTTTAAAATATTATAATAATTTATATGAAAAGTAAAAAATCACGTAAAATTAAAAAAGGTGGATTCTTTTTTAATAATAAAAATAATTATGTTGCTCCTTCAGGTGAATGTGATCCTAATAATTTAACTTCAATAAAAGGTTCATCTGCGTTACATCAAAATTATCAGAAATGTTGTCCAAAGGGAATGTTTGGAACAAAAAATTCATCGCCATATTGCAAACAAATTGATTTAAATTTTCAGGCTGCTTTAAAAGGAGAAAATGATACTAACGAATATCACGGAATTGAACCAGAACAAGTTTATAGATTAAAACAACAAGAATTAAAATCAATCCAAAAAAAACCCTGGTATAAGTTTGGAGGTAGAAAATCAAGAAAGTCGAGAAAAATGAAAATGACAAGAAAATTAAGAAAAATAAGAAAATAGTTAATTTTACATTATATTTCGGAATATTCAATCTTTTCTTCTGATTTAGGAGCTAATGTATTATATAATGCTGTATTTACAGAAGAATGAGTTTCATCTGGATTTTCAGATCCTTGATGTTCAGGAATTTTAATTCCAAATATTTTAGATACAATATGAAAGAAACTAACAAAAAATCCCAATAAAATAATAAAAAAGGCAATAATATCACTTAATGTTGCTTTTTGTTTTAAGTAAAAATGATTTATTAATAATATTAAGCAAAATTGAATAATAATTAATAAAAATGTATCTTGAGTTGGAGTAACAAGTTCGTGCTCGTGACCCAATTTAACAACAAATGTCATTACTAACCAATCCATCCAGGCAAAAGGGATTGCCATTTTATAGGCTTCCCACATTGATAAATTTTTATATGGTAATGTTACAAATTGACCCCACATAGATAAACTTTGGGCAACAATAAATAAAAAAATAAATAAAATATAATAAGGAAGTTTAGAGTAGTTCATATATATATACTTTTAAGAAAAGTATAGCAAAAATATGACTTTTAAGAAAAGTATAGAAAAATATGTACTTTTTATAAATTTATTAAGGAAAAGTATAGCAAAATTATGTACTTTTAAATAATATTTTTGATACACTTTTCTTAAAAGTGTATATATATATGAACATCATAATAACTTTTCTATTTTGGTTTTTTCTAAATATAATGGTTGGACTAACAATGGATTTCGCGTTATTTACGCAAACAACCCCATCAATGAAAGATGCTGGAATATTAGCTAAAATATTATCATCCGAGTTTTGGGCCTCTATTGAATGGATGTTTTTGATTCCAGCAAATCGTATTGGTAATACATTTTTAACAGCACCACAAATATCATTGTCATCATATGTATTTGATTTTTTAGCGCAGTTATGGTCTAATACTTTTTGGTTGAAATTACCGACAACTATTGATGATTATACAGGTATGATATTAATATTATTTGGAATGTATGTGTCAAAATACACATTATTTGGTTAAATTAAATACCTTTGGTTAAATTAAATACCTTTGGTTAAATTAAATACCTTTGGTTAAATTAAATACCTTTGGTTAAATTCAAATATTCTTCTAACAAATCTTTTGTTATAGGATACCAATGTAAAAAAGGTTTATCATTATTTAATTCCAATGTAGAAATGCATTCTTTATAACATTTTATGATTAAATTATTTTTATCTTGGATATCTAAATCATTATAAGCTTTTATAATGGATTGTTTTTCTTCATTTGTTATAGGTATATTATTCCTTTTTTCAAACGTGTAATTAGGATAAGTAGCATTATTTATGTTCCAATATATTCCATATATTTTTGCATCTTTACACGGATAAATTCCCATTTTATAAATATATTAAAATTAATAAATTGTCTTTAATATATTTTTTTATAATTATAAAAATCCATTTATTGCTTTTTCTCATTTTTACGTTGATACATCATTGTCATACCAACAGCAACAAATAAAAGAACAAAGGGTAAAAGAAGTAATAACCAGGCAATTTCTGTATGACCATCTTTACACATTAAATTGAGAACCCAAGTCCAGAATAAGATATACACAATCTTTAAGGCAAAAACTAACAAACAACTAGGAACTAAACAAGAAAACATTCCTAAAGTATAACGACCATTGTTACCCATATTTTGAAACGCAGTAATAATAATCATTAAAACAGACAAAATAAAATAAATATATGCAGGAGTACATAATTGAGCAAAGATTTAGGAAAAGCCATATTATGTATTATATGAAGAAAAAATTAAATAATATTTATTGTTGAATATAAGGTAAAGGATTCACCGGAGCCTTATATCCATTTAACGCATTATAAGCCGTATTAACGTTATACATTAATCCTCTTCCTAAATTAACCAAATCTTGAGGGATTAATCCACCACCTTTTATAGAAACAGAATGTTTTTTATAACCACCAACTTTATTATATCCTGACGCATTCATCGATTGATGATAACTTGGATCATTTGCAACTACATCTTTATAACTTGCTAAATAATTATTATCATTTGCTACACCATTTTGACCAGGCCAAGCATTAGCAGTCCACGGTTGACCAACAAATGGTCCAGGTATAGACATATTTGAACCTCCTTTAAGATTTGAACCCGCCTTAAAACTTGTGCCCCCAAATTTCTGCATTTGAGACCAAGACATTGGAGCAATAGGACAGCCATTAGGACCACAACCTGAACCGCCTTTATGTTTTCTAGTTAAACGGCGACCTAAATAACAATTGCCGGGGCATCCTTTGGGACAATTACAATTAATACAATGACAATTTGGACCGCAGTTGGTACATTGCTGTTTATTTTTACAGGACTTATTTTTTTTATTACAACCAATCATTTTATAAACCTTTTGTTTACCAGATTTTCTTTTTTGTCTTCTACTTTTAGGCATTTATATATTATATAAATTAAAAAATATAATATAAAAATGGATTAATATAAAAATCTATTCAATGGTATAAAAATTTATTTGATAGTATAAGAATTTATTCAATATCTACGTGGGTTAACATATGACGACGACAACACATTTTTGTCAGTTTCAATTCATCTAAAACTTCACCTTCAGGAGTTTTTTGGCTATATTCTTGAGTTAAATAAATGACTCTATCTACATGTAATTCGCGTTCCATTTTACGTTTTCTAACTTCTTCACAATAATAACGATATTTATCGGCTAAAACAGTACCACAAGTAAAACATTTAATTGGAATAATCATTCTGTATAATATATAATATATTATTTTTATATATTAATTTAATTAAATTCAATTTTTTTATTTTAATCATATAACCAAATTATTTGTACTGCACCTCCTGTTCCTGCTTCACTTTGACCACCTCCAATTCCATAATTTGTTAATGGAGGATAGTTTGTATCAATATTACCTTGATCTCCCGAATTATTTCCAGAAATACCATTTCCACCATTAGAAGTATTTAATCCATTATTTGGATTATAATAAGCATTCCCTCCACCCCCTCCATTTCCCCCATTACCTGCACTTGATAATGCATATGTTGTATTACCTATTTGTATAAATGAAGATGTACCTGAATTACCAGCTGCTCCATTATTTCCCGTTGTACCTAAATCGGTTAAAAAATTATTTACAACAGCATTATTTGAAGAACCATTTTGCCCACCAGCTCCTCCGTTGCCAACTGAAATATTAATTATTTGTCCCGAAATAGAGCTTACTTCATCATATTGATAAGACCCAAAACCTCCTTGACCTCCGGAACCTCCATGACCAGTTTTATTTCCATATGCCCCTGCGTTCATATTTCCATCACCACCATATCCACCTCCACCACCTCCGCCTCCGATACTTATTACACGTATACTATTTACTCCAGATGGAACAGTTATAGATGTGGATGCAGAATATATGGTTGATGATGCAGTACATAATGAACTAACTTCAGTTTGGGTATTACCTGTTGTATAGGTGTATCCAAACGGTAATGGATTTAATTTATTATAAATCGTATTAACTACCGGAAATTGAGAAAATCCTGGAGCATTACTGGTGCTTCCTGTAATATTGGTAATAGTTGAAATTGGTATATTTTTATAATAATAATTACTCATAATTAAATAATATAGCTAAAATAAAAATATAAAACTAACAATAAAATAATTAATATGGATAAGTATATTTATACAAACAACTCATTAAATAAAGAATTATGTCAAGATATTATTAATTTATATGAAGACAACTCAAATAAATATGATGGAGTTACTCAAGGAGGTTTAAATAAACAAATAAAAAACACATTAGATTTAGAAATAAATAATAATGATATAAGATGGAAACCAATTATAGAAATACTTGAAGCAGAATTAGATAAAAATGTAAAAGAATATATAATGAATATTGAAACTCCAATAAATGAAACACAAGAATCAAATGATACTAAAGATATAAAATACCAAACATTAGGTAAAAATTTCCTAATTAGACATACTTTTTTAATGCAAAAATATAAAAAAGGCGAAGGTAAGTACATATATCATCACGATTTTTGCTGTAATTGGAAAGAATATAGATATCGAGTAATAACATTTTTATGGTATTTAAATTCTATTGAAAATGGTGGTGAAACTGAAATCTGGAATAGTCATTTAGTTAAACCAGAATCCGGTAAATTATTATTATTTCCATCTTGTTGGACCTTTCCACACAGAGGTAAAATGCCGTTATCTGACAACAAATATATTATAACTGGTTGGTTATATATACAAGATTAAATACTAAATATGTAAAAAATAATATAAAAACAATTTAATATATTTTATTTAATGCTTCTAAACGCAAAAACACTTAAAATATGTAGGACTGAAAGACTATCGTGGGACGAATATTTTATGTCTATTGCTCTTCTTGCTTCAGGTCGCAGCCCTTGCCAACGGTTACAAGTTGGTTCTGTTATTGTTAAAGATAATCGTATTATTTCAATGGGTTATAATGGGTTTATATCTGGTGCACCACATATAAGTATAGTTAAAGATGATCATGAACAAGCAATAATACATAGCGAAGTAAATGCAATAACAGATTGTGCTAAAAGAGGAACACAAATTAAGGAAGCGATTATATATATTACACATTTTCCATGTATTAATTGCTTTAGGACAATTGCTGCGTCAAATATAATAGAAATAGTTTATTTACAAGATTACAAAAATGATGAAATAGTATGGCAATTGGCAGAAGATGCTAAAATAATCATAAGACAATTGAAGCCAGAATCTATTAATTAAATAAAACACCTTTAGAATATTAAATTTTAACTAACAAATTTAAATAAATTATTTTATTAGTTTATAATATAATGGCTCGTAGAAGAAAAAGTTCTAAGAATCTTTTAAATAAAGGTGTTAATGTTGTAACATCTACTGTTAAAACAACATCTAAAAAATATATGCCAAAGGTAAAGACTGGATTAGAAAATGTTGGCGAAAAGGTCGTTAAAACAAGCAAAAAATCTGTTCCATTTTTGCAGAGAATGACCCGAAAATTATTTTCTGCTTTAGGTATTAAATCTCGTAGACGTTAAAAATAATACTAATATTTAATTATTATTTGTATTATTTAATAAATATTAATTTTAATTAAATTTTGTTAATTCATTTATATTATCATTATCCAAAGTATCGTTTATTTGATCTATTATTATATTTACAGCATCTATATCTGTTACTATTTTATTAATATAACCATATATTTTATTTTTTATATAATTCAGGGATTTATCTATAAATTTATTTCCTACATCAACAAACTGTGATTTTATGTTAACATAGTGGTATCTAAGTATAAAACCATATAAATAACTATATTCTCCACCATATAACTCGGGGTTATCTATAGAAGCTTTTAGTTGCTTTAAAACAATATTATCTAATGATGGAAATATAATGCGTATTAATGACTCATATTCATAATTTAATTGAGAAATAATCTGTTCTTCATTAATATCTGTTGTAGTAATTTTTAGTTTAGATATGTTTTTTAATCTTTCTTTTAGTGTTTTAAACAATATAATATCATATTCGTTATCATAAAAAGAGGTTTTTATTATTGCATTGTTATTACTATTATTTATATTATTAGTTATCTCATATACATCATTTGTATGATAGTTCATATTTTTATTAAATGTGTTATATAATTTATCAACTACATCTAAATCAATTTCTGCCAGTTGAGTTAAATTTTCTTGCATTGAATTATATAATGATTGTACATCTGATTTACTTAAATTATAGTTACCTAAAAATTGCATATTCATATTCTTTAAATTGTTCTCAAATTCTTCAAATTTTCTAGTAATATAAGATTTATTATTATCATTATCATTATCAAATTTAGATACATTTAAATTTGACGCTCTTTCGGTTATAGGAATTCCTTTTTCCCATCCTGTATCATCAGATAATCTCCAGGCCATTGATATTCCGATTTTTAATGGCAAAGCAAAAAAATTTATAAGATGTAAAATTTGATAAAATTTACTTGATCTTCCTGTTACATATTGTGCAGCTTTTAATGTTGATTGATATTTTATGAGATTTTCCAGTCTTTTAGATTGAAGAGTTTCGCTTGCTTCACCAAAAAGACCAAAACCATTAAAAAACCAATTTTTTTTAATACTATCATCTAAAGCTGCATCAAGACCATTTGCAATCAGTTTTTGTGTTTGCTGAAATTTAAATGGTGCTTTAAGGAATTGTGTTTTGGTTCCGGAAAATATATTAGAATTATATTGAGTTTCTATTGCTCTTGCAGCAACCATTTCATCCTGGAGTTGTTGTATAGTTTTAGTTAGTGAGTTTTCTAAGGTTTGAATTTGTAGTAAATCTTTTTTAATAGTTTCTTCAAGGGCATTTTTATCATTTAAAATTTTACCTAAAATAGTATTATTATATATATCATAAGTTTCATTTGTCTTCGTATTTACGTATTTTTTTATTGACCCTAAACCTAAACCTTGATTTGAATTTAATGGAGTTATTCTGCTCCATCTATTTATCGTTTCCTCAGCAATACTAATATCACGTTTGTTTGCAATTCTTGTTGCAACAAGGGTCTCAAATTCTGTAACAACATTGTTAGCAAACATTATTTCTTGATCCACAATATTTTTACCTTGATTAAATTCAGCTAATTCATTATATTTTGCAATCATTGAATCAATGTCCGTTACATCATCAAACCGAGCCTTAGCTATTTCTAAATATTCACCTAATTCGGTATCAAGTAGTTTGCGTGCTTCTTTTAGTTCTATCAAAATATTAGATGCTATTATATTTTGATTATTTCCAATAATTTTTGTATTAATTGACGATTGGTTTTCCAGATAATTTTTTTGGTTTATTAAATTTTTTAATTCAAATTCTTTTGCACTTAAGGGGATATCCACGTTTCCAAAAGATTTTAATCTGAGATCTTGTGTATATTCAACAGTATTAATATCAAATTCTTTAAAGAAAAATTTTCTAAAATCCTCATAGTCTTTTATAGAATTTGAGGTACTATCCATTACGTTTTTGTTATATATAACTTCTTTTTCTAAATTAGATATGTTCTCCATTGAATTAATTATATTTGTTTCGTTAACCGTTAATTCAACAGTACTATCTACATTAAATAATACATTATCTTCTAATTCATTTGCATATATTTTTATTTTAGCTATATTTTCGTCTATATTATCGGTTAATCTAACATTTGATATATTTTGCTCTTTGACGAAATTTATTATAGCTTCTTTTGAACTATTTAATTTCTCCGTAGTTTCTTTAAATGTTTCTTTCGCCGATAAAAAATCTTTTTTAAACTGTGTGTAATTTATTTTAATGTGTTCATAAGTTTGACGTGAATAGGTTAACGATATTTTTTTATATCTATTAATTTCATCATCTGTAAATTTTCTTGTTCCATTTTGTATTAAATTTTGTAATTTAGTAACCGTGTCAAATTCTTTAAATAAATCATCAAATCTATTAAACACATCTTTTTCTTCCGCAATATCATTTATTTTTTTAATATCTAAATCGTTATATGCGGCAATCTTTGCTTTTAAGTCATTAATTTGTTGGTTTACTGTATTTTTACTTGAGGTCAATTCTCTATTTTTTTTAATTATGTCTTGTATGTATTCATTTGGATCATTTAAATATCTATTATATTTAGATATTAACTCTTTGTTTGTGTTTACTTTTGTTTGTAATTTTTCAATCGTTTTTTTACTTAATGGTGTAATTTCAACCGTTTCTAAACCAGTTTCGGAATTTTTTACGATTTTAGCTCCCTTATTTCTTAATGTATCTAAAGCAGAAGAAAGTGTATTATATAGTCTTTGTTTTCTAAAAAGTGTATATGTTACAGCGGATTTTATTTTAATATCTATATTATCGCCGTTTTTTGCTATTTCTTCTACTGCTTGTGATGGAGTCATTTTTCCGACATCTAGATTTCTAGAGATATTTTCCGCGAGATTAAATATTTCACCATTAGATAATTCAGCAGTCTTAGTATATAAAAGTTCTTCTATTTTTTTTGCATTAGTTACATCAGTTAAAAGTCTTAATTTTAGGTTACCAGTATTATTTATACCTCTTATTGTTATTGGTTTTTTTGTAACAACAGTTCTTCCCGAATCCGTAGTAATATTGGTAGGTGTTGTTAAATCTGAACTATTTATTGAATTTGAACGTAGCAAATCATTTGAACTATTATTTGTGTTAATGCCTCTAGTTGAATCGGTTAAAGTTTCCGAAACACTAGATGAAAATGAATTTGTACCAGAATTTTGCCTAACAACTCTATTAGATGTTGTGTAAAAGTCCGGATTAAATACACTATTTCTATTTGCTGCATTTATTGTTTCTTGTTCTGATAATCTAGTTCTACTAAAAACATATGAAGATGCTTCAGACAAAGCTTCACCTATATCCTCTAATACCGTACCACCAGAAATATATTTAAATGGTTTTGTTACTGCTTTCCCTGCATAATTAATTCCAGCCATCACAATATCAGATGTTTCAAAACCCACACCAACGTCGGTAATTTGCCTTTTAACCAAAGTTCGTAAATTTAAATATATACCCCTTCTATTAATCGCTAAAGCTTGTTTAGTAAGAAGCATTATTGGAACAGCTTTGTCTATTTCATTTAAGTCTAAAACTCCAAAAACTTCAAAAACCACATCTAATACAAGACCTAATAAAGCGTCGTTATCTTGTCCTCGTGCATATTCTAAATTTCTGGAAAACCATAATCCATCTTCTGATGCTTTTGATAATTCATTATTCATGTAATTTAATGTATTTGCGACGTTATTTTGGTTAAAACTATCCGTAATTTTTGATAATTGATCAGAATAAGCTGATAATAAAGAATCGAATTTTTCTGATTTAATAGAATAATTAACCAAAAATGCCATAGTATTTTCTTTATGATTATTAAAATAATCTTCCAATTTAGAGTATCCTATATTATAAGTGTCGTATAAATCAACTGTTGAACTAAGATTAGTGCTATTATATGTAGTTAAATTAGTTATTAAATTTTTTGCAATATTATAATAACCCGAAATATATGCAAATTTTTTATATTGATTATGTAATAAATTTAATTCAAATACTTCTTCAATATAAATGCTGTGAAATTTATTAAGTTCATTTTTAAATGAATCTAAATACATTGATGGTTCTTGTATTAATACTTTGAATCCACCTATGTTGGTTGTTATAAAATCATATATTTCAGCTAATTTTCCATATTTTCTAAATCCCGTATATGAGTCCATAGTCCCAATTATTTTACCTAATTTATTGACAAAATCAGTTTTTGCGTTGTCAAAATTTAATCTGTTAGTTAATAAATCAGCTCCTATAGCTAACCCAACTATAATATTTATTAGACCCACAAAAACCCCTAATAATGTACCTAGTGGTGGAAGAAATATTAATATAAATGAAAGTACACCTAATATAAACTGAACGGCTCCAATAGCTGTTTCTTCTGTAGTTATATCTTTTCTTGGTTTAGTAAACAAATACATTAAACTGTTTCTAAAAGTGTCACTTATTCCTGCGGCTTTTAAGTACTTTTTTAATCTAAACTCTAATTCGTCATATGCATTATCTAATTCGTTAAGTAAATTTTTTAATTCATTTTTTTTAGTATTAAATTCACTTGTATATTTCGTAAACTGTACAAGTATTTCACTTATTTTAATTAAAGATTTTAATAAAAGTGTATATAAACCTCTTGTATTTTCTATATTTGCTTTTAAATAATTATATCTTTGTCTTAATTTATTTTTTTCCGTTTGTACAACCCTTTTATATTTATCTAACATTTTATCATATTTTAGTTTATATTGGTTAGCTTTGTTTACATTTAAATTATTATTATCTTTCATTTCCGTTATTAATTCATTTATTAAACCAACTATTTGAGCTCTATAATACGTGTGATTTGTTTGTCCCTTAAAAACATAATCTGGATTATAATTAGTATCATCCATTAGTGAATTATTATTATTAGTTTGTATACTTGTTTTAACGTTTTCAAGAATTTCTGATGAACTTGTGTATTTTTCTATATATATGTTTATGGATATATTATTTCCAATATCATAAAATATATTGGTCCCGATAGTCTTTAATTTATTTATATCTAAAAACGTTATTTTAGATAAAGTAGCTGTTGAACTAGAAAAGCATCCATCTTTAATTATACTTACATTTTCCGGAATAGTAACCTCTTCTAAACTATTATAAAAACATTTTTCTCCTAAACTTGTTACACTATTAGGTATGACAAAATCATTTAAACTACTACATCCATAAAAACATTCATCAGGAAACTCGGTTACTTTTGATCCGCTTAAAAATCCTGTAAATTCATTAATTGTTGTTGATAATAATCTATCTTGTTCAATTAAATTATTCTTATATGTTACATCTAATGATATTCTCTTTTGTGTAGCAAACCCAAAGCAATTAGTAATATTAGTATTTATTTTTTTATAACATAAATTAATTATACTTGAATTATCTGATAAATCTATTGATTGAGGAATATAATCTATTTTTAAAAAATCTATACTATTATAAATTTCCACAAGGATTATATTAAATTGTTTTATAAATTCATTTATATAACTAATTGAAATTTTTAATTTGTTAATAACATCATTTAATGAAGTAATATTTGAAACAGGAAAGTTAATATTTTTAATATTATTTACCGAATTATCAAAACTTGTGCCAAAATTAATTGATGTATTTAAGTTTTTAAATTCTAATATTCTATCTAATAACAGTAAAATTATATTATTATCAAATAATTTTATTTTTAAAATTGAATATGAATATGATTCAATTGCATAAGATAATGTTTCTGTATATTCAACAATATAAGCAAATATGTCTTTAATTGTTATAATTATATTTGAAACATTTGATATAATAATCCCCCTATTTACAAAACAACCATAAGCGATTGTAACTAAATTACTGCAATTTTTAAAACACCCTTTACCAATAACGGATAAATTAGAAGGTAACCATATTACTTTTAATGAAGTACAACTCTCAAAACAGTTTTCTCCTAACCCAGTTAAACTATTTGGTAAATATATTGTATCTAACTTAGTACAACCTTTAAATGCACGGTTTCCTATAGATGTCACGTTTTTAGGAATAAATACATAATATAATTCTGTACAGTCTTTACAAAAATCATCCGGTACATAATCAATTTTTTCAGATAATAATATTGAGTTAATTTTTGAATTTTCAAAGCAGCTCTTCCCAAATTCTAAAACCTGTCTTAAGTCATAATGACCTGAAATAGATGTATTATTATATGTACCTGAAGTAATTATTGTAGTTGCAATTTTATATTCATTTAAACTAACTGGAGTTGATTTATCGTTTAGTTTATCTATATTTTTGTTGTTATTATTATTATTAGATAAGTCTCTTGCACCTAAAAAATTAATTGATCCGGTAAATACTTGTTCCCCTAATGAAATTTTATTAAATTCAACTGTATTTATATATATTAATCCTGAATTTTGGAAACAATAATCATCCAAATATTTTATCCTTTCTGGAACGGTAAAAGTTGTTAAGCTAGTACAACCCATAAAACAACCTACACTAATGGTTGTTATATTTGTGAGGCCTGAAAAATCAATATTTGTTAAAGAAATACAGTTTTTAAAACAATAATTTCCAATACGTGTAACAGTCGTTGGAAGTACAATAGATTTAAGTAAGGTACAATCGAGAAAACAATAGTTATTTATTTTTTTAATTGTTGGTGTATAAGTAATATTGCCATTATTATCTCTAATAATATTTCCGCTTCCGTCGATATTTATACATTCAAGTCTAATTTCATTTAATTTATTACAACCTTTAAAGCAATCAATACCTAATTCGGTAACACCGGGGTTTTTAAATTCAACATTATTTATATCAACTTTATTACGTCCAGAGATTGTATAAGAATCTAAATCAATATTAGATAGTGTTGTAGACCATCTATTGTTAGTTCCTTGATCATAATAAAAATTTGTAAAATCAGATTCTTTATATATATATAAATAACTTATACCTGGTATAGAATTTAGTCTGTTTTTAAGTAATAGAGCTCCTGTATCTACATTATCAATTTTTAAAATAATATCATTAATATCTCTCAATCTATAAAATGTTGCAGTTAAATTTGATACACCACCAAATACATCAACACCAACATATTTTATGTAATTGATATCATAAATACTTATATTTCGAAGTGAATAACAATCTTTAAATGCATAATTATTAATATATTGCAGATTAGAATTAATAGATGTTCCTAAACTGACTTCAGTTATATTTGAACAAGATATAAAGGCAGTATCGCCAATTAATGTAACACTATCTGGTATCATTATAGATTTTAAACTACTGCATCCATTAAAACTACTTTGTTTAATTTCTTTTAATTTGTTTGGCAATAATATTGATGTAATATTACTACATTGATTAAAGCACTTTTCGGGAATAGATATAAGTTCTGTGGGCAAACGTACATAAGTTAATTTATTTAAACCATTGAAACAAGAGTATCCGATATTTGTTATATTATTTGAAAAAGTAACATATTGTAAATTATCACAATTTATAAACGTTTCATAACCTAAAGATGTTATTTGAGAGTTTGTTTCAAATTCAACCTTAGTAAGTTTTTTACAGTTTTTAAATAAATTATTTCCAATTATTGATTTAACCGTAATATATATATTTGCATAAGTTAATTCATTACAATTATCAAAACAATTATTACCAATAGATGTTATTGGTGCTTTTATAGATAATGATGTTAAATATAGATTATTGGAAAAACAATTATTACCTATATAATTTAAATTATTATCCCAATTAATGTTTGTTAAGCCACAACTAAAAAAAGCCCAATCATTTATTGAATGTAACGTATATGGTAAGGTTAATGAAGTTAAACCAGTTGCTTCAAAACATCTGGTTGGTATTATTTTTATATTGGATTTTTCAAAATCTACTAAATTTTTTAAACGCAAACACCCCTTAAAACAATGTTCTCCAATATAAGTTGTTGAAGTAGGTATATTTATATAATCTAACATTATTGAATCTCTAAAACAATAGTCTCCTATTGACAATAATTGTGAAGAATAAAGTGTATTGTCATCTAATATTTTAACACATCTAACTGTTGAATTATCAAATGTATTAGCTGATATGCTTGTTATTAAATTAGAGATAACCACAATTTCTAATTTTAAATCAGCATCATTTATTTCAAATGATTGTAAATTTCCATAAACATCACTATATTGAGCACTGTAATTAGTTATAAAAGTTTCTCTATTTTTAGTGAAACCTGGTATATTTGATATTATGTTATTATTATCAATGATGTTATATATTTTTGGAGCAAATATAAGTTGGCTATTTTTACTATATATCAAGTATGTAGTTCCGTAATTAAAATTATAGCTATTATGTGTAACGGTTGTTAAAATATCCGAAAATCTTTGAATATTATCAATAAAATTTATTTTAAAATATGAACTATTATATAGTTCATTTAAAGAAATTGACGGTATAGTATAAAATGAATTGTTACAATTAATATTAATTGCTTTATGGAATGTATGTGTATCTATATTATTATTTGTTAAATATAATGAATCTTCAACAGTTTGTATATAATTTAATGATTCGAACCTGGTTCTTAAACAATCTTCTATTGTAATTGAAGTTAAATTAGTACAGCCTGCAAATGCAAATTCTTTAACAATTGTAACACTTTTGGGTATAAAAATTGTAGTTAAACTTTCACAATTTTGAAAACAATATTCATCAATTGTATTTACGGATTTTGGTATTGTTATTTCAGTTAATTTTGAACAATTTTTAAACATACGTTTTGAAAAATTTGTTAAATATAAATTATTATTAAAAGTTATATTTGTTAAATTTGTAAAATTCATAAATATTTCATCTGGAACAGTTGTAACTTTTGCATCAAATAATATTTTTGTTATATTTTCACAATACTTATAAATGGTTTCCCCATTTATTACCTCAACTTTACCAAATGCGTTTTGTCCAATAGATGTTATATTAGATGTTATATGTAAATATGTCAAAATATTGCATCCTACGAAACATTCTTCACCTATTGATTGTAATTTTGGGGGTAAAATTATGTTTTTAAGGAATTCACAATTTTTAAAACATTTTGAAGAAATATCTATTAATTCATTTGGTAAAATAATCGCATTTAAATTTGTACAATTTTCAAAGCAACTTTCGGGTAATATTTTTATGTTAGTGTTTTCAACTCCAAGATCAATACTATTTAAATTTGTGCAATTTTTAAAACAATTTTTACCGATATTTGATATTGTCAATACAATATTTACATCATTGATATTTTGACAATTTTGAAAACAACCTTCACCAAGAGATATTAAACTACCACTAGCAGAAAAATTTATTGTCCTTAAATTTGCACAATCATTAAAACAATAATTTCCTAAAGATTTTACATTTTTTGGTATTGTTATTGATGATAAACCAACACATAGTTCAAATACATTGTTTCCTATTTTTGTAATTGATTCTGAAATATTTACATTATTTAGATTTTTACAACGTAAAAAGTAGTTATCAATTATTTGTGTTGAATTAATTGGCAAGTTTATATTTTTAATTGGATAATCAATTAGTACGGAAGAATTAATAATATATTTACCACTTACACTATCAATTGTATTACTTACATTTGAATTAATTATCCCATTAGTTAAATCTATTGAGTTTAATTTTATGCAATTTTTAAACCAACTATTATCAAAATATCCTATATTTGTTGATAAAGTAACTGCTGTAAAACTAGAACAATTTAAAAATGCCGTTGTACCTATTGCTGTAAGTGATTCAAAATTTGGGGAAATATCCAATAAATTATCGCAATTTTCAAAAGAACCTATGCCAATATTAGTAATTGAAGTTCTAGATGTTATTGAAGTAATTGTTGAACAATTTTTAAATGATTTATCTGGTATGTTTTTTAATTCACCAAAGTTTATGTATTTAAGATTATTACAATTATAGAAACATTCTGTTCCAATCAATTTAACATTATTATAACCACCAATATAATCGATAAGCGTTAAATTTCTACAATCATAAAAACATTTGTTTCCAAAACTAGTAACAGTTGATGGTATTTTAATATATTTTAAATTACTACACAATTCAAAACAACTATCATCAATTGCAGTAACGCCTTCATCAATAATAACTGATGTTAAATTACTACAACCATAAAACACTTTTTTAGGTAAATATTTAATTGTTGGTGGTATATATATATTTTTAATTTTAGAAGAGATAAAACATTCTTCACCTAATGATGTTACACCTGCACCTATTAAAATCACTTCTGGAGAATTACCCGAAACATTTACAAGTGTTTTAGTTAAAATAGATTCTAAGAATGTTAGAGTAAAATTGTTGTTATTATATGTAATTTTTGTAATTGGAGTAAATTTAATATTTAATGTAAATGTTTTTTGCGGATTATTATTGTGATTTATTATTTGTTGTTTAAAATTTTGTAATACTGAATATGAATCAAGATCATTTTCATTCATTATTCCATTAAATAATATGTTAATATTTTTGTTTTTAATTATATTATTATCACATATAAATAAATTTTCACCAATAGACGTTAATATTTTTGGATTTAATATTGTGATAGACGTTAAGTTAACGCAATTTTTAAAGACATTATTACCCAAACTAATAATGTTATACGGCAAAACAATATTTTCTATTATTGTATCTTGAAACATACTATTACCTATATTTGTGACATAACATCCAATTTTAATATTATTTATAATATTTTTATTTACATTTATTGGATACAAATCAACTGTCAAATATTTTGTTAGTAAACTGTTATTTGTAACTATTTCCTGATTTGTAAATTGATTAACATATTTATATATTTTAGTATATTGATCCATAAATTTATAATAATTGGAATTTACATCGTCTATTGAAAATGTTTGTTTATTTTCATTTTGCATTACTAAATTTTGAAATATTAGGTTTGAAGAAATATTTGATGCATGCGTTATTCCGTTAAACACAATTATACGTGGAGAATTTATTGTAATGACCCCTGTTTCACTCCTTACCAACAAATTAGAGCCAAGGTTATTTAATGCAGAAAAATTATTAAATATTATCGTATTTAATCCCCAACAATTTTCAAAACAACCATAATTTATTTGTGTTACCGTGGATGGTATATTTATTTGTTCCAAAATTCCACAATTTCTAAAACATTGGTCACCAAGAGTTTTTAATCCCTCTGTTAATGTAATAACTTCCATTTTTTTACAATCAGAAAACGATCCACGTTCTATATTAATAATATTTGCGGGAATATTAATAAATTTTAAAGCCGTATTTGCAAAACATTGACGAGGAATTTGTGTTAAACTATTGGATAAAGTAACAGAAGTTAGTTTTAAACAATTTTGAAATTGACCATAATTAATTGTATTATTAATTGTAACACTGGTAACACCAGCTGAAATAGTTATTGTTGTAATTGGAGATGATAAGCTTGTAACGCTATTTGGAATAATAATAGATTCTATTCCTGTGCTATTAAATAATTCGTTTTGAATATTTTCGCAAAAAACATTTATATCAACAGAAGATAAATTATCTTTATATGTGGAATTCGGAATTCTCGATAAATCTTGTTCAAATGTATTTGAATAATATTGTTTACCAATAATTCCACTTGCATCGTAATATATAGTTGAAATTTCGGGATTATTGTTGAATGAATAATAAAATTTATTTGATTCAAATTTATAATAAATACTATTTTTACTTGGATTTTCGGGATTTTGAGATGCTATTTTTGATAAATTATCGATAATTATTCCATTAATTAAAACATTTGAAAAAGTTCCTATTTTTTTGAAATTAAAATAAATTGCTTTTGGAATACCTAAAAATAAATTTGTACCAACTAAATTAGAATATCTGGTACTAGTACTTGGTATACCATCAAAAAATTTTGCATCATTAAATGTTATTTTATTTAAATTAACACAATACTCAAAACAATTATTACCAATTGATGTTAATAAACGTGGTAATGATATAAAAGTTAATTGACCACAATTGCTAAAACTATAAGTACCTAAATTATTAATCAAAGAATTAGTTGGAATCGAAATAAGAGTTAATTTGCTGCAACCAGCAAAACAATTATCAGGAATGCTTGTTAATCCAATAGGAATATATACGGACATTAAATTTGTGCAATTTTGAAAAACATTAATTCCAATTAAAGTCACACTATTTGGAATATTTATTGTTTCTAATGATGTACAATTTGAAAAACAATTATTTGCTATTTCTGTTACATAATTGCTTATAGTTATATTTTTTAAAGTACTAGTTGTCCCAATATTTGCTTGAGATAAAATCCTTCCAGTAAAATAATTTATTGAATTATCTGTACGGGTTAATATTGTTTTTCCAAATAAATAATAACCACTATTATATGCTGGTCTAACACCATTTAATTTTGGATTATTTGCTTGTAAACTTGTTATATAAGCATTTCCAATTTGTGATGCTTGACACTCTTCTAAAGAACTATATGACCAAAAAACATAAGTAATAGTTTTTGGTGTATTAAATTGGTTTGCTCTAATTTTTGTTATATCATAATTATTTAAAGATTTTATTTCAATTGTAGTTAAAGAATTGCATCCCGTAAAATTAGTGCTGCCAATTTCCGTAATAGTATCCGGTATTATAATACTGGTTAATGCTGTTGAAGTAAAACAATTAGTTCCAATATACTTTAAATTGGATGGTAAAATTAGAGAAGTTAATTTACTACAGTTATAAAATATTTGATTTGATATTTGTGTTATTGATGTTAAACCTAAATTTATGTTTGTTAAATTTCCACAGCCATTAAATGTATCAGTGCCTATAAATGTTAAAGAATTTGGTAAATTAATATTGTTTAATGCAGAACAAGATTTAAAACATTCATTCCCTATACTTTTAATTGTTGTTGGTAAAAAAACACTTGTTAAATAAGTACAACTGTTAAACGTATTTGTTAATAATCCGTTAATTTTAGTCATAGATAAATCAATACTACGTATATTAGTACATTTTAAAAATGCTGAACTTGAAATGTTGGTTAAATTTGTCGATTTTGCAAAACTAAATAATTGTAATTTATTACAATTTTCGAAACAATTTGATTCAATAGATAATAATGAAGGAGATATAAAACTTTGTAATGAAGTACAATTTTTAAAAGCATTTATACCTAAATAATTTACAACAGAATTATTATTAAAAAATATACTAGTTAATATTGTACAAGATAAAAAAGCATTATCTAATATTGCTGTTGCAGAACTATTAATTATAACGGATTTTACATTGTTTTTTTCCGTTATATTTTTATCCTGAATAATCCTTTGATTTAATGCTAAAGAATAATTATTATATATTATTAGATCTGGATTTTTTCCAGAATATGAATTTGGACTTTGATATAAAATAGCTGCAATTCCGGAACCTCTAATAATTTGTGATAAATTAGTAATTCCATTTAATTTAAAGTCTATTGGATTAATAATTCCTTGAAATATATTTGCTCCTTGAGTGTTTTGTAATCCCAATGGATTTTCAAAATTAATTCTATTTAAATTTACACAATTTAAAAAATTAGTAGATCCAATATAAGTTAAACTTGGGGGAAAAGTTATAGAAGTTAATGATGTACAATATTTAAAAGCATTTCTGTTAATCCTATTTAATTTACTTGTTGTATTTATAAAAAAATTGGTTAACCTACTACAACCCTCAAAACATCCCGGACCATTTATTCCGACAACTTCTATTGTCGTTACGTTATCTGATAGTATTATATCAGTTATTAAAGATTTATTTGGAATATCTCCAGATATTAACATTTGTTTTGTTAAATAAACTTGACTTCCATCCACATATTTTAATATTGTTGCATATACGTAATATTGACTTGTTAATAACGGATTAGTTGGATTTTGCAATGTTAATTTTTGAATTCCACTATTAATAATAACATTATTAGATGAAGTATAACCAACTAAATAAAAATAAATTGGCGTTGTTTTTCCGGAAAAAATTGTTGTACCAATTCCAGAAGATGATAAAGAATTTGGGTTTTGAATAATAAGCTTATTTAAATTATTACAATTTTTAAAACAATTGTTGCCTAAATTTGAAACCTTACTTCCTATTGTTATTTCAGTTATTTTTGTTATTCCTTCAAAACAACTAGAACCAATAGAAGTTAAATTGCTATTACTTCCGACAATAACTGATGTCATATTTATACATCCTTGAAAACAATTTGTACCTAAAGATACAACTGAATCAGATAATTTTACATAAGCTAAATTTATTTTATCTACTATTAAAGTTGATGTTAAATTATTGTTAAAAATGGTCGTTTCTATATAATAAATTCTTCCAAATGCGTCTGTAGTTTGATAATATAAAATAGTCGGAAATACATAATATATACTATTTAAAGGTGGGTTAGTTGGATTTTGTGCTATAAAATTAGTCCTAAAAACTCCATTAAAAGGAATCGTATCAAATGAACTATGTCCATTTATTCCAATTGTAATAGGGGAAACTATTGACTTAAAAATATCCGTTCCGACACTTGTTATAGTTAATGGATTGTCAACAGTTATTCCAGTTAATAATACACAACCTTCAAAACAATTATTTCCTATATTTGTTACGCCACTTGGTATTAAAATAGATTTTAATTTATTACAACCTTTAAAACAATTTGCTCCTAAATAATTTAATTTGCTACCAGCTTCAAAAGTAATGCTTGTTAAATATGTACACGATTCAAATACATTATTTCCTATTTTTGTTACAGATGCTGGAATTGTAATATTAGTTAATAACCATGATTTAAAGAAATTATCTTTTATTTCAGTTAATCCATATAATAAATTAACATTTGTTACTGTTGGATATAATGTTATATAAGATTGATTTAAATTTATAGTATCTAATATATTTCCAATATAATTAATTAAATTATTATTTCCATAATAAAAATTATGAATAAGTAAACTAGTATCATATTCATAATAACTACTGGTTAATGATGGATTTGTCGGATTTTGTTGACTAATTATATATGCTGGGGTTCCACTAATGACATTAGACGCTGAAGCAACACCACCAAAATACATTCTAATTGGAGATGTTAATGTTTGAGTATAAGTTGGAAGTATAAATCCAGGTAATAATGCATCACGATAAGTTATTTCATTGCATATTCTTAATGCATTTACATTATTAAATCTAATATATGTCAAATTATTACAAAATGCAAATACACCTTGTCCAATTTCAGTTACAGAAGATGGTATTGTAATTAATGATAAGTTAGTTGCTAATAATGATCCTGAACCAATTATTTTAATATTATCATTTAATGTAATTTGCGTCAATGAAGAACAATACTCAAAACAACTGCTTTGTAACGCAGTTATAGATGAAGGAATTGTGGCCGATAAAATTGATGTACAACCAGAAAAACATCCTATACCAACATATGTAATTGTTGGTGATATAAAATTGGAGTAATTTTGAATATTTGAAAATTTTTCGCAATTTAAAAAACAATAATTTCCATAAGTAATAATACTAGTTGGTAAAGTTATGGTTTGTAAATTTTTACAAAATTCAAATGTATTATTAGATAAATTTATAAGAGATGAGTTATTTGATCCAGAAAATGTCAACAAGTTTGAACAATTTTTAAAACAATATTCACCCAAGTAATTAACTTGTGAATTTAATGTAAATGAAGTTAAACCAGTGCATTCCGAAAAACAGTAATCGCCAATGTAGTTTATTGGAATATCATAAGAAAAATTAGTTAAAGAGGTACAACCAGAAAAACAAGATGTACCAATTTTAGTTAATTGGTTAGTCGCATTTAATGAATTTAAATTTTTAAGACTAACACAATTATTAAATACACCATTTCCTAGCTCAGTTATTGATAATGGTAACGTACAATAAGTCATTAATGTGCACGTATCAAAACAATTATCAGCTATTTTTTTTAAATTCATATTTGTTCCAAAACTAAACTCCAATATTTTTGTACATAATCCAAAAGCACCAAAACCTATTTCTGTTACTGAATTAGGAAAAGGAAAATCAACG